>ULWL01030209.1_pt1 | contig 25280 bp, 18 predicted proteins | sample 1960171 | NCBI WGS metagenome assembly ULWL01 (sample SAMEA4835807, study PRJEB28245) | human gut metagenome | biome: gut microbiome; material: fecal sample | place: Denmark | collected 2008 | reverse complement strand
CTTAAAGTAATCTTATATGCACGAGCAGTAGCACCTGCTGGAATATCCCATTTAGTACCAACATATTTTGACGATACATCTTCTAATTTTATGGCCGCATCATATTTTACTTCAAATTTACCTGGTACGATTTTTCCGTTTTCAAACTTAAAATCATAACTGAAGAATGAACTACCAATATAACTCATAATTTGTGTGTCATTGTTATCTTGATACGTTAACTCATTCCAGTTAGAAGGAGAAAAAACAGTATGCATTCGATATGTGTGTTCACCATTATCAATTATTGGAGTTACTATTCTATCTCCACACCTTGTACATACTTTATTAACATAATCATGCCCTAAAGCTGCTAAGTTTTCTACAGTTAATAATTTATGACAAATTGCACATTCTTTGTGCATTAATCCTTGTTCCTCGCATGTAGGATTGCGATCAATTACCCATTCTGTTTTAGCATGACCACATACTTCAATTGATTCACCACATTTAGTACATATACCATCAACAAAGTTATGTTTTAGAGCAGGTATTTCAACATATGTTGTATATGTACATCTTGTACAAGTATCATAGGCATAATAGCCTTCAGCTACGCATGTTGCGTCTTTCTTTTCATGGTGAATTAAATCATGCCCTAATGATTTTATTTTATCTGTTGCTAGTAATTGTTTGCATTTTACACACTCTTGATGCTTATAACCATCATCTTCACAAGTTGCATTGTAATCTATTATCCATTCAGTTTCGTAATGTTGGCACTTAGTTGTTGCATTATTACAACCTGTTACTATCAAAAGTAGCATAAATAATAAAAACAGATGCTTTACATTTTTCATTGTTCTACCTCTTTTCTAATTTTTATATTTATATGTATATTACCACACATAGGAATGTTTTTCCATTATTAAGCATTTTTATACCAATACCAAATAAGACTGCAAATTGCAGTCTTATGTAATATATGTACACTTATGGCCAATTTCGAACATTTCTAATACTATTCTCTATACCCTTCTATTAATATCTTCGCACCTATTACACTCATTGATATTTTTTCATTAGGTCCAAGATTACTTAAAATAACTACCCCTCTTGTCCTTTCTTTATTAAACCCCATATAAGTGTTAAATTCAGAGGTTCCACCATTATGCCATATTAGATTATTGGCTTCATCAATTACCCATGTCATTCCTATGGCATCCATTCTGATATTCATTTTTTCATATACTTGATTATTAACATTTATTGTTTTTATATTAGAAATTGTAGAATCTATGTACTCTAAACTATTATTCATATATAAAGATAAATAACTAGCCATATCCAAAATATTAGATTTTATCGCACCTGCAGGAATATAACCATCTTGATCTTTCCATAACCAATAACCTGAGAGATTTCCATTTTCTTTTAATACTGCTGTATTATTTAATTCCAATTCATTTTTAATATAATTATTCATTAAACTAGTAAAATCAGTATTATATATTTTCTCTAATACTAATCCCACAACCGCAATACCAAAATTAGAATACTCAAAAGAGTAATCTTTATCTTCTAATTTTTCTTTTTGTACTCTTTTGATTATCTGATCTTTGTTGACACCATAAAAATCATTAGTTTGATGAGCAAATTTATTTTTTATCATTTGCCACTCTAAATAATATGGTTTATAGCCTGATGTATGTGTAAGTAACCGTTCAATTGTTGGATAATATTCATTTTTTTCTAAGTTTAGATATTTATTAATTGAATCATCTAATTTTAATTTATTTTCTTTGATAGCTTTACTAGTTAATAACCCAACAAAAGTTTTGCTTAATGATCCAATTTCGTAATCATAAAGTTCTGAACTAACTTTACCATTAACATAATAAGTAACCATGCCCTTTTCAATATAAGCAACTGTAATTTTTTTAGTTGTATCAGTTGTATCATATTCAATCATATCAGCTATCGACATTGAATCTAATTTTTTTAATTTATTTAAACGATAGATAGTTACACTGGCAATTGTTAATATTGCAAGCATTAACAAAGATATTAAAAGAATTGATAGCGTTATAATTATTTTTTTCTCTTTTTGTGGCTTATCATCGTTTTTGATACCATTTTTCATCGATATCATAATATGCGTTATCATAAAAATGATGGATAAAATTGTTAAAGGAATACTTGCAATCATAATACCTGAAAATACAAACATTAAGGTTGGAAGAACTGATAATAACAAAGCTTTAATACATGTATTACTTTTCCATAGAATAATCCACGTTAAAACGTATGCAAGTAATAAACAACTATTAACAATTATATAAACAAATAATGCTGAATCAAAATAGAAGCCAATATATGTGTAAGGAATGTTAAATACAAGTAAAAACATTGAGCCAAGTCGACTAAACTTTTCAATATTTTCTAATCCTTTACTTATACTATTACTATTATTAAAGGCTTCTTTATTTTTCATGTAACAAATAATATTAGGCATTAATAGCACTACAAGCATTATTAACCCTATATAATTAAACCAACTCATAACTTCTCCAAAAAAGAAAGATTTGGAATCCCAAATCATTTCGGTTCTACAAATTTTCTTGTGCTTTTGTGTGATTGTGTGATGAACTATTTTTTGTGTGAATTTTTGTGCGAAAAAACCATACCTATGAAGATATGGTTTTTTCTTTACATCATAAAGTTTTTCTTGTATAATATTTTTGCTCAAAAATACCGGAAAGGAGCTTTATGACTAATTATGATTATATACCACAACTACTAAAAATTCAAGAAGATAACATTATTATTAATGATATTCGTATACTTGACAAATGCATTGAAATTTATGCTGAAATCTCCCCTAAACTTACGGAATATGGCTGTCCCAATTGTGGTTCCACAAATAACCATATTCATGCTTATTATGTTAGAAAAATTAAACATTCCAATTTTTCTGGAAAGCCTGTAATCCTTTTTTTAAAACAACCACGTCTTATTTGTATGGAAAAAGAATGCCGTAAAACTTTTAACATACCTTCCCCCATTATCGATTCTCATAAACGAATTTCAAATTCTTTACTCAAAGATATTAATGATCAAATCTCAAAAAAGGTTTCTTTTAAAGATGTAGCTGAAGTTAATGGCATTAGTGACACTTCTCTTATTAAGAATTTTAAAATACAAATTCATGAATACCGTACTCCTTTAACTGAAGTTCTTTGTATTGATGAATTTAAAGCTTCTACCATCGCTGGTACTTATGCTTTTATCATTGGTGATCCTATTTCTGGAACAATTTTAGATATCCTTCCTTCTAGAAAACAAGATTATCTTATTTATTATTTTCAATCAATTAGCCGTTCTGAAATTAGTAAAGTAAAATATATTGTTACAGACCTTTTTGAACCCTTCCGTTCTATTGTTAATATGGAATTTCCAAATGTTATTCATATTGCTGACAGATTCCATTGGATTAGGCTTTCTACTGATGCTTTCAATAAAATGCGAATTCGTATTATGAATTATCACATTAAAGAAGCAGAAAAATGTTCACCTTCTAATAGAAGTGAACATTTAAACTATGCAACTTTATTAAAAAATAATTACAAATTATTACTGAAGAATAAATATTCTACTGATCCTTGGTATTTTGACCAATTTGTTAAAAAAGATAAACTCGGTAATAATCTTACCATTCAAGATATGATTGAACTTTGTATCAATAAAGATTCATACTTAGAAGAAGGTTATTGTTTATTACAAGAATTATATAGAATTGCCAAATATGGTAATTTTGACAATATTGATTCACTCTTATCTAATTGGATAAACAAAATATTTGATTCAACTTTTATTCTTCCTGAATTTCAAAAAGTTGCTTTAACTTATAAATCTTGGAAAAAAGAAATAATTAATTCCTTTATACTTAATCCTATTACACACAAAAGATTAACTAATGGATTTATTGAAGGGAAAAATAACTTTGTTAAGGTTATTAAAAGAATTGGATTTGGTTATAAGGATTTTGATATTTTTAGAAACAGAATTCTTAATGCCAATAAAATTATTATCAAATAATTTGTATATATAAAACTAAATATATTAATCAATAGTCAGGTATTTTTGAAGAAAAGGCATATCTATAGACGTAAAGTCTTCGATATGCCTATTTAATTTTTGTGTGAAAATTTGTGCGAAATTTATTAATATTTTTATTAAATCACACAAAAACACAAAAAACTTTGAAGAACCATCATTTCTTAACTATTTTAAATTATCTAATATTTCTTTCTTTTTTTGTGCGTATTCATCTTCTGTAATAAGATCTAAATCTTTTAGTTCCTTTAGTTTTTTAAGTACATCAACTGAATTTTTTTCATCAACCACTGGGGTATTATTTGGTAGTTTTGTGCCACATGATGTACAAAACTTTGTTCCTTCTTCTAGTGGTGTGCCACAGACTGGGCATACTAGTTTTGGTGTTTCTTCTATTTTTTCTAATTCTTCACTACTATCTAGTTTTGTGCCACATGATGTACAAAACTTTGTTCCTTCTTCTAGTGGTGTGCCACAGACTGGACATACTTGTCTTGGTGTTTCTTCTATTTTTTCTAATTCTTCACTACTATCTAGTTTTGTGCCACATGATGTACAAAACTTTGTTCCTTCTTCTAGTGGTGTGCCACAGACTGGACATACTTGTCATGGTGTTTCTTCTATTTGTTTTGGTTCTTCACTACTATCCAGTTTTGTGCCACATGATGTACAAAACTTCGTTCCTTCTTCTAGTGGTGTACCACAGACTGGACATACTTGTCTTGGTGTTTCTTCTACTTGTTTTGGTTCTTCACTACTATCTAGTTTTGTGCCACATGATGTACAAAACTTCGTTCCTTCTTCTAGTTGTGCGCCACAGACTGGGCATACTAGTTTTGGTGTTTCTTCTACAACCTTTTTAGGTTGTTTCGCACCACATGTTGTACAAAAAACAGTACCATTGGCTATTTCATGGCCACATTCTACACATCTTGATTTGGGTTCTTGAATAGTTTTAGTTATTTGTCTCATTCCACAATTTGTACAAAACATTGAATCTTCGTTTAATTCAAATCCACAATTACTACATTTCTTTTCACTCATAATTTTACCTCTTTTTTATATTTTAGCATTATTTGTACTTTTTTTCAAGTCATTTAAGTTTTATTGTTTTTATTAGTTTTCTTAGAGCAGTTTCTGGGTTTCTCATTGATTCTTCTAATGTGCAAATCGTAGGTACAATTGCGTATACTTCTGCTTGTTTTGTGGTAATTTCTGAAATACCAGTAACAATTATTAAACGTTTTGGTTGATACTGCATAATTCCTTTTATAATTTTACCATTCAATGTTTGACTATCAAATTTGCCTTCGCCTGTTATAATCACATCATATGTTTTGCATATTTGATTAAAATCAACTAAATCAAGGATAGACTCTGCACCTGACATTAAAGTTGCACTTAATATTTTGCTAAACGCAAAACCTACTCCACCAGCTGCACCATCACCTTTAGTTTGAGATAAATCATAGTTTGGGAATTTGGACTTTATAACATCGACGAAATGTTTAATATTGGCTTCAAGTATTGGTAAATCATTGGGTGTTGCACCTTTTTGGGGACTAAAAACGTATACAGCACCATTTTTGCCGAGAAGTGGATTAGTAACATCGGTTAATACAACTATATCAATATTTTTTAAAATATTATTTGCCTCAACCGTATCGATGTTCTCAACTTTTGCTAATCCTTCATTATTTAAATTATTTATGATTTTTCCCGATTCATCATAAAACCTAACACCAAGTGCCTCAAGCATACCACTACCGGCATCTGAACTTGCACTACCACCAATGCCTACGACTATCTTTTTAATTTTGTTTATTAGTAGGGCTTGTTTAATTTGTTCACCCAAACCATAACTTGAAGCATGATACGGATTTAGTTCTTCTTTTTTTAAACTATTAATACCACATGTTTCCGCAAGTTCAAAATAAGCTGTATATTCATTATTATCATACAAATATCTTGCTTGATGAATCCTTCCTATCGCGTCATGAACTTGTAATGTTTTATATTCAAGATTTTTAACTTCTTTTATTACTTCAAGGAATCCTTCTCCACCATCAGAAATTGGAATCATATTAATTAAGGTATTATCATTTTCCAATTCTTCTTTTACTATGTTCCCGGCTTTTTTTGATGTTAATGTTCCTTTAAATGAATCTATCATAACCATAACTTTTAATTTATGATTACTGCTTTTTAGAAAATCATGTTTAAAAATGATGGATATTTTTTTATAAACCAAGTAAGTAATTAAACATACTATAAATGCTACTAAGGCATTAAATGGTAAAGCTCCAAACAATAAATATTTGATCATATAATTAGATTCATTTATTCCTGGGATCATACTTAAGTCTTTAATTAGGGTTGGCACATCATTGTAAAACATTTTAATGTAAATTGGAATAGTAACTAAATTTGAAAGAGTTCCCGCAATAATCCAAATGAAAAAAGCAATAGTTAGCGATATAATTCCGCCTTTTTTGGTTCGATTATATTTATAACATAAGCTACTAGGGATAATAGTTAATATGCCAATAATTAAATCACCTAATTCACCTACATATGCCGTATGTGACAGTGGTAGTTTAAGTAAAAACCTTAATATTACAATTATACAAGCATCGAGTGGCCCATAGGCAAGTGCTATTAAAATAATTGGTAACATTGAGAAATTGATTTCTAAAAATGATGGAAAAAATGGGAGTGGAAACTTTATAAAGTCATAAAGAATAATGCTTAAAGCTCCAAATATTCCTACTTTTGTTATTCTATTAATTAATGTTTGTCGATTTTTCATATCACACCTCTAAACAAAAATACCCTCAAATGAGGGCACTGTTTTTATATAATTCTTTTATCTAGACTATTACTATCGGTATTGGAATTTCACCAAATCATGCTAATGCTCGTGGACTATACCACCGGTCGGGAATTACACCCTGCCCTGAATTTTATTTATTTATTTGTTTGTTTTTTCTTGTCTTGATGAATTTCCTTAGAAATTTCATAGTATAAGTTTTTTTCTATTTCTTGTTCTTTTACTAAATTATTACCTATATTACGTAATCCCTCTTTAACTAATCTCTTTTTTGTATTCATTTATATCACCACTAATATATATGAATATTTTTTACTATTTAGACTATTTATTAAAAAGTTTTTTTATGTTTTCGTATTTATATCCTTTTGTAAGGAGTGAAGTAATAATCTTATTACGATCAGTTGTTTTATGTAAAAGTTGTTCATATTCTTTTTCAAGATTTTCTTGTGAGTCTTCAGTATATTCAAGAGTTCCTAAAACTCTATTTATAATTTCACTATGATAACCATTTCTTAATAGTTTTTGATAAATTAACTCTTTTTGCTTTTTAGCAGGATATTTGGCATTTTGCTTTTGATATTTACTAGCAACATCATAAGCATTGTGATATTCTGCATCAGTGTCATACTCCTTAATCATTTGATTAATTGTACTTGATTCAATACCTAATTGTTCTAGTTGATAAACAATTAGACTTGGACCTTTTTTATTTTTAATTCCTTCTAGAATAAATTGTGAGGCATATTTATCATCATCAAGATAATGAATGTTTTCTAGTCTTGTAATAATTTTATTAATATCGTTTGTATTTACTTCTTTATCCTTCAAATATTTAATTACTTCTTTAGTTGTACGTGGTTTAAAATCAATATAATGTAAAACTTTATCAAACATTAAAAGATTGTCTTTGTTCTTGACAATACTCTTCCATTCTTTTTTATCAAAAGTTGTTCCCTTTATAATTCTATTTTCAACTAAACCATCTTCCGTAAAAATGATGGGATCATCATCAATATCCGTGTAAACTAAATACTTTTTACCTTTTTGTTCAACCAGTAAAATTTTAACTTCACTTGGTGTTTTCATCAGAACCTACTATCTCTGGTGAAAAGCCTTCACCATGAACTTCACTAGCTCTTGTAATATAAATAAAGGCTTTTTCATCAATGTTTCTAATTATTTCTTTCATTTTATAAAATTCTTGATTATGCATAACACAAACTAGGATTGTTTTATCATTACCAGTGTAACCACCTTTAGCTGCAACAATTGTAATTCCTCGGCCAAGAATTTTAAATATTTGTTCTTTAATTTCTTCAGGTTTGGTCGTAACAATATTGACGCATCTAGCATTAAAACCACTAAAGATTATTGAATCCATTACATAGCCAGAAACAAAAATGAAAATTGCTCCATAAAGAATAACAAAAGCATTATGGAAATAAATACCTGATGCACAGACGATAGTTCCATCAATTATAATCAAACTAATAGAAAACGGAATCTTACAATACTTTAACAATATTTTTTGAATTATGTCAACACCACCAGTTGATGATCCATTTCTAATCGCAAGACCTAAACCAAACCCCGTAATAACAGCGCCAAAAATTACTACTACTAAATACGCCCCTGCTGATGCTATATTAGTATCTAACGTAGGATTATCAGCTTGAAACTTCAAGATGTTAGGTAAACTACCTGATAAAAAGTTTGTATAAAGCAATTCACAAAGGTAAGAATACACCGGATAAATAAGTGAAGCATAAATTGTTTTTAAGAAAAATGATCTATCAACAAATATCAACGCTACTATTAAAAGAACACCATTTAATATTAGAATAAAAAGTGATGAAGATATCCCAGTAACATCCTTTAATATTGTTGCAATACCACCAACTCCACCAATAACAATATTATTGGGATCAAGAAGAAATGAATAGGCTGCGGCCATTAAAAGTACACCAATATTTATAAAGAAAAATTCTTTTAAGTTTCTTTTTGTAAATATTTTTTTCATATAATCACCATTAATTTTTTTTATTCCACTTTAAGTATGCATCAATGAAAATATCTAAATCGCCATCTAAAACATTTGTTGGATTAGTTGATTCAACTAAAGTCCGGTGATCTTTAACTAGTGAATAAGGATGAAGGATATAACTTCTAATTTGGCTACCAAAGCCATTTTCTAGTAATTCACCACTAATATTTTTTAGCATACTCTCTTGTTTTTCTAATTCTCTTTGATATATTTTTGATTTTAAAACTTGCAACGCTTTTTCTTTATTTTGAATTTGACTACGTTGATTTTGACAACTTACCACAATACCAGTTGGGAGGTGGGTAATTCGAACAGCCGAGTCAGTTTTGTTAATATGCTGTCCACCTGCTCCACTAGAACGATATGTATCAATTTTTATGTCATCTGGGTTAATCTCAACATTGACATTACTATCAATTTCTGGAGTAACATTACAACCAGAAAAACTTGTATGCCGTCTTGCATTACTATCAAATGGAGAGATTCGAACTAATCTATGAACGCCCTTTTCACCTTTTAGTGTGCCATATGCATTTTTTCCTTTAATCATAAAGGTTGCACTCTTTAGTCCAGCATCAGTTGCTTCTTCATAATCAATTAATTCAAATTCAAAATTATTTCTTTCCGCATATCTTTTGTACATTCTATATAACATTAGCGTCCAATCCTGAGATTCTGTACCCCCAGCCCCTGGATGCAATTCCATAATGGCATTTAAATGATCATATGGTTCATTAAGTAATTGTGAAATTTCAAATTTTTCTAATTTTTTATTTAATGTTTTGATAATATCCGCTGCTTCATCATATAAAGATACATCATCTAATTCCAAAATCATTTCTATTTCTTCATTAATCTTGCATAGTGATTCAAAAGTATTGATGGTTTCTTTCATTTCATTGTTATGTTGAACAAATGAAGTAGCAGTTTTCGCATCATTCCAAAAAGCAGCATCTAACATTTTTTGTTCATTATTTTTGATTTCTTGTTTCATTTCTTCAATATTTAAAACTTTATCAAGAGCCTTAAGTCTTGTTGTAAAGTCTTCAAATGCTTTGGTTATTTCAAACTTTTCCATGCTGCCTCCTAATTAATAATGCTAACCGATGATAAACAATGATAAGCTACATTTAGCATTATCATTTTTATCACTTTTTATTTTTCGTTCATTCCACAGCAGTATTTGTATTTTTTACCACTACCACAAGGACAAGGATCATTACGACCAGGTTTTTTGTCTTTATTAACAATTGGTTTACGTTTTTGTGGTTCATCATTGCCTGAGTGAGTTCCTGTAGGTTTGGCTACTTGTTCACGTTGTAAATTATCACGAAGTTGAGCTCTACTTGCATAAACTGTAACTTCACTTTCAATATTCGCAATTAATTCATTAAACATGTCGAAACCAATAATTTGGTACTCTCTTAATGGATTAACTTGAGCATAAGCTTGTAATCCTACACTTTGACGGAGACTACTCATCTTGTCAATGTGATCCATCCAATATTTATCAACAGTACGTAATAAGATTACTCTCATAAATTCCTGATGAATTTCTGGTGGAACTAATTCCTTTTTCTCATCTAGGTTGCTAACTAGCTTGTTATATACCATTTCTTCAATTTCTGGTATTTGTTTATCTTCAAATTCAAATGGTTCAAAGGTTCCCATATTAAAGTATTTATTGATAAACTCATCCATAAAGCGATCTATCATTACCCCTTTTGCCTTCTTATTTTCAGGATCTTGGAATGTAGGAACAAGGCTAGTTGTCACTGATTTCATCATATTTTTAATAATTGGTTCAACATCTTCTAAGAATAAAATGTCTTTTCTTTGACCATAAATAATTTCTCTTTGTTTTCTTAAAACCTCATCATATTCAACAACACTTTTACGACGATCATAGTTGTAACCTTCTATTTTACGTTGTGCACTTTCCACAAAACGACTAAACATTTTTGATTCTAGTGGAGTTTCATTACCTTCTGCATCAGGCGCGGCAATCATACCTAAAATTCTTTCAAATCGTTCACCACCGAAACGTACCATTAATTCATCTTTAGTTGATAAATAGAAACGGCTATAACCAGGGTCACCTTGTCTACCACTACGTCCACGTAACTGATTATCAATACGACGCGCTTCATGACGTTCAGTACCAATAACAGCTAAACCGCCAAGTTCAACCACTCCTTCACCGAGTTTAATATCTGTACCACGACCAGCCATGTTTGTGGCGATTGTTACGGCACCTTTTAAACCAGCTTTTGAAACAATTTCAGCTTCTCTTTCATGCTGTTTAGCATTTAAAACATTATGAGGAATACCATATCTTTTTAAAATACCTGATAATAGTTCACTGGTTTCAATAGAAATAGTACCAACAAGAATAGGTTGTCCTTTTTCATGGCGTTCCTTTATTTCTTTAGCAATAGCCCTATATTTAGCTTCTTCTGATCTAAAGATTAGGTCAGGTTCGTCCTTTCTAATTACTGGCATATTAGTCGGAATTTCAACAACAAGCATATTGTAAATATTTCTAAATTCCTCTTCTTCAGTTTTTGCGGTACCAGTCATACCGGCAAGTTTTTTGTACATTCTGAAGTAATTTTGAAAGGTTATTGTCGCAAGAGTTCTTGTTTCCTTTTTAATTTCAACATTTTCTTTTGCTTCTAATGCTTGATGTAAACCTTCACTATATTGACGGCCATGCATTAAACGACCTGTAAATGGGTCAACGATAATTACGGTACCATCTTGAACAACATAATCTTTATCTCTAAACATTATATAGTTTGCACGTAAGGCATTATTAATATGATGTACTAAATTAACATATCTTACATCATAGATGTTGTCAACTCCAAAGAATCTTTGAGCCTTTTCAATACCTTGTTCGGTAATTGTAACATGTTGATCTTTAACATCTATTTCATAATCACCATCTGGATTTTGATCATTCTTTTCTCTTAAGCCTTTAACAAAAGTATTAGCTTGTAAGTATAGGTTAGGGCCCTTCTTTTCACCACCTGAAATAATAAGTGGAGTTCTCGCTTCATCAATTAAAATCGAGTCAACTTCATCCACAATCGCAAAATTCATATGAGGGCGTTGAACCATTTGTTCTTTATAAATTACCATATGGTCACGTAAGTAGTCAAATCCAAGTTCATTATTGGTTGAATAGGTAATATCACAGTTATATTGAGCTTGTTTTTCTTCCGGAGTCATATCACGAAGATTTAAACCGACGGTTAGTCCTAAAAACTTATGAACTGCTCCCATCTCTGTCGCATCACGTCCTGCAAGGTATTCATTAACAGTTACAATATGAACACCTTCACCTGTTAAAGCATTTAAGTAAGCAGGCATAACACTAGTTAATGTTTTACCTTCACCAGTTTTCATTTCCGCAATATTACCAAAATGCATTGCGGCGGCACCAATGATTTGTACTTTAAATGGTGTAAGTCCAAGTACACGTGTAGATGCTTCTCTTACGGTTGCGAAAGCTTCAACAAGTAAAGAATCTAATGTTTCTCCTTTCGCTAGTCTTTCTTTAAATTCAACTGTTTTGTGTTTTAACTCATCATCAGTTAATTTCTTATATTCATCAGCTAATGCAACTACTTGATTAGCTAGTTTCTCACATCTTTTGAATTCTTTATATGATGGATCAAATAATTTCTTAAACATGAGGACACTTCCTTTCATCTTATATATATAATATCATTTTTTTGCTTTTTTTTCAAGCATTTATCTTTTTCATTATTTAAAGTAAATTTCGTTTAACTTTTTTACTTTTATTTTTCCATTTTTCGCTCTTTTTCTTCTCTTCTTTTGATAGCTTCCTCAAGTGAAAAATGGCAGCCACAATAATCTTGTCGATATAATTCATATTGTTTGGCTAGATTTGTAGAATCCAAATATCCATTTTCTTTTTTGAAATCTGAATATAAATATTTACATTCATTAGTACTTAAACTATTACCAATTTCATTAATCCAAAGACTATTCTTATGAGGGCTTACTGATAGAGTAGTAGTAAAGTAATCAAAGTTATAACGTCTTGCTGTAAGTTGTAGCTTTACCATTCTAAATTCATAGCATTTATAGCAACGCAGACTTTTCTCACCTAAATGTTTGTATTCATCAACATTTTTTAAATACACCTTATAATCATCTCTATCAACAATTAAGTCAACATGATAATCAAGTTTTGATAATAATTCCTTTTGGGTATTTAATCTTTTCTCAAATTCTTCAAGAGGGTAAATATTGGGATTGTAATAGTAAATAGTAATTTTAAAGTATTTTGATAAAAGATTTAGAACATGTGTGCTACAAGGTCCACAACAGCTGTGAAGCAGTAATGTTGGCTTAATTTCACGTAAAGCAAGCTCGGATAATTCTTTTTTAAACTCTTCGTATCCCTGTTTATTCATTTGTTAACCTCTTAATTAACGCAGAATAACTGTTAACTTCAATAATATTAAGATTATTAATGTTTTTTTGATTTAAACGATTTAACCAAACACTAGTTAAACCAGATGAACTTGCACCTACAACATCACACCGGTAATCATTGCCAATATACCAAATATCATTTAAAGAAATATCTGGATATTTACGCTTAATTGTCTTAATAATTAAACGATAAAAGATTTCACTTGGTTTTCTCATTAAATAGTCACCACTTGATAAGACATCTTCAAAATAATTTTCTATTTTAAATTCCTTTAGTTCATGTTTTAGTTCTTCACTACTAAAGCAACTATTGCTAAGAACATAAACTGGTATTTGAAGTTTTTTAGTCGTTTCTAAAAATAAATCAACACCATCAACAAGAATTCTTGGCATCGTTACATCAACAAATTCTTTTTCTATTTGATAATAGTCAACTTCTGCATTAAATCCTATTACCTTATCTACATAATTTAAAGCGTTATGAAAGTTAAGTTCAAAATTATCATTATCTCTTTTCTTAAATCCACTTTCACAAATTAATTTATAATCTTCTAATAATGCGTCATATGAAGTATCATGTATACAATAATTATCATAGATGTATTTTACTCCAAGTTCAAAATTTACATCATTACTATCTAGCAGTGTTCCACCCATATCCATTACAATTATCTTTGGTTTTTTCATTGTTACTCCCTCTTTCTTATATTCTATTATATCAAAAAATTAGGAAAAAAGAAAGAGAAATGTATATATGCCATTTTAGATATGAAAAGTGCCTAGTACTATTTGTACTAAACACTTTATTCGAAGTCTAATTTAATATTTTAACAACAACATCATAAAGGTATTCGGCAATTTCTTCATTTGTGCCTATAGAATTATTAATTTGACGACAAATCATTGTACTAAGTAATCCCGATATTAATGCTTCTGTTTTAGCGTCATAACTCGCAGTTATAATTCCTTCTTCTACTCCCTTATGAAAAATACATGTAAATCTTTCTAATACTTTTTTTTAGCATCTTCCATTTTTTCTTTTATTTCTTCTTCTTTGATTTTAACTACTAAATCAAGTTGAGTAAAAATATGAAACACAGCATTTTTATTAAAATCACATGAAATAATATCTAAAATTTGCATAATAAAAGCATCGTGAAAATTAAGATTAGTAAAATCATGCATCAGCATTTGTTTTATATATAAATCCACAATCCCTTTTATTGTTTCAATTAACAAATCACTTTTTGAATCAAAGTATTCATAGATTGTGCTCTTACCTATTCCTACTTTATCAGCAATTTTACTCATACTAAATTCATCATAGTTAAAATTTTCATTTAATGTATCTATTACTGCATTAATTATTTTTTCTTTTGTAGTTGCCATTTTATGCTTCCTTTTTTTCTTCTTGCTTTACTTTACGATGGTTAAATGCCATATAGATAATTGGTATTACCACAAGAGTAAGAATTGTTGCATATAATAATCCACCTATTGCGGTTACTGCAAGTGGTTGAAGAAGTTCTGCCCCATTATTTAAGCCAATTGCCGTAAATATTAAACCAAATATTGTCGTAAGAGCAGTCATTAAAATTGGACGAAGTCTGGTTTTAGTCGCATTGGCACAAGCTTCTCTTATTGTGTAACCTTCTTCTCTTAATTGATTTATATAGTCAATTAAGACAATACCATTGTTTACCGCAACCCCAACTAGAATTATTAATCCCATTAATACTACAATACTAAATTCAAGGCCAAAAATTAGAACAAATAGTAATCCACCTGTAAAGGCAAGTGGGAGTGTGCCTAAAACTATAAATGGATATACTAATGATTGGAATTGAATTGCCATAACCATGTATACTAGTAGAATACCTATTAATAAAGCAATTATCATTTGTTTAACAGTATCCATGATTTGTTCATTTTCCCCTTTATATTCTATTTGAACAATTTCACGATAAGCGTCAAACTCATTGGAATTAATGTACTCATCAATTCTCTTATTTACTTCACTTGATACCTTGGTAACGTTATATGCTTGATTAACTCGACATGTTACATTAAAATAGCGGTATTTACCATCACTTAAAATAGTGCTATATCCGGTTACTTTCTTTACATATGATATTGCATCCTTGTCATCTTCGCTTCCTAAAACATTGCCAGCCGCTTTACTTGCAAGTGGAACAGCATCTTCAGGTAGAGTTATACCTAATTGGCTACGATCATACAACTTCTTCTCAGATTCACTATAATAAATAAACGGACTAACAACAAGACTAATACCTTCTTTCATTGCTTCAGTCATGGCCTTAGTAAAGTCACCACCATATTTATTTTTAACAATTAACCAAATTTCTTCCACGCTTTTACCAGCAAATTCAGTCGGCATAAACGTATATGCTGATAAGCCTGAATCCTCAATCACTTTAAGGATTGTTTTATCAAATACTTTAAAGTTTTTAAGAAAGTCTTCATAACTACCAAATAGTTTCATAATAGTTGTAAGACCAATTCCAGCAATGTTAACTTCTGAAGGAATATTAAGTTCATATTCACTACCATTAAAAACTAACTTTGTCTTGTTTTCTGTAGTCATGCTATCGAGGCCTGTTGTGTTAAATATTACTTTAGCATTATCAATGAAATCTTGTTCTGTTAAACCTGCTTTCGCTGCATTTTCTTTATTGACATATATTTTAAGATTATTGTCTGAACCAACAACACCACTACTTACTTTCTTGGTACCTTCTACTTCATTCATAATTTGACTAATCTTTACGGCAACTTCTTCCATTTTTTCAAGATTATAGCCTTTTACTCTAATACTTACACCACTTGACGTAAATGACGTAATACTACTTGAACTACTTTCAGTTTCTACTTCATAAATATCTGATTTGTTTATTTCATATTGTTTTAAATTTTCTGTACTATTATGTTTAGTTATAATCTTTTTTATATTATCTGCGTAGTAATCAGTTGCTTTACGATGTTTTTCGTCTAATTTAATTGTAATTGAAATATTTTTGGCATTCAATGATGAACTAGATATTAAAGACATCATACCACTACTATTACCAAATCTTGCACTAACTGTTTCAATTTCATTACTAGATTCTTTAATTGATTTTGCTAAATCATCAGTATATTTAGATAATTTATCAAATGGGATTTCGTTATTAACTGAAATTGTTGTTGATATAGAACCTTCATCCGTTGATGGCAATAATACAAAACCTTTAGTAAATACTAGTGCCACTGATATAATAAATAAAAGGACAACACCACTAAAGACCACTAATTTATGGGATAGCGTCCATCTAATTACTTTATCATATGACTTCATAAACTTTGATTCTGATTTTGTAGGTTTTGGCTCTTTATATTTTTTAAGTTTTTTACCACATGAAGGGCAGTTGATATCTGTTGGAGTAATTTCAGCATCACACTTTGGACAGTGATTAGGATCATTAAACATCCTAGAAGCCATTGCTGGTACCATTGTTAACGCAATTACTAAACTACAAAGTAACGAGAAAGTAATTGTGTATGCCATATTCGCGAAAACGTCTTTAATTGTTCCTCCTAAAAATAAAACAGGAACAAATACAATAATTGTGGTAATTGTCGAAGAGATAATAGCTGAGGCAACACCTTTTGCTCCATAGATAGCTGCGTCTTTTTTTGACTTTCCTTCTTTACGAAGTCTAAATATATTTTCAATAACAACAATAGCATTATCTACTAGCATACCAATACCTATCGCAAGGCCACCCATTGACAACATATTTAAATTAATGCCCGCAAAGTACATACACATAAATGTTGCGATAACAGAAATCGGAATAGCTAGCCCAACAATTAATGTAGGACGCCAATCCCTTAAGAAAAGTAGTAATATTACAATAGCAAGAATAGCACCATAAATTAAGTTTTCAACAACTGAACTTACAGCCATGTTAATATACTCACCTTGGTCAAGAACAATGGAATAATCAAAAGTATTGTATTCTTTTTTGATAGTATCAAGTTCTTTAGTAATTGCTTTTGTAATATCCGTAATAACCGAACCATTTTGCATTTGGAATGATAATGTAATTGTCTTTTTACCATTTACTTTTGAATAGCTTTCAGCATTTTGATCAGTATATTTAATGCCATTTGTAACAGCCAATTCTTTTAGTTTTACCACCTCATTTGTTTTAGATAGTGGTAATGATAATTCTTTTAAATCTTCAATACTTTCAATTGCATTACCTAGTTTTAGCATGCAAATCTTGCCATTGTTAAGGGCAATACCAATTAGTTCATCATGGTTTTGTTCCTTAATTAATGATAAAATTTCATCATTCGTATATCCTTTTGCTTTTAATATTTCTTGATCAAGATTAACTTCAACAACAATTGAAGAAGCACCACTCATTGATACTTCCGCAACGCCTTCTACTCTATTTAATCTTGTGATTAATTCACTTTCCACAAATTGTGTTGTTTTTATAAATGATTGTTCTGGATCTGTTTCATCATTTTCCATAGAAACTGAAACAGTCATAACTGGCAACATATCAGGGGAAACCTTTAAAATGGTTGGTTTAGTAGTACCTTCTGGAAATTCAATATTATCAAGTTTAGTTCTTAAATCAATCATAACTGAATCCATATTTGTTCCATCATTAAACTCTACAATAACGATACTATAGTTAGCGTTTGATGTTGATTGTACACTTGAAAAATTATTCATTGATGTTACTTGTGATTCGACTACGGTTGTGACATTTTCCACAACGTCTTCAGCACTCGCTCCTACATATGGGGTTACAACAACAACATAAGGTAAATTCATTTCTGGGAATAAACCTAATGATTGCTTAGTTAATGAATAAATACCAAGGACAATAACAATCATAATACACATCAACACAGTAACGGGTTTTTTTACACTATATTTACTCATTTTTTATCCTTCCTCCCGACCGACCATTCGGTCGGATATATAATTATTATACTTAATATTTAAAAAAATACAATAAAATTGCTTAACAAAGACAATGTTATATACTCTGTTATTTTATAAAAACTTAATTTCTTTATAGACAAAAAACCAGTGCATTTACTACACTGGTTAACTATTTATTTTGGTTCAATTACTCCATATCCACCATCTTGACGAAGATATACAATTGTTTGTTTATGATTATCTTCATTAATGAATGTATAGAAATCATGATCTAACAATTCCATTTGAATAATTGCTTCTTCAAGACTCATTACTGTTAATTCAATTTCTTTGTTCTTAACTTTTGTCAAATCGGTATCTACTTCTTTTTCATTTGCCTCAGCTAAATCACTAAAGTAATTAGCTATACCTTCACGTTTACGAATAATTGAATTAACCTTTTTCTTGTGTCGTAAGAGTTGTCGCTCTATTTTATCAACGGCATTATCAACTGCCATATAAAGCGTATCACCTTTGCTTTCGGCTCTTAAAATAATGTTTTTAGTTGGAATAGTAATCTCAACAACAGAGTATTTTTCATACCCTTTGCATAAAACATTGGCTGTAATGGATTCACTATTAGTAAATAGTTTTTCTAAAACCAATACCTTTTTTTCAATGTCCTCACGTGCTGATGTAGAAAGTTTTACTTGTCCATTTCCTCTAATGTTTACTTTCATAATTTTACAACTCCTTTTCTATTAATTTGAAGATTAACTATCTTCAACTATATTTTACCATATTATTAAGGGTTTGTAAATATATTTCATAATAATTTTAGAAAATAATCACAAATACTTCACTAGTTGATGGTACAAAATATGAAAAGAATGTTTCAAATTCATAGTAACTACCAAACCAATATAGTGGAATAACTAAACTAAAAAGTTTAGTAATTCGATGATTATATAAAATCCCCTTTGTTTTTATCTCAATAATATAGTATGTAATTTTACCTATTCTTACAACATTTAATGTTGAAGATGGTTCCTTCCCTTTTATTATTAACATATCCCTTAATTTCATACTATAAAACGATACTTACTAATTTGTTAGGAACAACAATCATTTTTTTAATTTCGTTTGTTCCGACATATTCTTTAACTCTAGAACTTGCAAGAGCTAGTTTTTTGATTTCTTCAGGATCAGTATTTGCTTCTACCTCAAGTTTATCTCTTACTTTACCATTAATTTGAACAACTATTGTAACTAATGCCTCTTTAGTTTTGTGTTCATCAAATGTTGGCCATATCTCATATGCTAATGATTCATTGTGTCCTAAATGTTCCCAAATTTCTTCTGCTAAGTGAGGAGCAATAGGACTTAACACTTTGATAAATCCTTCTGCATATTCACGTGGGAATATATTTTCTTTATAGACAGCATTGATAAAAATCATCATTTGTGCAATTGCAGTGTTAAACTTTAATTCCTCATAGTCACTAGTTACTTTTTTAATTGTTTGATGATAAATTGTTTCAAGATTCTTGTTTGGTTCATCTTTTATTTTACTATCTTCAACATACGCACGGTAAATACGATCTAGGAATTTACGAGATCCTTCAATACCTTTATCATCCCATGGTTTATCAGCTTCAAGTGGCCCCATAAACATTTCATATAAACGCATTGCATCTGCCCCATATTCTTTAACAATAACATTAGGGTCAACTACGTATTCTGGAAATCTTTTACCCATTTTAATTCCATTACTACCTAGTATCATACCTTGGTGAACTAATTTTTGGAATGGTTCTTCCGTATACACAATTCCTTTGTCATATAAGTAATTATTCCACATTCTTGAATATAATAAATGTCCAACTGCATGTTCTGGCCCACCAATATAAAGGTCAACTGGCATCCAGTGTTTTAGTAATTCCTTATTTGCTAGTTCTTGATCATTTTGTGGATCAATATATCGGAGGAAATACCAGCTTGAACCAGCGGAACCTGGCATTGTGGATAATTCTCTTGTAGCTTTTTTGCCGTTTCTTATAACATTTACCCAGTCTTTCGCATTAGCAAGTGGTGAAGTTCCACTCTTACTTGGCTTATAATCATCAAGTTCAGGTAAAATTAAAGGTAATTCATCATCACGTAAAGCCTCAATGGTACCATCTTCATAAGTAATGGTAGGAATTGGTTCACCCCAATATCTTTGACGAGCAAATATCCATTCACGTAAACGATAATTAATCTTTTTAGTTCCTAAATGATGTTCCTCTAAATAAGCTATCATCTTATTTATTGCATCTTCTTTACCTAAACCATTTAAAAAATCAGAATTAATATGAACACCATCACCTGTAAAAGCACTAACACTAATATCCCCACCTTCAAGAACAGGAATAATGTCTAAATTAAACTTTCTCGCAAAGGCATAATCACGTTCATCATGAGCAGGTACTGCCATAATCGCACCAGTACCATATGATAATAAAACATAGTCAGAAATCCAAATTGGAAGTAATTTACCATTAACAGGATTTACAGCATAAGCACCAGTAAATACTCCTGTTTTTTCTTTATTTAACTCTGTTCTTTCAAGATCGGATTTCTTAGCACATACATCGATATATGCAAGAACTTCTGTTTCTTGTTCTTTACTCATAATTTTTTTAACAAGTGGATGTTCCGGAGCAAGTACACAATATGAAGCACCAAATAAAGTATCACAACGTGTAGTAAATACAATAAACTTTTCATTTTGATCTTTTACTGTAAATTCAATATGAGCACCAACTGATTTTCCAATCCAATTACGTTGAATTTCTTTAGTTGATTCAGGCCAATCTAATTTATCTAAATTTTCTAAAAGTCTTTCTGCGTATTTAGGAATATCGATAACCCATTGTTTCATATTTTTACGGACAACTGGATAGCCTCCACGTTCACTCTTACCATCAATTACTTCGTCATTAGCAAGAACTGTACCAAGTTCTTCACACCAATTAACTGGCATGTCAATTTTTTTCGCAAGTCCATCTAAAAATAATTGTTTAAAAATCCATTGAGTCCACTTATAAAATGATGGGTCACAAGTTGAAATTTCTTTGGACCAATCATATGAAAGACCTAAACTTTTTAATTGTCCTTTAAAAGTTTCAATATTTTTTTTTGTAAAACCTTCAGGATGATTTCCCGTTTTTATTGCATATTGTTCAGCTGGTAAACCAAATGAATCAAAGCCCATTGGATGAAGAACATTAAAGCCCTGCATTCTTTTCATTCTTGCAATAATGTCTGTTGCGGTGTAACCTTCGGGATGACCAGCATGAAGTCCTACTCCTGATGGATAAGGAAACATATCAAGTGCATAATATTTGGGTTTACTAAAATCCCAAACGTCAGTTTTGAAAGTATCATGATCTTTCCAGTATTTTTGCCATTTTTGATCTATTTGTTGATGATTATAACTCATTATTAATTCCTCCGTCTTTATCTAGTTTTTGAAGTAATGCATAACTGCTAAGTGCTCTAATTGTATAAAACAATGATACAAGTTCTCCTATATATGCTAAAAATGTTAAATTATATAAATATGCTAAAACATAGCATACAACATATGGTAAAGATGCCAAAAACGCAATCTTAACAATTTTTCCAAACGCAACTCCCATTCCTCTAAAGAATAATTTGATTAACAAAATTGTAAGAAAAGTACTAGCAGTAAAAATCATTAAGTTACTTATGAGTAGTGCTAATGAATTATCTAAGACAATTTTTAACTTTAATTTATTATATATATGGCTTCCCAAACTATATATTTGAAGAAAATAAGAATTATTATTTGAAACTGTATAATCAAAATTCACATTTAAATTATCATAAGAAATTGTTTTTATTACTTTTTCTTTTTCCATTTTTGATAACAAGTCAGTTAAACCGGCTACTTCCGCTGCTCCTTCTAAATTTTTAGATGGAGCATAGACAATTTCCATTTCATTTTCTTTAAAGACTATTAAGTAACCTGTTTTATCATTAATGTTGTAATTATTTCCTTCCATGCTAAACACAAGATATACTGGTAAATTTGTTAAGAGTAAATTATTATTTTCAATTTTTACATATTGTCTTGTATTATTGCCACTACCTGTATAGATTAATTTACCATCTTTAATTTTATAATCAATAATACTATGATGTTTAAATGCTGAAACAATTTCTTCTGCTTCTACATTCCTAAACTCAATGTTTGAATTTAGTGATAAAACCGATGGAATCATTAATAATACCGCTAATAAAAATATAAATTCCACAAATCTTCTTTTTGGTTTTTCATCAACATGATATGCTATTGCCTTAGGACTAACTAACGCATCTACTAATAATCTAAACATAATTTTCCCCTCTCTTATATTGTTATCTTATTATAGCATATTTTTACTGAAAAGTAAAACCTTTTGACGTGCTTATTATAAATTAGCATTTTTAATTAAATTATTAGTTCTACTAGTTACATTTTTTGTAAGCGTTTTATTTTTTTTGTTTAGTCTTTTATGGTAAAATAATAGTAAACAAATTAAAGGAGGAATTTATGTTTAAATCATTATCTAAACTAGGAATGAAAGTAAGTATTTTTTGTATATCATTCCTAACAATTACACTAATGTTATGTGCACTTTACACCCCTAAAGCTAAAGCCGCAAGTAGTAATATTTATTATATCACTACTAGTGTTGGTGAAACATATGAAACAGCAGGAGTTAATTATCACTGCTATCTTGAAGGATCATATGTAATTTTTGGTACATCAAGCACTCTTAAAGATTTCACAAAGGTTGAGCCAACTGTATCTAAATGGCATATTGACAAATCTGAATATGATGAAAAAACAGGATTTGCTGAAAGAAATGTTTGTAAAGCTCTTTTAACTGGTTTAGAAGCTAATACAACATACTACTATCAAATTATATGTGGCGATGAAAAATCTGCAATATACACATTTAAAACAAGTGGTAAAAATAGTTCATCATCAGTTTTATTCTTAACCGATACTCAAAGTTCTAGTACTAATTACTTCCAAAAAGTAAACAATTTAGTTGAAAAAATAGAAAGCAAAGAAAAGAACTTAAATATGGTACTAATGACTGGTGATATCGTTGATCGTGGTGGTTATCAAGCTCAATGGGATGCATTCTTTGAAGGACTACCAAGTTTGAAAAAATATCAACAAGCAACTATCCCTGGCAACCATGAATACTATCATGATAAAAATCCTGAATATATTGATGCATCAATTTACAATCAATTCTATAATAACCCACAAAACGGTCCTGAAGATCGTAAAAACTCTTCTTACTACTTTATCTATAATGAAACTCTATTTATAATGCTTGATATCTTACAAGGAACTAAATCAGGCATCAATATTGAAGCTCAAAAAGAATGGTTCAGACAAGTTGTTCAAAATAATCCTACTCGTTGGATTATTGTAGGTTCTCATGCTGGTGCTGTATCAGCAGGTGCTTATGCATCTGATGCTAAATATTTATGGAATAACTTCCATGACGTATTTGAAGAATGTCAAGTTGACCTTTGTATTAGTGGACATGAACACATCTATATTCGTAAAGATTTATCCTATAAAGGTGAAAAGAATGAAGAATTAGGTGTAACTTATTTAGTTGGTCCTGCCGCTGGTATGAAAGACTATGCAGCTCAAAAAACAGAAGGATTAGACAAAGTTATGCGAGGCAACTATCGTGGCCAAGTATTAAAGTATCAAGGTAGTAATTTAACTGTCCTACTTTATGATATGAATGGTGATGTTGTTGAAAAATTTACACTAAAAGCAAAACGTAACGCAGAAATCACTGAATACACAGATGAACAAATTTTAGATTCTGTTACTTATGATTATGATGAAAAAACAAACTCTGCTACTATTAAATGGGAACCAAATATTTGGGGACTAGTAAAAGAAGTTTCATGTACAGGTGATGCTACATGGTCTCAAACTGTAGCTTCTTGTTCAGAAACACTTGCTTCTCGCAAAATTGGTAATATATTTAATACTAATAATTACGTATACTATATTACATTCCATAAAAATGATAATACTACTATCACGAAGGAATTAAAAATTCTTTTAAATAAAGATTTAGTACCTTCTACAATTCATATTAGTGGTAAAAGAAATATTGATGTTGGTTCAACTACTCAATTAACAGCAAAAGTATTGCCTACTGGTTGTGATGAAACTGTAACTTGGAAAAGTGATGACACTGAAATCGCAACTGTTGACCAAAACGGTCTTGTTACAGGTATTTCCGCAGGCCAAGTAAGAATTTATGCCGTTTCAAATGTAACTGATGAAGTATATGGTTCTCTCCTTGTTACAGTTAAAGCAACTGCTAATCCTGAATCATATCAAATTACAGGTCTTCCTAAATCAATTAAATTAGATGATACTTTCACATTATCAGTAAAAGTTACTCCTAATAATGGTAGTAAAGATGTTGTTTGGGAATCTTCAAATCCTGATGTTGCGACTGTGACTAATGGTGAAGTTCATGTTGTTGGTTATGGTACAGTTACAATTACTGTAACATCAACTATCGTACCTAATGTTTCAGCTAAAATAACTTTTACATGTAGTGAAAATACTACTGCTAGTAGTTGCCAATTTGGAACTAACATTAAATATCTAATTTCTTTCGCAAGTGCTCTAGGACTTGTTGCAATATTACTTAGAAAAAGAAATAAATAATTATATTAAATAATTATAAAAAGCTTGATTTTCGTATAATCGAAGTCAAGCTTTTTTGTTATATAATTTTCTATCTATGACGGTTTGTCAATCATCGTGCACAAAATTGTGACCTAGA
>ULWL01003837.1_pt1 | contig 25405 bp, 36 predicted proteins | sample 1960171 | NCBI WGS metagenome assembly ULWL01 (sample SAMEA4835807, study PRJEB28245) | human gut metagenome | biome: gut microbiome; material: fecal sample | place: Denmark | collected 2008 | reverse complement strand
CCATCGGCATTGATTATACCAGAAATCAAAGTATCACTTGCGACCAAATGTCCATTATGTGTAACTGAGAACGGTGCAGTTGCCTAAGACTCACTACCAGCCCAAAAAGCATATTCACCGGTACCGGAAATTCCTGCGGTTGTATCTTCTACACCAATTAAAAGTTTACCAGTGATATCACCCTCTTGTGCATGGATCTTACCGGTAAATGTTGCATCGCTAAGTGAGAGAGAACCTTCTTCATTAACTTCAAAAGTAATTTCACCCTTGGCATTCCGCATAATCATTCCATAACGAATTGCTCCTGAAGTTGTTCCGTCGTCATTTGTAATAGTTGTATAATAGCGACCCACTGAAAGGACAGGAATTTTATCATCTTCTTGATAACGATTTCCAGAAGGATCGAAGGCATCAATATCTTTAAAGACACCAGTAGGTTCACCATTCTAATCGAGTATTTCCTCTTTCTTGAATAGCCATCCGGGGAAGATTTCAAGACCGTTCAGCTATGAAAGAGAAAGGGAATTATCTTGATAAGAAAGTGACATCCCATTCCAAGTTAAGGAAAAGTTACTATTTTCCTTTATAAGGTTAAGGATATAATCTTCACTTTTTCCTTCTGCTTCAGCCTATCTTAAAAGTTCATCTAAGTTATAACCAGAAGTTGTGCCAAAGAGTCCATATTCATTAAAGCGTACATACTTATTAGCGCCATCTCTTGAGATTGCACTTAAACCATCTTCGACCCAGTTAAATGCAGCAGTGCCGCGAGAGGGTGAAGCAATTTTAATCTGATCAGTAGTGATTGTGCCAGCGAGAAGTGCGGTTGTATTGATACCATTTGCCGTTATACCATTAATCCAAGTTTCACCGCCATCAATAGTCATTGAAAGACCATTAGAAGTGATGCGAAGTTTTGCGAGGGCATTCTTCAAATCAGTAATTGTAATACCACTGCCACTATCCCATTCAACATATTGGTTAGTAGCACTCGCCGCAATTGTCCAAGCATTGTCATTGAAAGCATCGGCAAGAGAATCAATACGAATAGAACCGTCAGGCTGAACTACATTTGCCGCCCTCTGATAACCTCCACTTGCACTTTGTAAAGACTGAGTAGTAGCTGTTATCTTAGAGAAAAGATCTTCATATTGATTTTTATAAGTCTTGATAGTTATTGTAGAACGAGAAGGATCATCAAGCATTCTTGATCTTTCACTAACAATAACTTCTTTCTTGACTGGAGTGAGTAAATCCACATAACCCGGAACCGCTTGATAACCAAAGAACTCTGTATCTTCAATATATGTGCGGTCACCGACTCTATATTTATAAGCCGCATATTTATCAACACAACTTACATCAACTACGGAAATAGTGTACGTAGTCTTAGGATAAGCATTCTGGTCAGACACTTTCTTCGCATCTAAATAGTAGAGTTCAGAGTCAATATATGATTCATCACTCCAAGTACCTTCTTGAATATAACGAGAATACTTAGCATAGAACTAAGCATCGTACTTTTGTTTTATACGACGATAAGCCTCAACTGAAATGACAAGAGGCCCAGACTCCAGCTTCTCTTCATCTGTCGGTAAAGAAGTAAAAGAATCAGATTCTGCATTGTAATCCTTGAGCCAACCCCAAGAACTATATTCAGGTAAAGTTATTCCTTTCGGATAGTACATACCTTTATAGCTTTGGTCAGTTGAATCACTTATTTGCTTACCATAAATGAGTTCATTATAATATTTTATCTGTTTTTCATATTCCGCTTTATCGCTTTTCTATTGATTGATCTGAGCACAAACTACTGAAATTGAAGCCGCAACCTAAACACATTTCGGTGCTTGGTCAGGATGATAGATAATATTTCCATCTGCATCCTTTACATAAACTGGCTTATTATTTTCATCAAAAACAGGTTGTCCGGAAGCATCAACCTCTTGAACTGCTCCATATTTTTGATTCTGCTGATAATAGTATTCATAGTTATGCTTTAATTGCTCTAACTGACTTTGACCCGCGGTAATTGTCTCATTACTTAATTGTATACCGGATTCAGTCTAAGCAAGTGCACCTTCTGCTGCAATAAGGCGTCCTTCAAGAGGCTTGTACTTCTCCATGATAGAGTGAATTTTATTATAATAATTGAATCCACCCTAAACACCATATAGGTCATCAAGAACTTCTCCTTGTCTTAAAAGTCCTTGATTAATATAATAAGTAAAGTTATATATATTACTATCGCCAGTGGGATTGGACTGAGCTGCACGAATTGAGCAAATGCCGTTTTCCGCGTATTCATTAGAGTTATCCTTGACAATTAGTTTTGTTACAAGAGATTTGCTATCATTATTCCTTTGAATTGATTTCTCATTAATACCATAATGGAATCCAGCATTATTAAGGTAATCATTGCCGTGATAACGTGAATAATGAACAACTTTTTGCGGCGCTCCATCTCTATACAGTATTTTACCACTCTTCTCATGGAGCACTTCAAAACTAATCCACCAACCAAAGAGTTCAGCTAAATCACTTACATTATTGAAGTAATTGCTCTCTTTTACATTTATATGACGAATGGCTGCGTAGTCATTCATAACGGGAGTTCCAATGGATGTCGGCACTTCTTCATCGTCTTTCCAAGTAGCTAATTGTTTCATTGTTTTTCCGTCAGAGGAATATTCCACTTGGTAAGCATGATAAGTTACTGTGGGATTAACTTCAGGAGTTTCACCGGGAGTCACGATATACTTGCGAGTTGTGCCATCCTCTGTAATCTCCTGTTCATAATAGTTGAAGAGTGAAATTTCTTTAATAAGAGGACAGATTATATCAGGTTTGAAATTGCCGTCCTAATCAGCTCCAGAGACGGAACAAGTAAGTTTAAGAACAGGCTCATGGACTGTCTTATCATAGTTTGTAACTTTCGTGCCATCGATAGTAAATGTACCTGTGACGGCATTACCAGACTTGTCTAAAAGTGTAGTTGATTCAAGAGAAGAAACAGAAATGAAGTTCTTTTCTTTATCCAAATAGCCAAAATCAACAGTCCAAGAACCATTTTCAGATTCCGCGGCTTCCCATTCGCCCTTCTCCTTATTATAGATAGAAGGAATAGTCGTTAACCGGAAGCCAAACTTATTACCGCCAACGAGTTCTACATTATTTGCGCGAAGTCCTTCATTATAGAGAATCTGACCAGTTTCACCCGGTACCAGATAGTTAGTAGCTTCAATCTTACCCTCATTAGTCGTTAATAACTTATCAATCTCATCCTTTGTAAGAATAGGATAAGTTGCAAGAACTACCCGGTTACTTTCAGGCGAGGATGTCCAAGCAGAAGTATTTACAAAGTCACTCTAATTCGCCAGTAAATTGCGAACCATAGTAGGCTTAAGGAACTATGTATCGGCATAGACGTAAATGTCCTTATCATTCTTTTTATAAACGAGAACCTGCTTATCTGCGACAGGTTCATAAATAGACAGCTGACTATCAACAAACTTGCCGCCTTGAATAGCCACACCAATAACATCATTACCTGCACCTGTCTATATTAATGGAGAAGCAAGGATAATGTCTGAAGCCTTTACGTTATAGTTTATATCTTCATCGTCAACAACTATGTACTGATCATCGTATTGTAATGCCGTTTTAGAGTAGATAATCTGAATGTTCTCTAAGCCACTCTTAAACTTCCAGCCATTATCATACTCGACTTGTGAATAGAATGTGTAACAACGAGTATCGGTAGTGAGAGAAATATCATTCGCTTTCCCCAAACCTTTTAGATTAACTGGCGCTTTAAGGGTAAACTCAAATAAAGGTTCATTTACTCTTTCATAATAAATGCCATTAACCTTAGTTTGCCAGCCACTGCCATCGAGAATCTATTCTGACAGTTGTTGTAATGTCCCATAGTTATTGCCAAGAGAATCATCAAGCAGTACTGAATATCCATTTTTACCTAATTCATTTACATGAAGCTCCTTGCACGTATAGGTATTAATCCATTTAGTACTATCTTCTTGAATTTCTTTAATTATGAAATCCGTCCAAATCTTATTTTCATCTTCGCTTGCCATAAAAGATGCAATTTCATTAATATCCTCGGACGGTAATTCATAATCACCATCTCTTAATTTCACCTTCCTTTCACTGGTTAAGAACTTCAAGAGGGGATTGTCGAGAAGAATCCCCTCTTCATTTCTATACTTCGCGGGAAGGCTAAATGTCAGAGTTTTTTCGCCATTAATATTTTCCTTATAGTTAATATCAAAGGCACTAATTTTTGTGTGCATTGTATCTGCACCTATCACAGCTACTTTTTCTTCGTTTAAATAGCCGAGAGGGTTATCTGTACTTGTTCCTTTAGTCCAATCAGTCCAGACAGATAACTCATACTTTGAGTTTAACTCTGCCACTCCTTTTCACCCCTTAATAATAGATATATTTGTAGGAAATGTCGTGAATAGTTAAGCCGTAAGAGACAAGAGTCTATTCTTTATCGCCTACTGGAACAGAGAAGAAATCGCCTGCAAGGATAATTCCATTTTTCTATTCCATCTGACTATAAGTGAAATTAGCGAGCTTTTTCTCTGCAACCTTATCACTTCCTATTGAAAGAATAAGGTGAAGGTCAGAGTCATAGATATAATCAAAGTTTTTGGACAAAGACTGAAAATATATCTATTTCTTTGTATTGGTTGAAAGACTGAGAGAACCTCTAATATTGTCATAATCAGTTCCATCTGGATATTCTGTTGAACTTACAGAGAATAGAACCTGAAACGGCATAGGAAGTTGCCCATAATTGGCGATTGAAGTTGCACTCGGTGCCGCGACAGGAAGGACATCTTTCCATTGAGCAAAATCAATAGTAGGAAGTACAGTCTTATCTTGGTAAAGTGCAATACTTTTAGCATAAGGATAATAACAGGTGAATGTTACTGTACCTTCACCTTTATATACCCTTTTATTCGGGTCTTCCATATCATCAAAGCAAATATATGTGAACTTCGGCGCGCCAGTCACTTTTGCCCAATAATATTTATAAGGTCTTTCATCAAAAATTAATTTTTGTTCAATTTGAGAAGAGAGCCATTCTCTAATATTTAGAATATCCTCTTCTCTCAAACGGTCATAAGCAAATTGTAAATTAAACGTTCTTTCACTTTTTGTACTATTTACATAGAACAACCCATCGGCTCCAGCTACTGAGATAGTTGTGTCCTTCGCCGAGGGGAGAACCTCGTCATCATAACGAGATCCTCCGCTCACGCGAAGTATATTAAACTGAGAGCTATGATATTGTCCAAATGTAAAACCAGTGAAGGCGTCACGATCTATGGTTGCATTTGGATTCATAGGTTTTACCTCCTACCTAAGTCTACTGCGTTAACGTTACGATAAAGTGCGTCATCAGCAATTACGCGCTTCATCTTATTCATGAGTTGTTCAACATCATAATCGTTGGCTAATTGGTCAACTTCAATCTGAACATTGTAGTAATTATTGCCAAGAGGTGTTGAAGTAGCAGAATAGGATGTGAGAGAATTAACAAGAGAGAGGAAGGCTTTAGTTTGTTCAGCATTGAGGACGTATTCTGGCGCAGTTTTCGTTCCGTCGAGCCATGCGGGACCGGTAGTGGTATTAAGACCACCGGTGGCATACTTAAGCTGTAGTACACGCTGTAGTACACGCTGTAGTACACCCCAAATACCATTTGGTCTTCCTGTAATACTACTGCCCGTTCTATTAGAAGAATTATTATTATTGCTATTTAAGCTGTTTATAATAGATAAGAAAAGATTTAATTGCTCATCTGAAAGACCAGAATTTTTTAAGTACGAAACTATTTCAGCATCTGTGTCAAAAATTTTTCTTAAAGCAATTATTGCATTACCCTAACGTCCATTAGGTGAACCAGTAGTACTCTTTGCAAAATTATCTATAATTTTATTTGCTTCTTGTATTTTCTGTTCTTTTTCATAATTTTTATATAATATATTTCTAATATCCTTAACTTCATTAAGGGTACTTTCTGAAACTTTAACTAAATCAACTTTTCCAGTATTAGCTTTTAATCCAGTCTACTGTTCCCAATCACCTTGGTTTAATGCTTTACCGCTCTGATGCTGCATATAAGAGAAGTTGCCTGTACTATCTTCAAAACCAAAGACGTTGGTGTAATATTTACCGCCTGCAAATACAGAGCCATCAGCTTGAGCAATTCCATTTTCTATTAAATTGCCATTCTTATCAATAAAATTAACCGTCTGACCATATTTAGGTGAAGCACTCAATACAGCCCCTGCAATTCCCTTAACAACCTTGTCCTGCATGGTATCAAAGAAATCCTGCTGTCCATAGTATCCAAGTGACTGACTATCACTTGCTTTATTCAGAATTTCCTTAATTGTATTCGCCTAAGACTCACTGCCATCCATAAGCGCAGCTCTAATCAGTTCGTTAGCTTGCGCTGCCAGAACTCCATATTCTCTATCCGCCTCTAACTGATCCTCTAACAACTGAATCTGCCATTCTCTCTGTTGAGCAGCTTCATCATTCTGTCTTGTCATTTCATCAATTGCGCGGTCAACTTGGGTATCGGCATAGGAAGTACGAGCATCATTCAATTGTTCTTCAAGAGAAAGAATTTCAAGAGCATTAGCGCCGGATGTATCTGTACGAAGAAGTGCAAGTCTTTGTTCCATTTCTTGAATATTCTTAAGACTCTTGTCATCTTCTCTTGCATTTCTTATATCTGTAACGCCTTGAGAAATCTTATCCATCATGCGACTATTGGCATCATTAATAGAAGAATTAATTTCGCTTAACTTGTCAATCTGCTTCTGTCTATCTGTGTGAATGGCTTCAATAAGTTCATTTTCAAGGGTGATGCTATCCTGTAAATACTTGGTCTTAATTTCTTTTAATGCTGAAGTATATTCGTCTTGATTATCTTCAATGTTTTCAAATTCTGACTGTAAGAATTCATATTCTTCAACCATTTGTTGAATAAGCTAACCCTTTGCAGAATCAGTAACTTCGCGTATTTCATCATAGTTAATTTGAACAGTATTATTTTTGTCCATCCAAACATATTGACTTATACCTTTGTTTTGTGCAGTTTTATTTGCATGAGCCAACTCTCTCTGTCTCTTCGTATATCTTTCATTCTCATAAGATAATGATTGTAACAACGACTGCTTCTGCTCATTAATATTATCCAGTAAATCCGCAACAGTTGTGATACGAGCATCGAGAATATTATTTTCTTCTTTCTCCAACTTATTGCGCTCACGGAGTTCTTTATTCATTTTCTTAGTGAGGTTATAGAGCCAGTCGTAAGAGGCTTCCCATTTGGACTCTTGATTCCCTATGCCTGAATCTGTTAAAAGCTGTAAGAAATTCTATTGATCTCTTACACTTGCCACACCAAATTGTGCTTTAGAACTTGTATACTGTGCAAGATTTTCAGCTATGACTTTTGTAATTACTCCTGCTTCATCAATAATATATTGTCCTATTTGTATATCTTTACCTGCAACTTGAGTAGCCTCAACCATGCTTTGGGCTTTTGCATTAAAAATAGCATTAGCAATATTTGTGCCAGAATCTAAAATTATACCATTATCATCAATATAAGCGGTATCACTTCCAAGACTTAATCTTACAGCTTCAACAAAGTTCTTATATCCACCTTCAGCCGCAGCTCTAAGATTTTCAAAAGCAATTTTAATTTTTTCTTTATTAGCTTTAAAGTTAGCAGAATTTAATCCAAAGAAAGAGTCAACAATTGAACTCATATAGTTTTCTTTTACAGTAGTATCTGTTATTTTATCAACTATGTCAACCTTAGAAGCAATGGAAGAAAGTTTATCACCTAACTTCTAAGCCGCCTCTTTTTCATCAATTGCTTCAATGATATTATTAACTAAGTTTGTATCAATCGGTTCACTTTTATTAATAGCTTCTCTTAGTTGCTACTGTAATTCTTGTGAAATACCGGCAGAGTCAGCAGATGAGAGTAGATGTTTATAGAACTCATTTGAAAAGTTTTCATATTGATCATATTTTCCAGAACTAATTAATGAATAAGTGTAACTAAGTGGATTCCCCTGAACCTACTGTGTAAAACTTTCTTTTTGAGCTTCAAAATTTTCTTTTGCCGTTTGATAAGCAGAAGCTGCCTATTCAGCCTATGCGGTATCTTGCTCATATTGCTGCCATATTGGATTAGTTATAGTTTGCTCTCCTAATAAGGGGAATAAATTTTCACGTGCATAAAGAAGTCTCGCTATAAAATCATCAGAATAATCTTCTTCGCCTATTGTTAAAGAATAATTTTTTAACCAATAATCTGATGTTAATACTTCTTCTCCAAAAAGGTCAGTAAGATATTTGCGAGTATTATTAATCAAATATTTATTATCTTTCTAAGCATAAATAGACGGATTTTCTTTTTCCTATTGTTGCATTGCTACATTCTAATATTCTACTAAACTTTGATAATTCCAAAATTCTTTCTATTGTCCGCTATAAATTTGAGGAGAAGATAAACTTAAAGCCTTGCCACCAGATTCAGAGGCTTGTTTTCTTAATCTTGCCCACTCATTCTCCTAAGCATCTAATATACCTTGCTAATTATTATAATTATCAAGTATGGTAGATAAGAATCCTTCATTTTTACGATATTGTTCTTGTAACTCCATAGGAGTTTTATTACCAGTATAATAAACTCTTGTTTCCCCACCTACTTTCTTTGTATAACTATTAGAAGAATCTAACCCTAACTCTTGTGCCTGTTTTTCATCATACCATTGTTGTCCAGAAGTAGTTTTTTCAATAGCCGTTTGAACTTCAATTATAGTATCCAAAACACTGGAAAGATTAACATCATTCAATGCTCTTGTCGCGGCAACAATATCAGCTACAGTTAATTCTGTCTGAATACCCATAGCTTTTAAACCAGAATTCAAATTTTGAATACCAGTAACAGTGGTTAAACTATCCTCTTTTATAAGAGCAAGCGCCTGAGACTGTTCTTCTTGAGATAATCCAGCCTAATCAGAGATAATATCATTAATTATACTACCTATAACTTCTGATGCTTTATTTAAATCTGCACCATTATTTTCATAAGCATTGAGTATCTAATTCTGTAAGTTCAACTAAGTACCGACAGACATATTAGGGAACTATTTGGCAAAGCTATTCTTTGCAGCTTCCATTTGCGTTTTAACACCAAGTTTTTCGGCTCTATCAAGAATACCACTGTCAGCTTCTTGAGCTTTCTGCACGTTTTTAATAACAGTTTCGACTGTTGTTCCCAAATCTTCAACACTAATACCCATAGCCTCAAAGAACTTATTAACAGTCTCTTCTGATAATTCGCCAAGCTGTTCTAATGTCTAAATCTGACCCGCAGTTAAATCAAGCCCTTCATTTCCAAGGATATTCTTAGCTATATTATAATTTATTTTATCAGTAGATTTTTTAAGTTGATTTAATGTATCGGCTGTCTTTTTCATGTTCGCGGCAAGGTCATTTTCTTGTCTCTTCGCATAAATAACTCGTGCCATAGTGTCTTCGCTTAAACTCTTATCATTAAGTTTAGCATTTACTTCATCAATGGTCATACTCATTATAGAAGCGTATTCTCTCTTTAAAGCATCTTTGATTTTTCCATCTTCAGATTTATAGAGATCAGCACCAAGAGTCTTTTCGAGAGTCTTTTCATCAACATCTACATTGACTAAACGTTTTGCCGCACCTTCCATCTAACTAATCAATTTATCTTGAGCAGAAAGATACTCATTATTAGCTATTATATTAGAAAGAATTGCTTGTCTTTGACCTTCTTGCTAAAGTTTATTTGCATAAGACTCTTTAGTTACTGTTTCGAGATTGTCACCCATAGCTCTTAGATTATTATAGAAGATAGCAAAGTTGCCAGTTCCTTCCGTAACTTTCTGGAACTCTTTACGAAGGGCTTCTACATCTTGAAGTCCCAGTCCTTTTTCACCCATATTTTCTAACATGGTCTGATATTGCTTGGTAGATGCTCCAGCATTAGCTTTATCAGCAGCCTCAGCAATTCGTCCTGTTAAAGTTTTACCGGAAACAAGTTTTGCAATAATATCTCCAACGGCGAATCCTGCAATAATAGTTCCTACAATAGGGTTGATAAATGCAGCAGTCTATAATCCCGCGGCGCCAGCAAGAGAATCAACACCAACAACAGTCTAACTTCTATCACCCTTTCCGCCCTAAAGCATCTAAGCCTCAGCATACTTTTGATTATTAAGACTATACTGTTGTGCTCTCTAACTTTCAAGTGCAGTTTGTTGTATTGAATTTAACTTTATTTGTTCTTCAAGTACCTTATTCCATCCTTGTTCAGAAATGGTCATTTGTCCTTGAGAACCTCTTTCAATATATTGTGCCAATTCAGGGTATTTATTAATTAAACTAAGAACCTGCTGATTGACTTCTACAAGTTTCTCTTTCCATTCTGTGCTACCTTTTACAAGAGAATTAAAATCATCATTTAAGCCTTGAAGTGTAGAACGGCTGGATTTTAAATCAGTTATTTTTTCATTAGCTTGAGAAATACTATCTTGGAATTGGTCTATTGTCTTCCCTACTTCTTCTAACTTTTCATCCGTAGTGACTTCAAGCTAATCCCAAGCCTTTGCAGCGCCAACTGTAACAGCAGCAGCAATTGCAGCATAACCTAAAGGAAGAGCTGTCATGACTTTACCGGTAAGCATATTTTCCATGCCCAAACCTTTTACAGCCGCGGCACGAGATTCCTTACCACCAAAAAGCCCTTTAAGAATAGTTGCTGCCTTTATACTACCACCATTAAGACCAAGTTCTTTATTACCAGCATCTTCAGCCAGTTTAAGCTAATCTTTATACTACTGAGAATCTTCTCCCTGCTATTCTTTTATTGCATTCTACTTCTCAAAAAGTGCATTAGTTCCTTCAGAAAAGTCTCTTTTACTATAAACACCCTGCTTCCAAGCTGTCTAAAAATCTTGACCAAACTTTTTAGCATCTTTTAAGAAAGTGCTAATATTCTCTTTCTATTCTTTAAATATTCCAAGAATGCCGCCTTTCTTTTTAAAGCCACTCACAAAGCCTTCTTGATAAGCCCCACCATCTTCAACTCCAGCAACATCAGCTTTAGTTTTACCTTGACCAAGGAACCAACCACCTATTTTTTCAACTCCACCTTTCAGTATCTTCTTGCCGCCTGCGAATCCCGCTACAACAATCCCTAACTGAGCAAGAGTGCCCATAAAGTTGGCTGCTTTATTAGAACTTTGTGTTAATCCATTTGTTATTCCATTTATTGCATTAAGTAATTTTGTGAGTAAATCAATTGCCCCTTTAATAACATCACTATTTGCAAGGTTTGTCCAGAAGATGTCCATTGCATTATTAAGGTTATTAATCTTAGCTTCTAAAGATTCAAGTGTTTTCTCATATTGCTGATTAGAAGCTCCAGCCGCATTATTTGCATATCCAACAAGTTCTGTGAGACGTTCATTATTGCTCATAAGAGCTAAGAAACGGGACTGCTCGTTTAACCGAATAAATTTCTCTATTCGCCAGACTATATCTTCACCGCAATTGCGGGTTGGGCACTTCGGAGATTTTATTCTCCTACAAATTAGTCGTTGAGCCTTTTACTTATTCTAATATTTATTCTTCTAAATTTTTCCAAAAATAGCCACAACTGCACCATCCTTTTGCAATTGCCTATTGAATGGATTGCGGTCTAACACCCATATGACGTGCCGCATCTGCATTATTCATAAATATTTGGACTAAATTTCCTTCTTTATCGTAGCAAGCTGTTCTTTTGAATCTAAGAGTCTTTGTCTCATAGATAGCTTTAAGAACATTTTCTTGATTAGTAACATTCTCAAGATTGGTTAACCGATTATCAAGTTTATTACCATTAATATGATTTATGACCATACGTTCGGTTCCAACCCAAACGTCCCATACTAATATATGTCCTCGAATAGATTTCTTTTTACCATCTATTCTTAAACAATATTCTCGATAACCAGCATTCGTAATTTTTCCTTGTAGAATAGTGTCTCTTACACTATTTTTAACACGACCGAAATTAGAAACCATATAAATAGTATCTTTATAAGTTCTCCATTCTTCAAGTGCTTCATCATATTCTTGATAATCTTTATGGTCTTTAGTAGGCTAACTTTTATTCTCGGCTAAATTATTTTCAGCTGCTGTGACCCACTATAAATTTTCTATTCGATTATCAAGTCTATCATTGTTAAGATGATGAACATACTCAAGATTATTTGAATTAGGAATGAACGCCTCTGCCATTAAACGATGTTGGCTACGCTAATATTTTTTATCATTCCACCTTAAATCAAACCATCTATAACCATTTCTAATTGTTCCCTTATAATAATGTCCTGTTTTTTCATTCATAACTTGTCCATTATCATAAATTCTGTAAGTCGTTTCTTCTCCATCGATAAAAATTTTTTTAAACATATTATACCTCCAATTATTTATATTGAAGGAATATAGTCCATAAGTAACTTGGTTGCGGATTGTCCAATCTTCTATCTTTTACCATACCGAGTTAGTTACTCTCGCCGCAGGACATATTGCTATTCCTGTTTGGTGTTAGAAGCTCTAAGGAGTTTCCCGCAGTTCACCCAATTTTTGATTTCTTTTATTTTTATTAGGCGGTGAGTTGGAGCCGGTTAGCATTTCTCAGCCGGCTGCCTGCCTAAGTTGTCTATATATACCGTTGAGTCATTACGTCCAGACTTTCCCATTTTGATGAAAGCTCAAGAATTACATCATCGAAATTCCTAAATTCTCCATTTGCATTACGAAGAGCAACGCCAGCAGTCTTAAGTGCGGTTTCAATAGCATTTGCATCAACAACTTCACCTTCAACTTCGCCAATCTCACTCATTGGCTTCTTTAATTCTTGGAAACGTGCGATAATCGTTTTAAGAGCAGTACCGGCAGTTTCCGGTGCCTCTCTCGTGGTCTCCACTATTTGTGTAAGGAATGCTGACGTATTCTCAAAGGATGCCCCAGCACTATTAGCAATTGAAGCAGTCTTTGAAAGCGCTATCGCAATTTCTTCAGTGTCTGCCTATGTTTTTGCAGCTAAGTTTGAGAAAACATCACTAACTCGATTAGCTTCAGACATTTCCATATTGAATCCACGAAGCTATGCCGTCATAAGGTTAGTAGCATCTGCACCACTTAAATTAGCAATACGCGCCATCTTCGTGACTTCAATACCAGTCTCAAGTGACTGGTTCAAGGACATCCCTTGCTGAACTAAGAGTTTCGTAGCGTCAACGAGGTCTATCGTCTTTGCTCCCATTTCGGTAGCGGCATCAGAGTATTTACCTCTCATTGCCCAAATATCATCGATTGTATATTCAGATACGACCGCAATCTCTGTCATGGACGCATCGAGTTCTTTAACCGTAGCGTAAGCATTTTTTATAGCACGCTGTAAGAGCGACCAACCATTTGTAAGAGAGAAGAAGTTAAGGAAGGAACTTTGAAGAGATTTAACTTGATCGTCAAGAGAGTCTATACTATCTTTCTGCTTATTAATCTCTTCTGTACCTTTGCCCATGGTTTTGACGACCGTATCGCCTGCTCGATCAGTTGATTCACGGAATTTAGTCATCCCAGCGGCAAGTTCTTTTATCTTTTCGCGTTCAATATTATCTAAAAGATGCTCGATATCACTTAAATCTTCGGGAATCTCGGAAATGTCAACACCTTGTATTTGAGCAAGAGCTTTTCTTAAATTCTAAAGACCTTCAGTGCCTTGAGCTGCTTTCTTTATAGCTTCTAAGTTCTTTTCATATTCTTGAAGCTAAGCCTGCTATTTACTTAACTTACTTGCCTATTCTTCTGCTTTCTTTGCGAAATTACTTGTTTCTTCAGACGTTCTCTAAGCCTTTTGAATAGCAGAGGACTTTGCTTTTTCAGCTTCCTATTGAGCATCTATAAGTTTTTTGTACTCATCGTACTCTTTTTGCCGTGATTCTTCCTAACTAATGTCTTTTTGGGATTTAAGTAAATTAGTATTCTTACGACGGGTGTTGGCAAGATCGTTATACTATTTGTCATATCTCTCTTGCTATTTTCTTACTTGAATTTCAAGAGTAGTATAAGTTTTCTTTGCCTTAGGATCAGTCTAAGCAAGAAGCTATTTTTTATCTTCTAAATCCTGTTTAGCCTCGCTTTTTTCTTTCTAATAGACGCTATCTTCGCCCTTACTTAATCTTTGATATTCCTTCTGTTGCTCTCTATAAGTTGTAGTTTTCTTCTTTGACTCTTCATATTCCTGCTGAGTCATTATATTCTTATGCTTGCTTTGATAGTCCTTAACAGCCTTAGTAGCCTAATCCCATTTAGCAGCAGCTTCTTCAGCGGCCTGACTTGCGGCGTTCTGTTTATTCCACTGCTCACCGCCTTCAGCAAGAGTTGCATTTAATTCTTGAACAGATTTTGTAAGTTTATCAACAGTTTCCTTCTGCTTCTCTACCTTTGCTGTCTAATTCTAAATCTGTTCTGAATTGTCTCCTTTTGCTAAGTCCTGAAGAGACTATAACTCGCTCCGAACTTCTTTTAACTGTTTTTGTAAATCCTTCGGTAAGAGAGATTTCAGGTCCATCGCTTCTATGCCCGCGAGTTTTGTAGACATCATAGCAATTGCATTAGACACATTATTATATGCTTTGCCCAGATCCTTGACGTCCTTCTCAGTATGAGTAGTCTTGGAACTTAAAGCAATGAATGTCTCCAAGTTGCTATTTGCCGTTTCAAACAACTCACCAAAACTCTTCTTAGTTGAATCCGGCAGTTTAAGGCTTTTTAGTATCTCTCCTAAACTTGCTAAATCCTTCTATGCTTGTGAAGTTGTTGCCTCTACATCAATACCAAAGCGATAGATCTTTTCAGTTTTTGACATTTATCCATCACCTCATTCGGACAAAACAGAAAATGGCATTAGATTGCCCCTAATGCCGTTTAAAAATCACTATCTATGTCATCATTAAGCAGTATGAAATCAACTACCTTTTCGCTTCCTTTTGACCCAGTCGGATAAGCTGTGATCGCAAAACTGCCAACAGCTGGCGACGCATCATTACCCAACCTAATAGAGAAATCAGACATTAGTTTAATTTTTGGCGCTTTAAAAATACCAGTGACCGTTTTGCCTGTTTTATCATCCTTTAATCTCGTTTTTGCCGTCATTGTAAGATAACCTGTGACTAAACGACGACCAATTGTAATCACATCTGCTTTCGAATAAGTAAAGCTATAATAAGCCTCTATTTCTGTATAGGGTTCAAGTTCCGGAAAGGTTAGTGTAGATTCATTTTGCTCAAATGCCGTTAAAGGCTCGCCGTTTTCCTTCTTATATATAAAAAGTTCTAACGGTACATATTTTAACTTAACCTGCCTATTTTCATCCAGTTCTAAGCTCTCTACTTTAGGAACTATTATATCTTCCACCGACTCTAAAGCTGCATTTCCCAAAATAGCTAATTGAACTTTAGAAAAAATCCCCTGAGAAAAATTAAAGTTAACTTCCTTAGTACTCTCCCAGCTTACCCAAGTCTGATTATTATAACCACCAGTTGCATTTACACGCGATTTTATCTCATCAAAATTTGCTAACTGAAGAGAATCAAACCTTAATATCGGTTCTCCTGCTTTTATTATTCGATTACCTATCTCTATATCATAAGTGGAACTAAAAATGCAATCATATATTTCTTTAAGACCAAATATGTTATTGTCCATCTTTGCCTCCAAAAAAGAAGAAGGGCGAGGAACATCCCTACGCCCTTCTTTGTTCCCATTAAGGGATTAAGTTGAATTACTGTGTGTCTACGTCGTACTTAACGAGCTTCATCATAACCTTCTCAGAGTTTCCTTCCTTGTCGGTAAGATTAGCACGAAGTACTTCGAGGTTGAGGTTGAACACGGACGGATCGCCTTCAGCCTCCATAGTTATTGTATTTTCAGATGTTACCTTCGCCTTAGGCAGGATAAATTGGAAATATTCATCCTCGCCTGTGATTTCGGATCTTGCGAAAGTATCGCCCATAACATAATAGGTTCCCGGGAATGTATCCGGTCCAACAGTAATCTGGGTACCAGTTATATCTATGTCAAATACAACGTAGGATACAGAAGAATCTGTTAACTTGGTTGAGATTTCACCCTAAGCGATTTCCTCTCCAACCTCATTATAGATTTTCTTGGTTTCGGGAATCGCATGATCCTTGCCATTAGCATCCTTCCAAGTCGTCGGGATTGTCTTACCCTTAACCGAAAGAATCTTATGGATTTTGCTGCCTGTTGTAAGATCTTCAGTTGTGCCGTTGCCGAACATAACTGCCATAGACTTCGGGGAAAACAGAGCATCCTCAAGGGTAACTGTAATTTCTTTACCAACTTTTGTGTTAGCTCATACTTTCATATGAGAGCAGACTATATCTTCACCCCAAAGGGTGTCTTACGTTTAGTCGTTGAGGAGGGATTTAAACAAACTTTTGGAAACCACAATACCATCATGAACACTTCGTGCAATTTGAACCACAGAAATGCCAGTGGCTTCAGAGGCTTTCTTCATACTCGGAAAGATTCCAAGCTCATTGCCATTTAAGTCAAGCCAGATAACAGGAATCGGACGAGAACTTGCTCTTCTTTTTTCCTTCTTCTAAGCCTTTTGCATCTGATAGTAATGAAGATTATTTTCACGCGGTGTAACCCATTCGAGATTCTCTTTCATATTGTTCAACTTATTACCATCAATATGATTAACGAGAGTCTTATGTTGCGGGTCTGGATTTTCTATAAAGTGTTCAGCTACAAGACGATGAACCTTAAACCGCTTTTGTACGGAATTCTCAAACGTCAGTTTAACACTTCTATAACCGCCACCATCAATACATCCTTGTAATACATGACCTGTATCAATACGGCGAACGATTCCAGTATCACTCACTTCATACTTGTCATTTTCATTTAGTACTTTCCATTCCATTTGTTTTCCTCCTGCTGATTGCCCAATTTGAAGAAATTTTTAAGCATTCACGCCTGTATCGACACTACGTTGTAGCTTCTTCAACTCTAAGGGGTTTCCAGCATATTGTAAGATTTTTATATGCGTATTAGTAGCATAGGGATCTTGATCAAGAGATTAAATCCCATCCTATTAAGCGAGGATTGCCCTTTCCGCCCTGTGCGTACACGGAACTTGCAGTCTGTTCAACTGTTGAAACTTTTAAAGAGTCAAGATAGAGAACAGGAGCACCCGGTCCGCCAGTGGTCGGATCGATTTTATAAAAGACGCAGTCAGCGACTTCCTTAATGCCATAGCGATCAAGTATGCTTGCCATTAACTTACCTCCTGATTTAATTATCAGAATTTTTAATCCAATATTTTGGTTTAACTTTGCTATTGCCAAAACCAGCCGTCGCAATACGAAGGTCAGTTTCATATTTCTCCTTATCCTGCGCAAGTTCAAAAAGACGAGCCGCAGATGGATAAGGAATCTCTCCGATATTAAGAGGGTTTAATCCTAAATTCATACAACATAATGCACCCAAAAGTGTATCTAATGAAATTGAATTTTGATTTCCTTTTTTCTATTTAATTCGTTCACGTAAACGCCCTTTTGCTTTAATCATAGCTATTTTAGGCTTTTCATAAGGATTAGGCGGCTCCACAGGATCTTTTCCTACGACTTGCCGCACAAGATTCTGGAAATCAAAGAAATCAGACTCCTCAATAGTACGCAAAAAACGTGCTTCTTTAACTTCCTCAATTCCATTCGTAAACAAAATTATTTTACTTTCCGGAATAATACGAACTTTTTCATGAGTAAATAACTCAAAAGCCTTTTCTGTTATTTTCATTATTTCCGGATGATGATACTAATTGTTGAGCATTAATTCAAATGGTGTTGGCGCATCTGTAATCGGAGTTCCATCAGGAGCCTTACCATTTTTTTCTGCTATCATATCCCAAATATCTTCTTGTGAAGTAGTAAAAATCTAAACTGCGGAAGAGTAATAAGGCAATGAAAGCATATCTTTAATAAGCGGAGGATAGACGTCAATTCCTTTACGGAAATGAAGTGGCTATCCTATAAATACTGCGGCATTCATTAGTTATACTGGGAAATCCTGTAATTCATGATAAAGGCACTCATCTCTTCTGTAAAGAAATTCACGGAAAACCCTGAACCGCGAATTGTGCCAAGACCATTAATATTTTTATTTTCAAGAGAACGCTGAACTTCTCCCATAATGGAATAAGGACGAAGATTATCGCCTTTTATAATCCATTGTTCATTAGGAACAAAAACTTCAATAGAGAAGTAAATATCGAGAAATTCAGAGTTACCAGTAGAAGGAATACCCTTAAGAACTCTAAGAGTGATAATTGACGATGAATCCTCTTTCGTTCCAATAATAGGAATGATACGTATACTACCATTATCCCCTTGCTAATATGCCTGTTCCTATGTAAGATCAGGTTTATCTTTAGAAAGAGGATCTTTATCTGTATAAATGAGAAGTCGCAAAAGATTCTGATTTGCGAGAAGCCTCTTCATTATCTTAATGAGGTTCGGCCCCATCTCCTGCAAATAACGTGTAGATGATTCAGCCATTAGTTACCTCCTATATTACCAAGCCAGAAGTAGTCATTGTCGTCATCTTCAGGCTTCTTTTCTGGCGGTGGAGTTAGATCACGTTCAAGGGTGGGATCCATAGACACATAGAGAACACCGGGAGTAGATACATGATCAAAACCTGTAACTCGGTAACTCTTTTTAATACCAGCAACCTCAACAGTAAGATAGCTATTAATAACAAGATGAGGATCTGCTGGCATAATCATAAACTCTAACTTGAGGTTCTCAAGGTATAGTGTAGCTGAGCGTGAACGAGACTTTAGCTCATTTTTCAACATATTATTAGTCTGTCCCCATATATACGCCTCATTTGACCACGTACTTCCGTCCTCATTCAACCATTCAATACGCTGAGAGAGCTTAATAACATTCCATCTATTATAACCACTATCCTGTCTCTCATCCCAATACCAGAACATATATCTCTTGCCGCAAATAGTTACTATATCACCGGGATTAAATTTCTCGCCAACGCGGCAAAGTACGTGCATTACAGTCTTTGTTTCGTCCTGACTGGAAGGCTCAAAAACACATTCCACTTCCTTTTCCTTATATTGAAACTTAGTATAATGCGGTGATTGATATAAGAACTTCTCAAAATTCTACTGTCTTCCTTTTTCAAGACGATCCGTAGCATTATCCCCATATCTGTTCATTTTTTTCTTATAAATATCAAAATAACTCATAAACCACTTCCCAAAAGACCCATAACATCAAATATAGTCTTTCTAAAATATTTATAATCTAAATAGCGGCAAGCAGCAAGTTTAGAGTAAATTCGATAATAATTGATTGTCCTTTCTTTCTCCGGTATACCAAGAAGTTCTATCAGAATGGCATCCAGATTAGCTTCCCAAGAATGACCTTCCTCTCTCTCACAAAGACAGCCGAATAACTGATTCTTTAATCGATTATAATAGCCTTCTTTTGCTGCATCCATGATTAACCTCCTGCAAAGGTTGTATAATCATAAGGCTTTCCTTTAATACTACGATAATAAACTTTCTCTAAATCCTTTGCTTGTTCCATCTAATTCTGTTGACGCTAACGGAATTCACTCAATTGTTTTGCAGGAGAAAAGTCGCGCTCAGTATAATAAGGGCGCAGATTTTCCCAAGTGTCTATGACACGGTTTAACCAAAGAGCTTTCATGAAAAGTGCAATAATCTGAATCTCTGTATTGGTTATATTTTCATCTTTAAAATACTCTGCATTTTCATCCCATTCAAGAGAACAACGAGGGAATTTAAACCACGGAATCGCTGCCATGGCAAGGTGCTGAAAATCTATATTGGCAACATTCTCTTCAAGCTAATCCCATTCGTCAGATTCTATAAGAACAAGGAAGGCATCGTACAAATCTTGTACTGGTGTCATGATTTAATCACTCCTGCGCAGCTTCAGCTTCATCCTTTCTTTTATCATCAAGTTCTTGCATAACACATTTAAGGACATCAATTCTTGATGCTTTCTTCATAATTTCACATCTTTGATAATCAGTAATGCCCTTATCTATTGCATACTGTGCTAATTCACGAGCCTGTTCAATAGAAAGTTTTTCTACTTTCTCCCTAAAGTCCTTAAGCGCCGTTCCAGTTAAGAGCTTATCTTTATCTGCATCAGAAAGAACAATAATATTCTACGGCTCCTTTACTTCCGGTTCTTCAAGACCTAACTTAATCTTGGTTTCCATATCATCAATATAAAGGATACCCGTTTTAAAGAGGTATTCAACACCCGGTTCATATATTGCCTGTTCAAGAAGATCAAAAGGAATTCTTTGAATAGCCCCTGCTTTCGGCCAGAACCGACGAAGGTTCAACGACGGCACGCTTATAGACACTTGTGCCTTAACTGTCGATTTAATTGTAATCATATTTGTAGTTTCCATTATTTACTCTCCTATATAGAATCGCCAGTAATAACCTCCGGCGGTTTTTCTTTTTTGATTTGCACATTCTCGTATGTGTCTAATTTTTGTTTGATTCTCTGCGGCAGTGATTGAGGGGAAAACAGCGACAAGGTTATCGTTTAAATCAAATTGCGCTACAGATTTCATTGTTTTTTCGTATTGGTTCAAATTATCAACTACGACCGAAGAGCTTTCTGTCATAATTGAAATATACAAATTTGGCATATATGATGTCAGACCTCCCAGCCGCATTTGAATCATGAGCCAATGGAACTTTATATTCCATTGGCTCTTTTTACTTATCCTTTAAGTTATTTCAAGCCTCAAAGTCTGGAGTAAGGATTGTAATAGTTGTCGTTATCTATACCAGTATTTTGATAAATGCCGAAGTTATAGAACGTAACTATTGCAGCGCCCATTTTCTTATAAAGATGAAGCTCAAGGCTCTGATCCTTATTCGTCCAATCGTACATCTGCGTATTTCCTTCCATGACGATCTTAACGATCTTTTCGCCACCAGTAGGAAGAACATAAGCAAGCTGCGGATCAATCCAAACCTTATCGTTGTTAGTGTCAACAAACGACTGCTTAATCTGAACTATCGGAGTACCTCTGAACAGATTAATATAACCCTGATTATGAATCATATCAATGTCCTGAGGATGATAAATGCCCTGTGCACCAGCGGCTGAGACGGGAACGATCTGATCCGGCCCCATAGCACCAACGAACTCCGGAGGAGCAAATATTACGCAACCACCATTTCCGGCGTAATTGCGAACAGTATTACAGAGGTTGAACATCTTGTCACCCTCAAAGGTAGCAGATATAACTCTGTTTGCTGTCGGCATACGGGTTTCAGTGATGCAATCATGAAGAGCACGAGCAACTTCAAGATATGCTGCGTCAGTAATACCCTCGGTGAGAACATCCATAACTTCTGCCATCGACTCAGCGCCATCAAGAACGCGCTCGAAATCAACAGTAACAGCTCCACCAATTGCATGAGTTTCAACAGTGAAATCATTGCTATCAAGACGGAAAGTCTCATAAACACCAGACAGACCAACACGAGTGATGAACTTCTTAGCTCTCATCTTCGAGTTGAACTTGGAGAGTCTGAATATAGTCTTCTGACCCTGAGGAACCTGACGAACCTCAGCGAACATTCCCATAGCGTCAATAACCTTCGCAGGGACGATCTCATCAGCGTTCTCCATAACGATCTGATAGAGGTCATAACGGTTCTTCATGAACATAGCATAAGAACCACAATAATTTTTCAGCTCCTCACGGAATGCAGTATCAACATTCTCAAGAGCGAAATTCTCGGGAGCGGTTCTGTGTGCCGCATGACGAGCTAATTCTCTAAATTCGTTTGTCATTTATAGCACCTCCATCAAACTCTGAGAATCTGGAGTTTAAGACCAGTCTGTCCATCAGGCATAGTCGCAAACTCAATAACACGAGCAACCGGTCCAGCAGTCGGAGCAGTTGCACTAATCTCCCAGTAACCAGAACCATCAGATGCGATTCCAGCATAAACAGGAGCAACACCCTTTACAGCAGTCTCTATGGCTTTCTCATCTGTATACTTCTCATTATCATAGCAGATTGTGTTCGTGTGGAACTTGTCACCAATCGCGAGAAGTCCAAGACGAGGGAAGGAAGTGTCTCCATTAGGAAGGTAGAAGTACTTATAACTGCCACCCATTCTCTCATCATAAAGATGCTCTGTCGAATAATTGATTCCAATAACTTCAGATGCCGCAAGAGCGAGAGTAGCTTTCTTCAGCTCATGCTTGACATTGTCTATGGCGAAAAGCATACCGTTTTCTGCAACGGAACCGATCTCGGTCTTGCCAACCGGGAATTCCTCAGAGTTAAGAGCGCACTGAGCTTCAATACGTCCGTCTCTGCGGAAAGCCACTTGGTTAAGCTCAATCTGACCGTAGCCTTCTTTGTTTAACTTAACAATAGCCATTTATCTAAACCTCCGATTAGTTTTTATATTTTGCGAGAATTGCGGTTAATCCAGACGCATCTTCTTCAGTCGGAACATAACCGGGAGTCGAATCTCCATTCTCAAGAGTAAAGAGACCTTCATTAGACTCAACAAGTGTGAGTGCAAGATCTTTTCTTAAATCGATAAGAGTGTAGCTATCAATCTTATCAGTAAATGCCGCGAGAGTTTCTGCGGAGAGTTTCTTACTATACTTAGCAATTACTGCTTCCTTCTCGGCACGCATTGCAGAATCCTTAAATGTCTGCAATGCCGCAATCTGTTCATCTTTTTCAGAGATAGTAGCATTAAACTGTTCAATCTGTGTGTTCAGACCTTCAATAGTTGCTGTAAGATTCTCTTTATCAGTAGTCAGTGTAGATAATTCGCCAGCCTTGGTTTCTATATCCGCACTAAGCTCATTGATTTTAGTTTCGTTAGCTTCAAGTATAGATACAATAGCAGAGAATGTACCTCTTGAACGAAGAGAATCAAGAGATTTCTTCTCGTCCTTAGTCACATACTCCATATAAACTTCTTCCATCTCGGCAGAGACAGAAACTGTATCATCTTCATTCTTTGTATAGCCAACCTTGTAAGTCTTCTCTGTCTCGAAGTCAAAAACAAGAGCATAATCGTCATAAGTATCGAATACATAATAACGAACTTTTTCAGGATTCAAAGCCTTGAAAATCGCATTTTGCTTTTGGTTATCAGAGAGAGAAAAGACTAAAGTGTTTTCATTTTCCACTTTCTTTCCCCCTATTGATTCAATTTTTTCTAATAAGGCGGTAAACAGTGAATATATTTGCTGTTCTTGCAGGGAAAAGAAGGATGCTCCTTCAAAACACGGAATGACATTGTCGCCAAGTACTTGAAGACCTAAGAAACAAGCGTCTGTGTACTTATAGAGCGATTTACCGTCTATCGTTACCCAAGACCCTTTGATACTTGGTCCGTAAAGCTCCATGCTCTGCCCTTTCCCCGCAATGTCTCCAGCTTCTTTATAAAGTGCCGTAAAGAGATACACGTCTGCACAGGCATATTCTCTTTCTACCCCATCTTCATCTTTGTGGTTTTCCCAAGCGAAGTTCGGATTTTCAGGAACCACTCCATAAACTCGACCCTGTGTTCTCTAAGTGCCGTGATCCTTAAAATCTTCAGAATCCGCATCATAAATACCTTTTATGGGAGCATAAGGAAGGGTCTTAATCAATTTTTCAGCAAATTCATCACTGATGTACGCACCATTTCGATTTTCGCCTTTATAGAAAATCGCTACACGCTTACGCGTAATCGTATCCGATACCTTTTCAGAAGACGCCGAATCGAATAATGTAATAGGGAAGTTCTAAGGAATGTTGCTCATTCTCATCCTCCCGTTTTGTCCTTACTTTCTATGTTCTCTACTGTCTTTTCGGTCTTGTCTAAATCATCCTTCTGGGGTCGTCCTCCGCTATTATCTCCGCTACTGCTTTGGGTGTAAGAAGTAGCTAAAGGTAACAATCGCTCACGAAGATTAAGAACGTCATTTTCTAAATCTTTAAGAGTCCCTAACTCTCTTTGACTAATACCACAAGCAAGAGCTGGTAATAAGAACGAATATCCGGAACTTGCCAGTTTAAGATAATTGTTCATCATGTCCTACTCATTATGGTAGGTAATGGGAAGGATGTGGAATTTAAACTGAATTGTTCCGTTACCATAAAATGAATTTATAATTGTTGTTATAAAATTAGCAATCTTATTGCCCAAGACCATCATAAGGGAAACATCTTCTTGCAAAGAAGTTCCCAATGAAGAACTTCCTGAAGCCGCAAATAATTCAGGCGAAACGCCGGCATTGGCATACATGGTTGTTCTCATGTTTGTCAGAGTATTATTTGTAACTCCATCAGTCGTCTTTAAACTATGAACATCAACATCACCATACGTCGTCATGACAGAAGCGTGTGGATTTTTGGTGCTGATCATCTTAACAACACCAGAGTGTATTACTGAAACCTCTTCGGGTTCAAAAAGTAAAGTGCCGTCGTTAAGATGTGGAATCTTGTGAATAATTAATCTCTTAATCTCCTCTAATTCCTTCTCAAGTTCAATGTCCACGGCTTTATCATACTGCAGTATCGTAGGTATAACTGATAGAAAGTATGGACGAGCATTAAATAGTTTAAAGGCAATTCCTATATCTGTGGGAAGAAAGACCCAAGGGGTGATTACCTTGCCGCTATTCACCCACTTGCGATAGTAGGAAGAAATAACTTTGGGATAAGTCTTTAACGCCTATTTGCGATTTTTCTTGTCATTAATCTTATCAAAGTAAGATACGTCAAACTCCACGATGTCGCGGTCATACTCATCTTTGAATCGAGAGCGGCAATATTGAAATGGAAGATCAAGTACAGAAAACGCTGTTTTAGTCATTGTTTGTATTGCACCGAAATACATTCCATCTAACAATACGCGATAAGCAACTCGAACTGCAAATTCCTCAATTTTAATTCTATCAACAAAATCAGTAGCATTATGATAACGTTTAGCAATAGCAGTATCTTGGAGAGATTTACCATAGGCTAAAGTAGGAACCAATAACCCAGTATACTTTAGCAATGTTGCATAATGTGTAATAATCTGCTTATAGAAGCCATTCTGATTGAAGTAATTGCGCGAAAGAATTGACATTGAAGAGGCGGATCCATTATGAATAATAGATTCAATCTC
>ULWL01011389.1_pt1 | contig 25433 bp, 33 predicted proteins | sample 1960171 | NCBI WGS metagenome assembly ULWL01 (sample SAMEA4835807, study PRJEB28245) | human gut metagenome | biome: gut microbiome; material: fecal sample | place: Denmark | collected 2008 | reverse complement strand
TCTGACGAAAAAGTATATAGGAGCGTTGCGAGATTCAGAAGAATACTCGGAGCAAATGATAGATTGATGAACAAATAATTTAAGGACCTGTTTTTGGTTCTTTTTTTATGCATATTTTTAAGGAGGTATAAACATGGCAGCATCAGAAGTAGCAGGCGTAAGTACGCTTGGCGTAGTATTTTGTTACGCAGTAGAAACAGAAGCTGGAGTAAAGCCTACAACAGGCTGGAAGGAACTTAGCCGTATCAATAGTATTGATGCAATCAGTAGTGACCCGGAAGCTATTGATGCATCTGCACTTAAGGACAAAAAGACAAGAAATATTCCTGGCAGAGATACTGTATCAGATACAGTACAGGTTACTGTCAATAAGACGGACGCAACAATCAAGGAATGGAAAGATTGCATCTCTGCATACCAAGGACTTGATGGCGGTAAGAGAATGTGGTTTCAAGAGATCACACCGGGTCTTACCAACGCGGAGTTTTATGTAGCAGCACCGCCAAGCGGACTTCCAAAGACCGCAAAGGAGCAGAACGGATTGCTTACAATGGAGATTCCACTTGTTGTAGATGAAATGATGGATGATGCGGTAGCAATTCAACCAGCGGGGGAATGATAAGCCAGTTACAGACAAATAAAGCAAAGGCTGTTGTAGCTGGCAATAGTGATAAAACAGCCGACGATTATTCATCATATTTTGCTGAATAATATAATTATTGCACAGAAAGGGCGGACTTCGGTCTGCCCCTTTCCTATGTGAAAAACATAGGAGGAAAGGTAAAAGGTATTAAAATATGAAAACAATTACAGTTGATAACAAGGAATATAAGTTAAAGTTTGGCTTTGAATCTGTCGAGGTTGGAGACTTGGTTCAGAAGATGTTCGAGATTAAGTCTGGTACATATGCAGTGCGATCTATGCAAGCTGGCAACGAACTTGTGGTTGCAATGCTTGACAGTTCTTCACAGATGCTTGCAACAATCCCTAAGATTTGCGCATTGGCGTTCTACGCTGGTATGCTTGCAAACAATCCGGTGTCAGAGGATGAAGCTAAAACTTTGTTAAAGAAATATATGGAGAAGGAAAAGCTGTCGTTCACAGACGTTTACAACGACGTCGTATATCCATGCATGGAGGATGATGGTTTTTTCTTGATGAGCGGAATCGACAAAATGATCGAGACAATGAATCGGTCGCTGAATCCGGAGGAACAGGAGAATCCAAAGGTGGTTCCGCAGGATCACAAGAAGCCAACTTCAAAAGCATCCACGAAGTAATATGGAAGGGTTTTTTCCCATCTGCATATGCGATGGGAATATCCTATGAGGATTTTAAGCATATGAACCCTAAAGAACTAGAATATGTAAAAGACGGATATATTAAAAAAATCCAGCAAATTGACTACATGAATTGGTTGAATGGGCGATATACGATGCAAGCAGTAGCGGTTGCGATAGAAGCAAACTTCGCTAAAAATCCAAAAGGAAAATACTACGAAGAACAATTCTTAAGTCGCATAGAAACCGAAGAAGAACGAGTAGAGCGACTTCGTAAGGAATTTGCTCTAAAGATGGCTACTATGCGTGAGAATTTTAATTTAAGGAAAGAGAAGCAAAGACTTAAAAAGATTACAGACGGTGCATAATTCGCACCGTCTTTTTTACTATGTGACAGAAAGTTGGTGGAATCGTGGCAACAGATATTGACAGCCTTCAAATAAAAATCGGAGCGGAAGCACAAAAAGCAAATAGTGAGATTGACAAACTCATAAATAAATTGGGTGTTCTGTCTAAATCTCTTGGTGGTGTAGACACAAAAGGTCTTCAAAAGCTTGCTAGTGGTGTGAATATCCTTAGTGGCGCAATGCAGAGTTTCCAAGGCGTGAAACTGTCCGATTTTACGAGAATTGCCAAAGGAATACAGAAATTTGAAGCGGTGGATGGAACAAAGCTATCGCAGTTATCAAGCACGTTGACACCGCTTGCAAGTGGAATTGCAACGCTTAGCGGTTTAAATTTTGACAACAAAGGTCTTGTGAATTTTATAAATTCAATTACAAGGTTGTCAAATTCAAATGTGAGAGGTCTTAACTCCGTGAATTTTGCACAGTTAGGGGCGAACATAAATCAACTTACATCCGCGCTAAGTAATTCTAAAAGTGTTGCAAGTAACACAATCCAAGTTGTAAATGCGGTGTCGAGATTAGCAAGTGCCGGAGCAAATGCACAGGCAACAAGCACAGCATTACCGCTTTTAGGTGCAAACCTTAAAAGACTTATAAATTCGTTGTCAAAGGCTGGCGTTGTATCAGAGAATACAATACAGTTTGCATCGGCGTTAGGACTTCTTGCATCTGCTGGAAACAGAACTGCACAGACCGCCGCAAACCTTGATGCACTCGCAGAAGCATTGAAGCGGTTCATGCAAACAATGTCTACTGCACCGACAGTTAATGCGAATATTATCCAAATGACACAGGCAATCGGACAGCTTGCGTCTAATGGAAATCGTGTCGGAAGTGTGACACGCGGACTTACATCATCGTTAAACAGCTGGGGGAATTCCGCAAGAAAAGCATCAAAGCATTCGTTTAACCTTGCGTCTGCAATCGGTAAGGTATATGCAACGTATTGGATGTTGTTCAGAGCATTAGGTTTATTCCGTAAAGCAATAGATATAAGCGGTGCTTTGACAGAGGTTCAAAATGTCGTAAGTCACAGTTTTGGACCGTCTATGTACAAAGTCGAAGAACAGGCTAAGAATGCGATTTATACGCTTGGAATGTCCGAATTGTCATTCAAGAAATATGCATCAACATATCAATCAATGGGTCTTGCAATGGGTATTACTGCTAAGCAAGTAGGCGATGCAAACAACTTCCTTGCAAAGTCCACGGATGGTTATGTACAAGCATCTGATGATATGGCAGATGTGTCTCTGAATCTTACAAAGCTGGCTGGCGATATTGCATCGTTCTATGATAAGTCGCAAGCCGACGTTGCGGAAGATTTACAAGCGGTATATACCGGAATGGTAGTTCCACTTCGTAAATATGGTCTTGATCTTACACAGGCTACGTTGAAGCAATGGGCGTTGAATAATGGCATGAACGCAAACATTGATTCAATGTCACAGGCTGAAAAGACGATGTTACGGTATCAGTACGTCATGTCGCAGACCACGATGGCACAGGGAGACTTCGCAAGAACCGCCGATACATGGAATAACCAAGTGCGTTTACTTGGAGAGAATTTCAAGCGACTTGGTGCTATTTGGGGTAATGCCGGCATCAACATGTTAAAGCCTTTGCTTCAAGCACTTAATAAAGGCTTGGATGCGGTTATCAATTTTTCAGAGAATATAGTCAACGCTTTAGGAGCAATATTTGGATGGAAATTGGAAATCCAGCGTGGTGCGCTTGCAGATGATTTCGAGAATGCGGCAACAGGTGCGGACGATCTTGCATCCGGAACAGGAAAAGCGGCTGATAATGCCAAGAAGTTAAAGCAACAGTTACAAGGCTTTGATGAACTGAATGTACTGAATACGCCTAATGATAGTTCCGTCGGTAGTGGTGGCTCTGGTGGTAGTGGCGGCGCATCTTCCGGTGGCTCAAGTGGTGGAATGAAGTTTAACGTCACAGAGACAGACGGACTTTACAAGAGTGCCATTTCTAACCTTAGAGGACTCGGAGAATACATCGGAATAAATCTGACGAAAGAACTTGAAAGCATTGATTGGGATAGTGCTTACAAGGGTGCGGAGAATTTTGGAAAAGGATTGGCAGACTTTTTAACAGGTCTTATATCTCCACAGCTTTTCTATGCAACAGGAAAAACTATTGCAAATTCATTAAATACTGCAATTACTGCATCGCTTAGTTTTACAGACAACTTTGATTTTGACGATCTTGGGTTGTCTATTGCATCCGGAATAAACGGATTTTTCCAAAACTTTGATTTTAAGAAGTTTGCAAAAGCTATCAATGGTTGGGTAGACGGAATCGAAGATACAGTATTCACAGCACTTAAAAATATATCTTGGTCGGATGTATTAAAGGGTGGTGTTGACTTCCTTACCGAATTAGACCTTGACACAGTTGTAATTGCCATCGGTGCTTTTAAGTGGATGCATGGCGGTAAAGAAATAGCCGCAGGTGTGTTAAAGAATTTGCTTGCAAAGGAAATATCAACAGGAATTGGCGATAAAACCATTCCTATTAGCAAAGCAATTTCTATCTCAATTACAACCGCAGTAGTTGGTTTCAAAGTTGGAAATTGGTTATACGAAAATACATCGTTCAGTAAGTTTGCAGACTTGGTTGCAAAGTGGCTTGTAGACAAAGAGGGAAATGTAAACATTGCAAAGGCGATTGGCCTTACGATTGCTTCTCTTGGCGTTGCGATTACTGCTGTCAATCTTACATCGGCTGCAAAAAATGCAATCACAAATGCGATAGTTACTCATTTTGCATCTTCTTCCGTAGGAAATGCGGCAGGCGGTGGTTTGCTTAGCGGAATGGCGGCTTACTTTAAGACAAGCACCGCAACAGCTTCTTTGGGGCAAATAGGAATTGCCATTGCTGCAGGTCTTGGACTTGGAGAATTGATCGGGAAACAAGTAAATACAGGTCTTGCATCTCTTGCAGAATCACTTGGAGACAGCGAATTGGCTTCATATTACAAAGAATATGATACTCCGTTTAAAGCACTTGCCGGATTATATCAGACAGTAAAAGAAGGAGAAACTGATTGGGCAACAGAAATCGAAAACAGAAAAAAAGCGATAGAAAATGCTAACGAACAAATTGAAAAATTGCCACCATCAGTGCAAAGAGTGTGGAAGACAGTAGCTCAAGGAGAGAAACCACTCAAAAAGACAGGGAAAACAGGAAGCGATACATTTGAACATTTGAGTGAAGCAATCGAAAAAGCTTCATGGAAGATGACTGAAAAATTCAACGGATTTTTAAAATTGATTCCTGGATATGTGGAACAAACGGGGAAAGATGCTGATGAAAAGACTAAAAACGGATTAGCCAATGTTGGAGCTTCTGTTGCAAATGGGAAAAATCAAATAACGTCGCTTGTTAAGCAGACTAAAAATAGTGTAGTTTCCGACTACAACAACATGAACAATAGCGCATCTAACAGTGTCAAAAATATGTCACAGAATACGACATCAAGCGTACAAGGAATGGCTGGATCGGTTGTAACAAGTATTCAAGGAATGGCAGGAAATTCTACAACCAATTTTTCTGTTATGAGTAAAAATGCTACAAGCTCAGCTAATGGTATGTCGTTGTCTGTGATTAATGCTTTAACAGGAATGAAGAACAGTTCTGGCACAACTCTTAATGGTATGGCATCCGATATGGCACAGAAATTTGCCAAGATGAAAGCGGATTCATCAAGCGGCGGTAAGAACGTTACTAACGCATTTGTCGGTGCTTTAGCCGGACTTCGCGGTGGAGCAAATAATCAATGGGGCGGAGTTATATCTGACACCGGTTCAAATTTATGGAAAGCAAAGAAAAAAGTAGAAGATGAAAAAAGTCCTTGGGGGGTAGCCGGCTCGAATCTTGTAGATGGACTTAGAATTGGATTGTCTGACAAGTGGAATAGTCGAGGACAATATGGACTTATTGGAGGCATAGTTTCACTTGCAAGAGGATTGACATCCGCATTAAAACGTGCGTTTGGTATTCATTCTCCGTCTCGATTATGGAATAAAGAAATCGGTCAATTCTTGCCACCCGGCATCGGTTTAGGTATGGAAAGTGCCATGCCTAAGTTGTTAAGTGATGCAAGCGGAATGGCTACGGATTTGACATCTGCATTCAACACATCTTTGCAGTTTACGGATCCATTGCAAGACTTGGCGGATATGTCAGCGGATATTGCATCATCAATCAACACAGATGTGGCAACAAGCACATCGACAGTTATTGACACAGGTCGGATGTCAACAGACATTGCAAGTGGCATCGTAGATGGAATGTCGATGTCACAGGCAGATCAGAACCGGCTATTGCGCGAACAGAACGAATTGCTTAGACAGTTGCTTGCGAAAGATACAGGAATATCATCAAACGATATATTCGAAAGCGTGAAGCGATCAAACCGACAAGCGTATAACCGAACAGGAACAAACCCATTGTTATATTAAGAATTTATAGGGTAGGCACGTAAATGTGTCTGCCCTTTTTATGTGAGGTGGTTAGATGGCATATAAAGGCTATTTAATTAAGATTGGCAATTACATATTTCCGCTTTCAATGATTAAGGCTGAAACATATAAGGCAACAAACTACGGACAAGACTTGGATTCAGCGCGTGATGTAAATGGAATTTTACATAGAACGGCTTTGGAAAATACTGCACCGAAAGTTGAATTTGAGACACGAAATATGCTTGATAATACGCAGGTGTCAAGCATTTTTGCGAATATTCAAGCCAACTATACAAATGCAGTTGAGAAAAAAGCAAGTGTTGAAGTATATGTGCCTGAATTAAATAAGTATGTGACAAGTGATATGTACATGGCTGATTTTGAACCAACTATGTACTTTGCTGATGAAAAGGAAATCAAGTATCTATCAACAAGAATGGCATGGATTTCTTATGGAGTGAAAACAGTATGATTAAGATTTCGGAAGAGATTAAAAAATTATATATCGAAGATGGCACACCGATTGAATTGGAAGTGAGATTCAAAGATAATGCATTTCCAACTATCAAGGGTTCGGATGTGCTATCGGAACAAATGACATTGCACGAATCAATTTGTGAAGAAGAACAGCTTAAATTTGGCGGTTGTAATGCATCTAGCTTTGAATTGACGGTATTCAATCTGAATAGTGGAATTAAAGGATATGAAATCGAACCTGTGCTTATCACTAACAAAACGGAGATTCCGTTGGGCGTGTTCTACGTGGAAACGATTGAGAAATATGCTGGCAAAGACTATAAGAAACTGACCGCATACGATAAAATGCGGTATTTCGATGTTGATGTTAAAGATTGGTATGACAGCCTTACATTTCCTATCAGCGTTAAGAATTTTAGGGATAGCCTTTGCAATTATGTCGGAGTGGAGCAGAACGATGTCACGCTGATTGCAGATAATGTAATGCTTACCAAAGAGCTTGATTCGTCAAACGGAATCAACGGACTTTCGTTAATGAAACAGATATGCGAAATCAGCGGTGTGTTTGGTCGGATGGATAGATATGGCAAGCTTGATTATTTGTCACTTGAATCTTCTATGTTGTTGCCGGCTGATGATTTATTCCCGGCAAACGACTTATACCCATCTGCCGGAAGTGGAGATAGTGAAAATTCATTCAATATTTCTACGTCACTTATGTATGAGCATCCGCTTGTTGAGGACTTTTTCACATCAAATATCGACGGAGTAATAATCGTGGATTCAGAGGGCGCACAGGTATTGACAGAGTACAATCAAAATCCTTATTACGTGCAAGATAACTTCGTGATTATTGGGCAGACACACGAAACGATTACAGCACTTGCGAATGCTTTGTTGAGTAAGATTTCGTCTATATCTTACCGACCAATCAATTCGTCAAAGATAAAAGGTCAACCATACGTTGAATGTGGAGATTTTATAAGCGGAGAAGTCAATGGATATGGTTTTGAAGCATACGTTTTTCAACGTGATTTAACAGGAATTAAGGCGCTTCGAGATGCTTATATCTGTAAAGGTAAAGAAATGCTTGAAAACGATATGAACGGTGTGACCGCACAACTTCAACGTCTAAATAAGACAACAGAAAGAGTTAAAACATCCGTACAAGTCACAGAGAAGGGTTTGGACTCGGAAGTAAAAAGAGCAACGGACGCAGAAAGCGAACTGTCTACAAGAATTGAACAAACTGAACAGCAAATTGTCTTACGCGTGGATTCTGCAACAGGCAAAATTGTTCAAGTATCGCTTATCGGAGATACAGGAAGCGGAACAGAATTTAAGGTTGACGCAGATAATATAAATCTGTCTGCAAGTGATGTAATCAATCTTCTGTCCGGAGGAACAATCAATCTTACAGGTAAGAATATTGCAATAACTTCTGATAATTTCAGCGTTACAAAAGAAGGAAAAATGACTTGCAATGACGCAAACATCGAAGGCGACATCAATGCAAAAACATTTAAGAGTGAATTTTATTACAATGGACAAAAGTATTCAGAAATGAGATTGTCAGCAGAAGGATATGAAGACAATGTCGGTTATTTAATTATGCAGGAGTTAATATCTATTCTTGGAGCAAAATTAAGGCACACGATAATTACACCGACGAGCGTTGGAGTATATGAAGATGGATACCCAAAAACCGGAGATTATGCTAAAGTGGAAACGGCTGGTTTCTTTACGAACGGAACTGCATATTTGGGATCTTCGCCGGTTATTTCCTCAGACAAAAGCATCAAGATAAATATTCAGTCACTAGACACACACAAATCTAGTGACTTTATTTATGCCTTGAATCCTGTTGAATACAAGTATAAAGATGGCACATCCGATCGCTTGCATCATGGATTTATCGCACAGGAGCTTCACGATTCTATGCAGAGCGATTGGGGAGTTTACTGCGACGCAAATATTGACACCGGGGAAAATGGAGGTAAGGCAATTCGATATGAGGAATTGATTGCCGACCTTGTAGCAACGGTGCAATCGCAAAACGAAAGAATTGCAGAGTTAGAGAAGAAGTTAGGAGGTAGATAGCAATGTCACAAGGATGGAGTAAGATATTCAATAGAATAAATTGGTTGAATCGACCAAGCACAAACACACCATTGAACGCAACAAACCTCAATGCTGGCGATAGTGCAATCGACAAGCTAGATGATAGAATAATAACGCTTGACACCGTTAAGGCAGATATGCAAGTCGTAAATGACATGGTTGCAGATGTGTCATTAAATAGTAATACAGGCGTTATTACTGTAACGTACAAGAACGGTTCACATGTAGATTATGATACAAACCTAGAAAAAATTGCTGTGAATTTTTCTTACGATTATGTAAATCAGAGACTTGTTCTTACGTTAACAGATGGTTCTAAACAATATGTTGATATGTCTGCACTTGTTACACAATACGAGATCGAGGATTCTTCGACAATTGCATTTTCGATTAACGATAAAACAGGAGCTATTTCTGCATTTATTAAGAATGGTTCAATTACTGATGCGATGCTTGAAACAGGCTATCTTGCTAAGATAACAGAACAATCAGCCAAAGCGACAAACATGGCAAATTCAGCAACGACAAGTAGTAATTCTGCATACGACAATGCCAAGTTATCACAATCATACGCTATCGGCGGTTCAGGTGTTCGTGATGGCGAAGATACCGATAACTCTAAATATTACAGTGAACAGGCAAGCAAGAGTGCATCTGCATCTGCTAATTCGGCTAGTACTGCAAGCACTAAGGCGAGTGAAGCGGCTACAAGTGCATCATCAGCAAGTGCATCTGCAACCAAATCTGCAACGTCAGAGAGTAATGCAAGCAAGAGTGCATCATCCGCCGCTACAAGCGAATCTACGGCAAGCACAAAGGCGAGTAAAGCAGCCCAAAGTGCAACAGCGGCAGGCAATAGTGCTTCAACAGCCACATCTAAAGCGGTGGCGGCATCTACAAGTGCGTCTAACGCCGCTACTTCCGAAGCTAATGCAAAGAAGTATTATGAACAGGCAAAAGCTATCTCTGAATCATTCAGCGGTGCATTGCGACCGATGGGAACTGTATCGTTCGCAAATCTTCCGTCTGTTGGCTCTGCATCTGCCGGTGATATGTATAATATATCCGATGAGTTTGTAACAACTTCTGATTTTGTTGAAGGTTCGGGAATTACAGAACCGGCAGGAAGCAATGTTTACAAGACAGAAGCCGGTAAATGGGATGTCTTAGCCGGAAGTCCGGTAACAGGTGTTAAGGGAGCAAATGAAACAAATTTTAGACGCGGAAACGTCAATATCACATGCGAAAATATCGGAGCTTTAGCGACCAATGGTAACAGCGAATCCAATGTTACAACATTCACATCGAACGATTCAACAACAGGCGATTCTACGGCACCAGCATTGCTGACAAGTGGAGAAACACATGCTTCGATTTTTAGCAAAGTTTCTACTATCTTCAAAAATGTAAGATGGTTGCTATCAAAGATGGGAACAACAGATATATCAACGCTTGGCGATGGTACTGTGACAGGTGCGCTAAGTACATTAAACTCGAATATAGGTACTAAATTATCAAACACAGACATCAAAATTTCTAGCAAAACATATACAATTACATCGTTGACAGAATGGTGGGGAATGTATGCTTGGGACACATCTTATAGTGATATTGGAATACCAAACAATGCCAAAATCATTAGTGCATATGTTGGAACATGTTCTGGTAATGCTCCATTGTGTGCTACAAGATTTTATAACACAAGTGCAACAAATATAAGGGTTGTATTTTCTCGAAATAACCCAACAACTTTTACATTATGTGTATGTTATTTAGTTGGATAAACTGACGAAAATACCGCTGAATTATTTAGTAAATATTGTTTGCCAATTTTGCTCTCCATCTTGACTATGAAAATATCCTATATGTCCATCATTTAGGAATTGTACTAAGTAAGATTCGGTATCCGATATTTTCCATTTAATTTCAGATCGGTTTTGCATTGATAAAAACTCCATATATTTGACATTATAGGTATAACAGTTTTTGTCTTGTTTATTCGAGTTTAGTTTATTTTGACCGGGGCTTGACAAGCAGGCGTATAATAATTCCTAAAAAACTTTTTAGGAGAATTTTACAAGGTGCTAGTATCGAACATAAAGGAGTAGCATAACGATATATCGCCTAATGGCTTTATATATTTTTTAGACCTAATGGAATATGTAGGTCTTGTTTTGATGTTTATTTTTAAGAGGTAAATAACCATGAACATTATTGAAACAAACTTAAAATTCGGAACTTTATCAAAGAGATCAAGCACAAAGAGAATTATTCTTCACCATGCGGCGATGAATGGCTCTGTTGAAGCTGTTCACAACGTACACAGAGCTAAAGGATGGTCTGGAATCGGATATCACTTTTATGTTCGCAAGGATGGTAAAATCTATCGAGGACGTCCTGAATACGCAATCGGTGCGCACGCTTCTGGTTCTAACTATAATTCAATCGGAATTTGCGCAGAAGGAAACTTCGAGAACGAAACAATGTCAGATGCACAGAAAAATTCGATTAAGGAGCTTGTCGCTTACTTAAAGAACAAATATAAAATCACAACAGTTGTTAGACACAGAGATGTCGGTTTGACAGCGTGTCCGGGCAAGAATTATCCGTTTGACTATATTACAAATTGTTCTGTTTCTGCTGACGTCAGCAAGCCGGAAAATAATCCAGTTCCAAATGTGCCGGGAAAAGATGCGATCGTGCGTAACGGACAGACACACGCTAATAATTTTGCCGGTGCTAACATTGTAGTCGACGGAATACGCGGAACAAACACAATTAAAGCCGGAATTAAGGTTTTGCAGACAGCAATCAATCTTGATTACAAGAAAGAAATTGCTGTTGATGGCATCTGGGGGAATGGTTCTAAGACATCTCTTGGAAGCCATTATGTCAAGCGTGGAGAAAAACAGTATATGGTTACTGCGGTTCAAATTCTATTGATGCTTAAAGGCTATAATTGTCAACTTGAATGTCCGGGTATATTCGGTTCTAACCTTGAATCTGCTGTAAAACAGTATCAAAGAGACTATCAGCTTACGGTTGATGGAATTGTTGGATATAACACATTTATGTCTCTTATTCACTAAGTCAATAGATGTCGAACTTTGACGCACGATTTCGATAGAAATATCAAAGTTATAGTGCTATTATAAATATGTTCCCAATAGGAACACCAGAATCCCCCTCAATATTCTGGTCGGGGCGGTAGTTAAGTGCTATCGCCCTATATGTAAAAGCAAAGGCAGAGATAAAAACCTCTGCCTTATTTTTTATTTTATTACAATCTTATAAATTGACATTGACGGAATTGATATTGTAGCTCCAAGAGTGCTTTGATAACTAATTATTCCGCAAGATTCTCCGTAAAACTGTATTTTATCATCTTCAAGTAATCTTGAATCTAAAATTCTGTTATCGTAAATTCCATAAATTATGTCGTCATAATCTCCATCGACAGCAATTCTTAATTCTGTTGTTCCGTCGCCCTCGATAACCTGGGCTACTTCTCCACTAAATGTCAACAATTCCCCGTCATAGTCATTTGGATGTCTTGCAACTTCATCATAAGATACGTCCGACCTAAACATGCTGACATCTTCCATATTTGAATTTACAAACGTGTTCAGTTCGTCAGACAGTTCCCCGGCTTCTTCTGATTCTTCTAAATCTGTTTTTGGGTTTGTCAATTCTTCGATTTGAGCCTGCAATTCTTCGTTTTCTTCTTTTAATTTTTCATAATCGGTATCTAATTGAAGATTTTCGGAAAGCAAATTGTCATATTGTTTTTGAATGCTGTCACATGATGATTGTTTCTCGTCAATTTTGTCATTTAATTTTTGATTGCTAAGGAAAAGAATAGTTCCTAAAGCAATATTCCCGCAAGCCAAAACAATAATTAAAACTATTGCTATTGGATTCCTTTTCTTTTTGATTGGTTGTTGAAATTGTTGATAGTTCATGTTGTTATCCATAAAAATCCCTCCATGTATTTATTTCTTCACATTATAGCACTAATTTTACCGATTGTCGATAATGGACGATTATATTATAAGTTTGACGACAAAAACAGTCTGTTTTGTAAATAAGAGCGGTGGTATAATTGTCAAGAAAGGAGGCATTTCTATGGGGAGTAGCTACAAAGAAAAGGTTGTTGAAGAAATATCAAAATGTGAAAACGAAGTTTTCCTAAAATTTTTATATTCAATGATTCAATCGTTCAAAAAGAAATGGGGCATCTAGTGCCCCTCTTTCTCGTAAAGATAATCTATATTGTCATAAATCGTTTGCTTATGCTCTTTAGATAAAGTTATAAGTTTTTTTACGCTTTCCAACATATTCATATCAGAATAAATGTCGGCTATAATATCTGTATCTGCATTATTAAGATTATCTTCCCATCCCATGATGTAAGCAGGAGAAACATGAGTGATTTTTGCGATCTCCTCAATCTTATCGCTTGGGATATTCGTTACAATTCCATTTTCATATTTGAATAATGTCTGTTTGCTTACTCCGATCTTTATTGCGAGATCGGTTTGCGCTATTCCGTTTTTCTCCCTTGCCATTTTTATTCTTTCTCCTATTGTCATTTGTATATCCTCCTTCCTTTGTTTGTAATTCAATTATAACACAAAAAAGTTACAGGTCAAGAAAAAAATAACTTGACAAGTTACAAAAATGTTGTATAATGATAGTAACCTAAAAAGTTACCACGAAGGTTAGGAAGGAGACAATAAGACATGGTAAACGCAAAAAAACTTAGAGGAATCATAGCAGAAAACGGAAAGACGCAGGCAGATGTTGCGAATATGATTGGGATAACTCCAAAGACATTTTACAGCAGAATGCAGAAGGGCGTTTTTGGAAGCGACGAAATTCAGATTATGATAGACAGGCTGAACATTTCAAATCCGATGGATATTTTTTTTGCTAAAGAGTAACTTAAAAAGTTACAAGAAGGAGGCTATTTGGTGAGCAAGGTTAAAAATCGAGCAGTTGCATTTTTTAACAAGCATTTTGTGAAGTGGAAATTTCTTAACAGTATGTTTGCTGTTCCGTTTTGCAAGGATGGAAAGATGTATCTGCACATTTCACAAGTATGTGGAAATGGAACAAGAGTTGTAAAAAGAACGTTCCTCGTTGAGCATTTGGTTGATGATAACTTGGCGGTTACAGACCAAACGCTCGCAGAAGAAAAAAGAGTGTTCAAAAATCCTACATTACTTTAAGCCATGTAGTATATCCGCACTCTTTGCATTCTGGCAACATTTCGCCGCTATGCTTTATGGTGATAATTCCACTTTGGTTTTCTCCGCCACATTGCATACACACATACGTTCCTTTGCTGACAGTTTCGTATGTCGCAAATGTTTCAGAACAACTACTATCCATATTGCACCACCTTCCCTTGCTTGATAAGGGAATTATAACACAAGAAAGGAGAAACATGAACGAATTACAGATTTTTAATAATGAAGAATTTGGAGAAATCCGAACAGTATTAGCGAATAATGAACCTATGTTTTGCTTGCCTGATGTGTGCAAGGCATTAGAACTTTCAAACAGCCGTGTTGTCTCTGCGAGATTAGATGATGACGAACGGTGTAAGTTAGACTTACCCCGTCAAGGAGAAACATGGTTTATTACAGAAAGCGGTCTGTACGCAGTTATATTAAGAAGCGACAAACCAAACGCAAAGAAATTTCGCAAATGGGTAACGTCAGAGGTTCTTCCGTCAATCCGTAAGAATGGCGGATATATAGCCGGGCAAGAAACACTATCTGACGATGAATTGCTTTCAAAGGCGTTGCTTGTGGCACATAACAAGATTGCCGAAAGAGACAAGATTATCGAGCAGAAGCAGGCAAGAATTGAGCAGATGAAACCAAAGGCGATATTTGCGGATGCGGTGGCAACAAGCCGGACATCTATTCTTATCGGAGATTTGGCAAAACTGATTTGTCAGAATGGTTATCAGATCGGGCAGAAGAGGTTGTTTGAGTGGCTTCGGAACAATGGGTATCTGTGTAAGAGCGGTTCATCACGAAACATGCCGATGCAGAGATATGTCGAACAGGGGTTGTTCGAAGTGAAAGAAAGCAACGTGCAAAACCCGGATGGAAGCGTAAGAATTACACGCACAACTAAGGTTTCTGGCAAAGGGCAGCTGTACTTTGTGAATAAATTTTTAGGAAGGGAGATTGTGGAGTGAAGCAACCCAAGAAACTTACAAGAACGCAGAAAGAAATCGTTCATTCGCAAGGCTATAACGTAGATGAATGGATGGTGCGGAGAGAAACTTCTTTTCATTTATTCCTAGTTCACAAGCAAACAGGAAGAAGAGTAACCGTAGATAATTATATTCGGAGGGCAAGAAGATGAGCAGATTAAATCCATACGTGGTTGCTGGAAGCATTATGGCACTCACAGGCGCATATTCGATTACGGATGAGTTTCAGTTGGTTCCGAAGATTATCTTAATTATCGGCATGGTACTTGCGACATACGGATATTGGAACTATGACAAAATCAGTAAGGCATTAAGAATTTATAGAAAAATGGAAGGGAGAAATAAAAGAAATGGGATAAGTAAGGAATATGTTCGATTTGAAAAATCTGCACTCGGAAGATGAAGTGAATGAGGAAGTTTCTTTCGAGGAAGGATTAGCGGAGTATGTCGAGAACACGAAGGACGTATCGGTTGATACATTGGCAGACGAATTTAAGGATTTTCCGATGTTCAAGTTATATGCAGGAGCGGTAAGAGGCGGCACAGATTCCGAGATTACAACACGATTGATTGGGTCAATGATTCTTGGCAGATCGATTACAGACGAAAAATTCAGAGATCGGTTTTACAAGGCTTCGAACGATTTGACGTTTAACGAAATCGATGAAATTATGAGAAAGGAGATAAAGGATGAAAAAAATAAGAATTAAGCATATTTTCTTGCAGAATTTCGGTAAATTCTTCGGTGCAAATACTGTTGATGCTGATATCGCAGACAGAACAGAGATTTGTGGAGTGAATGAATCCGGCAAGACAACTATCAAGCGTGCTGTGCAGTATGTTCTTAATTGCCGGGATGATAACGGCAAGGAAATCACAGGAATCCGGCCGCATGATGAATCCGGAAATGATTATTCTGGAATCGAGACAACGTGTGAAGTTACGTTTGAGCTAGATGGAAAAGAGAAAGAACTGAAAAAAGTATTCAGAGAGAGAATCGACAAGAACGGAGATTTCGCTGGGAATATCACGGATTCGTACATCAATGACGTTCCCAAAAAGGTTAAGGACTACGCAGAGTTCCTTGAAGATAGTTTTTTAGATGCTGACAAGCTACAGTATTGCTTGAATGCTCAATCGTTGTTGAAGAAGTCACCGGCAGATCAGAGAACAGTGCTGGAAAGGACATTCGGAGATAAAACGACATTGGATATCGCACAGGAAGATGAACAGTTCGCTTCTATAGTGCCGATGCTTGCGGATGGAACAATTAAGGAATTAAAAGAGCGTTGCAATCGTACTCTGAATGGTTCGCGCGGAAAATCATCGTCTAAAGGACTTAGACAGATTGCAGATGAATATGCACCACGTATCGACGAATTGATGAAGCAAAAGACGAATATTGATGTGTCACAGTTGCAGTCGATGAAGTCAGACATTGAATCCAAAATCGAAGTTGTAAACGGGAAAATCAAGGATGCATCGGCGGAGCATGATGCTTTAGGGCAGGAGATTTTGAACCTTAAATTTGAACTGTCCGGCTTGCAGAATAAGGCAAATGAGAGCCTTGACAAGACGAGAGCGGAGCTTACACAGAAGTCGTTTGATGCGAATAAGGAACTGATTGCACAGAAGAACATTAAAAATGATCTGTTGCGCAAGAAAGAGAGCCTTGAATCGGAATTTAAGCGACATGTTGCTCTTCGTGAGCAATATGCAGAAGATTGGAAGCGGACCAACACAGAGACAATCGGAGAGAATGACACAATCTGCCCTACTTGCCATAGAGAGCTGGATAATGCCGACGAAATCCGGGAGAGGTACGAAGAGACAAAGAAACAGAGACTTGACAACATTGTTGCAAGTGGGAACTTCGAGAAATCGGAACTTGAACGCTGCAAGGCAGAGATTGAACAGACAGAGAAGCAAATACAGCGACTTGGCAAGAAGGTATCAGATTTACAGATCGAATATGATTCGCTGAACAATCGTATAGATGGTATGCCGGTGTGCGTTGATATTACGAACACTTCCGAATACAAGAAAGTCAAGTTGGAATTGGACGAAAAAGAAGCTCTTTATAATAAGGAAGCGATTGGTTCAAATTTGACCGATTCTTTGAAAGAGGAACTTAAAAAACTGCAACATGATCTGTTGGATGTGACGGAGAAAATCGGAAAGTCATCGGTCAATGATTATATTGACAATCAGATATCACAGCTTCGTGAACAGCAGAGAGACACGCAACAGAAGATCGCCGATCAGGAATCAATCCTTGATTTATTGAAGAAACTCGACCGAAAGAAAAATGAGATTCTTTCGGAAAATGTAAATCAGTATTTGGAGTTTTGCAAAGTGCGGTTATTCAGACCGCTTATCAACGGAGATACAGAAGAGTGCTGTGAGTTCGTGTATAAGGGAGAACCATATAACCGCAACATGAACCACGGCGCAAAGTTGCTTACAGAGATTGATATTTGTCGTGCATTCCAGCGTAAGAATGACGTGGAAATGCCAATCATTATTGACGATACGGAATCCCTGGATGCATGGAGAATACCGGAGATTGACACACAGTTGATTGTTATTCGTAGAACTGACGACAAGGAACTGATTATTAAGGATATGGAGGAATGAGAGTATGAGTAAATTTAAGGCTGGAGACAGAGTGAAGCTTGTGAATCCTATGGAGCTTGGACGGAATTTTTGTGGAAGAACAGGAACTATTGAGTGCATCGAAAAGAGCAATCAGGATGACCTTTACTATGCGGTTGAGTTCGACGAAGAATCACCTAAATTCCATGATTGCTTCGGTCATTGCGTGAAGAATCACGGATATTGGTGCAATGATGAAATGATTGAGATTGTAGAACAGGATCCGAAGCAGGAGTATTACAACGGAAAGATTTTTGTTGTAAAAGGTTATTTTCCGTCAATGATGACCGGGCATATATACGAGATTAAAGACGGATGTTTTATTGATAGTACAGGCTCGATGTATCCAATAGGCGAGCCACTCAAAAATTTTGAAAATGTTAAAAATTATTTTTGGAAGGGATATGCACCGCAAAAAGTTGAAGTAATGGAAGTAAAAGAAGATTAGGAGGGTAAGTAATATGGCAGAGAATACACAGATTGCAGAGAAGAAAGCATTTACCACTTCGTTAAGTGAGTGGAGCAATGCAATGACAGGATTGATTATCGAAGATTATAAGTCCTGTGGTATGAAGATGGATGATTACTCAAAAGAGTGCGCTATGGAAGCAATGACAAGCATTTACAACCTTGTCAAAAACGACCCAAAGATTAGCGGTATGGGAAACCTTGACACAAGCAATTTAAGAGGGATTGTAAAGCGTTGTGCATCTCTTAAATTGAATGCAAGCGCATATCCAAGAGAGTGTTATTTTCAGTTACGAAATGTAAAAGTTGGAACTGATCCTCAGACAGGGAAGGATGTTTGGCAGAAACAGGTAGAAATGGGAATCGAGGGCAGCGGCTACGATTCATTGCTTGCTAATTATGGCAAGGATGTAAAACAGGTATATCCATATTGGGTAATTAAGGAAGGAGATGTATATATCCCACCAAAACACAAAGGACTTACAGTTACAGAACCGGAATGGGAAGAAAAATTCTTGTCAGATAAGGCTGTCAGGGTTGTATATCCTGTGAAGTTGAATGATGGAAATATCACATATCTTTCGGCAGACCGCGACAGCGTAAAAATCAATCTTATGGCGCATGTTAAGCAAAACTTGATGAATGTTACTTTTGGAATTTGTGCTGATAGATATAAAGCAACGGAAAAACAGAAATCGGAGATTAAGGCAAAAAAAGAAGAGATTCTTAATGCTCTTAGATCATGCAAAACCGTTGATGAAATGCTTAAATGCGAGATTGCAAGACCATATATCAGCGGCGCATGGCTTGATACGCCGGAAAGCATGATTGTCCGTAAAATGTGCAACAATGCGACGAAAAAATATCCAAAGAATTACGATCCTATGGCGCGACAGGCGCAGATGGAAATGGATGAGGTATATCAGATTTCAAAAAACGAGATTGAAGAAAACGCCAATTCCGTTGACTTTGACGAGGATGTTGTAGATTCAGAAATCGTGAGTGAAGAATCGGCAGAGCCGGAGTTTATGAAGGGAGAGTAAGGATGAGAGTAATTTCGCAGAACGGAACAATGGATTTTCCGTACGATAACAGTTTGGTTTTTCTGCATGAAAGCTGCATAAAAGGGAATACTTGCGTAGAAATACAATTATGTGGAGACACGGAGATTGACATTGTAGCGGAATATTCCACCGAGGAAAAAGCGGTTAAGGCTATGGAAATGCTTAGAGAAGCATATAACAATAATGAGTTTTATCATTGCACAGCCACAACAAATACATTTCAAGAAACTATTGGTCTTTTAAGCAGTGAAAAATTCAAAGAGGTAACAAGCGAGTATTTTCGCTTTCCGCAGGATGATGAAATCGAGGTGTGAGTATGAGGTTAACTTGTTTAGAAAGGAGAAATTCATAAATGCGAAAAATTACAGAAACACATACAGGTAAAATTGTTACTGATACGGATTTGAACTTAGAGTATCTATATGTTGGCGACTACGGAAAAGAGAATAATATCAAGGCATCATTTCTTGGATATGATAAGAGAATTGATAATGTAGAACATAAGCCTGTAGATATTACTGATAAGCTCGTAGTTACTGTATCTTCACAAAAGGGTTGCCCTATGAATTGTAATTTTTGCGATTGTCCTAAACTTGGTTTTAATGGTAATGCTACGTTACCAGAGCTAATTGCAGAGATTATGTCAGGAGTTGCTTTATCGGGTATCAAACACGGTCAAAGATTGAATGTGCATTATGCAAGAATGGGAGAACCTACTTTCAATCCAAGCGTAATTACATCTGCTGAATATATTGCCACAATGCTTATGAGTGAAAATTCAGATGTAACCTTTGATACATATCATCCTGTAGTATCTACTATGATGCCAAAATCAAATAAAAACCTTAAAGAGTTTTTACATAAATGGGTAACAACTGGATTTTTATATGGTGGAGAAGATGGATTCGGTCTACAGTTTTCTATTAATACTTTAGATGAAAATAACAGAAAAGAAATGTTCAGAAATAAATCATTATCATTGCAGGAAATTGGCGACATTATCAAAGAACTTCCGATGCCGAAGAAGAGAAAATATACATTAAATTTTGCAGTTACTTCTAAGAGCAACCTTGATGTTGATTTAATGAACAAGTATTTTGACAAAGAAAAATGCATCGTAAAGATGACGCCAATTCATGAAACTGTAGAAGCTGTAGACGAAGGATATGAAATCATACATGACTTTGATGTGTATGAGCAGTTTGAACAGCCACTTGTTAATGATGGTTGGGATGTAATTGTCTTTGTTCCGTCTAAGGAAGAGGACGAAGACAGGATTACGTGTGGGAATTCATTAATCGCACTAGAAAAGGCAAGGTAGCTTATGAAGTTTAAATGTATTGCAACAGGAAGTACAGGTAATTGCTACACCTTAACTTCCGAAAGCGGAGAAACACTTATCCTTGATTGCGGAATACCGATCAAGGAGATCAAAAAAGGATTGAATTGGAATGTCAAAGATGTTGTGGGTGTGTTATGCACCCATAAACACCTTGACCATAGCAAATCGGTAAAAGATTTTGAAGCTATGGGAATACCAGTATGCAAGCCATACGAAACCTTGCTTATGAACCAGTTTCTCGCAAATTCTTATTTTACTGTAAGAACATTTGACCTAACAACGATAGACGGAAGCTGGACGCATACAAATGCAGATGGCGAACCTTGTCCGATATATGGCTTTCTGATAACTCACAAGGAAATGGGGAGAATGATTTATGCGACCGACACAGAATTGATAAAATGGCGATTCAAAGGCATAAATCATATTCTATTAGGCGTGAACTATGACAAGGATTTAATCGACAATGAAGATTCTGCAAAGGTAAATCACGTATACCGGGGCCACATGAGCATTGACACCGCTTGCGATTTTGTGAAAGCGAACAATTCAAAGGATTTGCAAAATGTGATTATGTGCCATTTATCGAAGAATAATGCTGATAAGGATTTATTCATTGAGAAGATGAAAAAAACTGTTTCAAACGTGAATGTGGATGTTGCAGAGGCAGGCGAAGAATGGTTGCTACGGAATCCGAATGAGTGTCCGTTTTAGAAAGGAGTATTAAATGAGATTTAGATTGATAACAACGTCGATTATTGACGCAGAACCTATTTTAATAAAATATCCACAGTTAAAGGATAAGGTTGAAATTGTGGATGGCGATGCTTATGTCGAAGTTGAAAGCGCAGAAGAGCTTATGGAATTTGCAAAACTTTCAGGCGAGATTGTTGTCGGAGAAGATTTCATCGGAACGAAAGAACCGTTTATTGAAATATACGACGGTTACAGAGAATAAAAAGGAATGACAGGATGAAAGATATTGAAGATATTAAGAAATCATTGCCATATGTAAAGAAAATCGACATCAATACGTATAGCGCAGAAATCACAGTTGGAAAGTACAAGGGCAGCGTTGTTTTTTCAAACAACGAAAGAGGTTATGAACACGTAAGTTTCTGCACGTATAACGGTCGATTGCCGGATTGGTATGCAATGTGCGAGTTGAAGGATGCGTTTTTCAACGATGAAGAGGAAGCATATCAGATCATGCCGAAAAAGAGCGAGTACGTCAACATGCTTGAAAATTGTTTGCATCTGTGGAGACCGCACAACGGATTGGAGCTTGGACTTCTTACACGCATTAAGCCGGGCAAGATTATTCAGGACAAGGCGGTGGAATGATGAGCAGATGGAAAGAAAATGATTGCGTTGGATGCCCGCAAGGATGCATTAACTGCGGTAGGCAGAATGACTATTACGTATTTGAGTGTGACAGATGCGGAGATACAACAACCGATACAAAGGAGTTTATACACGATGGTGATGAAGATTATTGCCAAGATTGTTGGTGTGAAAGGATGTATGAAATGGGAATGAAACAGGATGCTATGCAGTGCAAAGCCATTGATGCAGACACTAAAGAATGGGTATATGGCGGAATTGTGATACAGGATTGGAAAGACAATTTTGTATTCATTATCGAGAAATCAGAGGGAGCATGTATGCGGTCTGCAAAGGAGCTTCTCATGGATATGGCGCACATCATTGACAAAGATACGATTTGCCGATGCACCGGATGCAGAGACACCGATGGAGAGCTTATCTATGAACACGATATTTGCGAAGATAAGAACGGCAATCGGTATGTGTGCCGGTGGATTGCAAGTGCAGCGTGTTTTGAGTTTAAGTGCAAAGAGACAGGCATTTCATACGAAATGACGTATGCAGAGGATTTCATCGTTAAAGGCAATGAATATGATGATTTAACATTTTAGGAGGTATTAAACATGAACAAAGTAATTTTGATGGGTCGATTGACCCGTGACCCGGAAATCAGATACACACAATCGGCAGAGCCTTTAGCAATCGCTAGATACAATCTTGCGGTTGACCGCAGATTTCAGAGAAAAGATAATTCCGGGAACGAACAGAACGCAGATTTTATTAGCTGCATTGCTTTCGGAAAGAACGCCGAGTTTGCAGAAAAGTATTTGAAGCAGGGTACAAAGATTGCGATTGTAGGTCGTATTCAGACAGGCAGCTACACAAATAAAGATGGCAACAAGGTTTATACAACAGAGGTTGTTGTCGAAGAACACGAATTTTGTGAAAGTAGACAGGGCGGCAACACACAGGATGCGCCGAAGCCGATGCCTTCTGATGCTGGATTTATGGATATTCCAACAGGATTGACAGGTAACGATTTACCGTTTAAGTAGAAGTTGATAAGTGGTGGGCGGTAGGGATAAAGGAGAGTGAAAAATGATTTCAGATGGAATTATTGCAGGTGCAAAAGCCGTATATCCGTCAAGTTTTATATATAGAGGAATCTTTTCTTTTGAATCATTCAGAGAAATTAAAAAGTTTTGCGATGTAAAACCCATGAGAATGTATACGGATGGCACTTGTGATTACATTATTAGATATCGAGAAGAAAGCGATATTGCAGATACTGACGAACAGAATCAGTACAATCAAGGCGTGGACGACGTTGTACAGGCGATTAAAGACCTTGTGAGCGAGAACCCAACGGATTGCTTTGCACAGATTGTATCTGATTTAGATCAGATTGCAAGCGACTTAAAGGAGTGTGATGCATAAGTGGCTACAAATTACAGACAGGTGTTTGCAGTTGAGAAGAAGAACAAAGACAGGCTTCTCAAAGTGAATCCTAAGTTGAATGACAAGAGCGGTATATATTTCTTGCTTCGAGAGGATGAAAACGGATTCAAGTTTGCGTACATCGGGCAGGCGGTACATGTAATCAGCAGATTGGCAAGTCATTTATCCGGTTATCAGCAACACATAGATTTAAGTATTAGATCGCACGGATTGTACGATGCAGAGAAGAACCCTTATGGTTGGCGAGTTGAATTTATGAATCTTCCGGCTTCACAACTTGACGAAGCGGAAAAGAAGTATATCCGATTATACGCCGATAAAGGTTATCAGCTTAGGAACGTCAGTTTAGGCGGTCAAGGAGAAAATCGTGCAAACGGTTCAATAGGCGAGAGAAAGGCACCTAAAGGCTATATGCAGGGCATACAGCAAGGTAAAAAGGTCTTGGCTATGGAATTATCCAACATTGCAGAAAAGCACCTAAAAATCGAATTAAGAGAAGATAAGGTAAACAATAAAGTGTCGCAGAAACAGTATGAGAAGTTTATGGAGTTGATGCATAGTGGAACAGACGAATAAAGGGTATGATTGCCATTGTTGGAACGATTATCCGAACGAAAATCATAGATACTATGGATGTTCAGATACACCGAAAAAGAGTGGTAAATGGAAATGTGTTGATTGTTACGAATATGTTGGCAAATCTAAGTTTGGAGCAGCATATTGCAAGAAGAAAAAATAAAGGAGCGGTAATAATGACGATTGATGAAGCGATACAAAGAGCTAGAGATAATGAAAACATTTTCAAAAACAATCATAAGCTAAATTTAACACTAAAAGCAAGAAGTCCGTACTATGGTTTGGATTGTCTTAGAATTTCAGACGATAACAAACATTTGGCTGAATGGTTAGAGGAACTGAAAGCGTACAGGACAAATGATGGAATATCGGAAAATGTGTATAGATCTGGCTATAAATTCGGCTACAACAAAGCTGTTGATGATTGCATTGAAGAACTTAAAAAGCGGAGAAACGCAAGATACATGAAGGTAAATTGTGATGATGTGGAACTTAAGATGTTGTCTGAAAAGTTGAAAGGAGTGATTCAGAATGAAGATTGCATTACCAGTAAGCAGAAATTTCAGCGAAGTTGAGGATTTACTAAATGCATTACATGCGTTTGAGGCTAGGGGCATTAAAGAAATGCAACTTGTAAGCAGTATTGAAGAAATCGAAAATGGTGGAGAAAAATGTGCTGTTTTTGATTTTGAAGTAGAAAAAGGCATTTTGTATACATTGGTACACAATAAAATAGTCATTAACTTTTTAGTAAGAGAGGACTAAAAATCAAAGAAAGGAATAGGTTGCGCGCACATAAAACCGAGGTTTCCTTTTGGTAGATTTTATGGATTTTGAAAATTATTCTTGTGATAATCAGATGTCTATATTTGACTTCACAAGAGAACCAATCAGAATAACAAAACCTATTCGATTGATAGAGTTATTTGCCGGCTACGGAAGTCAAGCAATGGCACTAAAGAGAATAGGTTCAAAATTTGAGCATTACAGGGTTGTGGAATTTGATAAGTATGCTATTGCAAGCTATAACGCAGTACATGGGACGAATTTTCCCACAATGGATATTACGAAAGTACACGCAGATGATCTGGCGATAGAAGATACAAAGCACTTCACTTACTTACTTACTTACTCTTTTCCGTGTACGGACCTGTCTGTTGCCGGGAAGCAAGCTGGAATGTCTAAAGGCAGCGGTACACGATCAGGGCTTTTGTGGGAAGTTGAAAGAATACTGACAGAAATCAGAGATGGTAGCGGAGAGTTGCCGCAGATATTATTCATGGAAAATGTACCACAAGTACATGGCAAGAAAAATATTGATGATTTTAAAAAGTGGTTGGAATTTTTGGAAAGTTTAGGCTACACAAACTATTGGCAAGATTTGAATGCTAAAAATTATGGAGTGGCACAGAATAGAAACAGATGTTTTATGTTTTCATTCTTAGGTAATTATTCATATATTTTTCCGCAGCCTATACCACTTAAAAAGAAACTCAAAGACTATCTGGAAGATAATGTTGACGAAAAGTATTACATCAAT
>ULWL01021738.1_pt1 | contig 25469 bp, 26 predicted proteins | sample 1960171 | NCBI WGS metagenome assembly ULWL01 (sample SAMEA4835807, study PRJEB28245) | human gut metagenome | biome: gut microbiome; material: fecal sample | place: Denmark | collected 2008 | reverse complement strand
ATTGTAGCGAATAATAAATTATTAATATATCAGTTTTTATCGTTTTTTCTATAAAAAGACAGTCATTTAATCGTTTCAAGAGTGACATCCCCTTTTACGCCCTGATCTCGTTTTTTTTATAAAAAAATTATCATTTAACTTGACTATTAATAGTTAGTCTCCTTATTTGCCTTACGCTTATAAACACGTTTAGGTTTGGCAGGAATTTCTTCTTTCTCATTTTCAACTGCAGGCTCAGGCATAGTATCATTTTCCTTAGCAGGACTTTCATCATCGCTCTTAGTAACTTTTTCTTCATCAGGTTTTTGAAGTAGTGCTTTTCGTGATAGAACTAATTTACCTTTTTCGTCAATTTTGAGAAGTTTTACAACAATTTCATCACCTTCATGAACAACGTCTTCTACTTTATTAACACGTTTAGTGTCAAGAGCAGAAATATGACATAAGCCTTCACATCCTGGCCATAATTCACAGAAAGCACCAAAATCCATTATTTTGACAACTTTAACTGGATAAATTTTACCTACTTCAGGTTCACGAGTAATATTCTCAATAGTTTCAATGGCTTTATTAATCCATTCCATATCTGAATGCATAACAAAGACACGACCATCTTGTTCAATATCAATTTTTACATTATTGCATTTTTCAATAATTTCTTGAATTACTTTACCGCCGCTGCCAATTACATCTCTAATACGATCAGGATTAATTCTGATCATCTTAACCTTAGGAGCATATGGACTAAGTTCAGGTCTTACTTCACTAATTGTATTCATCATATGATCAAGAATTTGTAAACGACCTTTCTTGGCTTGAGCAAGAGCTTCTTTAAATATTTCACGAGTAATACCCTTGCACTTAATATCCATTTGTAAAGCAGTAATACCATTTCTAGTACCTGATACTTTAAAATCCATATCACCGTAGTGATCTTCTAATCCTTGAATATCAGTTAAAATAGTGTATTTAGAACAATCATCATCTTCACTAATTAAACCCATAGCAATACCTGCCACTGGAGCTTTAATAGGAACACCAGCAGCCATTAGGGCAAGTGTACCAGCACAAATTGATGCTTGTGATGATGAACCATTAGATTCAAGAATTTCACTAACTACACGAATTGTATAAGGAAATTCATCTTCAGATGGAATTACTTGAGCAAGAGAGCGTTCGCCAAGTGCACCATGACCAATTTCACGACGGCCAGGAGAACCATACTTTCCAGTTGATCCAACTGAAAATTGTGGAAAGTTATAGTGTAACATAAAACGTTTACTTTCTTCAACACCTAAGCCATCAATAATTTGATATTCTGTTAATGAACCTAGAGTGACGGTTGATAAACTTTGTGTTTGACCTCTTGTAAATAAAGCAGATCCATGAGTACGTTCAAAAATATCTACACGTGAAGATAAAGGTCTAATTTCATCAATTGCTCTACCATCAGGTCTAATTTTATCATTAGTTATAAGTCTTCTAACTTCTGCTGCTAAAATGTGTTCAAGAATCATATTTACATAAATCATGTTTTTTTCAACATCATCTTTACTAAATTCAGGATTAGCAATGAATTTAGCTTCAAAATTTTCACGAGTTTTTTCATTTACGGCTTCGATCGCAGCCTCACGTGCTTTCTTTTCATACGTAGAAATCGCAGCTACTAGATCTTTCTCAGCAAATTCTTTTACTTCATTTTCTAAATCTTCAGGAATTTTGAATAAATCAACAACTTTCTTTTCTTTGCCACAAACTTTAATAATTTCTTCTTCAAATGCGCATAGGCGTTTAATCTCTTCATGACCAAACATTAATGCTTCTAACATATCCTCTTCACTAACTTGTTTAGATCCAGCTTCAACCATATTAATTGCTTTTGCAGTTCCTGCAAGTGTTAAGTTAATATCTGATTGTTCAAGTTCTTCAACTGTTGGATTTATAACAAATTCACCATTAACACGGCCAACCACAACACCAGCAATTGGTCCTTCAAATGGAATATTAGAAATACATAAAGCAATACTAGAGCCCAACATTGCGGCCATTGCTGCTGAATAATCAGGATTAGCACACATAACCATGTTAACTACTTGAACTTCATTTCTAAATCCATCAGCAAAAAGTGGTCTAATTGGTCTATCAATTAAACGAGAAACTAAAGTTTCATGTTCTGTAGGTCTACCTTCACGTTTTAAAAAGCCACCTGGAATTTTACCACCAGCATATAGTCTTTCTTGATATAATACTGTAAGTGGAAAAAAATCAGTATCCATTGCTTTATCACTGCCAACAGCTGTACTTAAAACCGCTGTATCATTATATCTAACTAAACATGCTCCATGAGCTTGCTTTGCAAGTTCTCCAATTTCTACGACAAACTTGCGTCCACGATGGGAGTATTCAAATACTTGTTTTTCCATAATATATACCTTTCTATTTTATTTTTTATATTTTAACTACAACAACCAAAAAGTTTATTATAGATTGATTTCTCAATAGTCATAAAGGGCACTACTGTGCCCTTTAGTCCTACTTTCTTAATCCTAATTTGGCAATTAATTCACGGTAACGTTGAATATCACTATTCTTTAAATAGTTTAATAAATTACGACGATGACCGATTTTCTTTAACAAACCACGACGAGAGTGAAAATCATGTGAATGAACTTTTAAATGTTCATTTAACTTGTTGATTTCAGCTGTTAAAATTGCGATTTGTACTTCAGGAGAACCTGTATCTCCTTCAGCTCTTGCAAAATTAGCAATAATTGCGGCTTTTTCTTCTTTGTTTACACAAGCCATACTTTTTTCCTCCTTATAAAAGTTACCTAATTCCATGAATTACGTCGGAAAATTCGTAAATCTTAGCAATAGGCCATATATATTATACTATAATTCTTATTTTTTTGCAAATATTATGAAAACAACTTTTAAGAAAAAAAAGAAAACATTAGAGCATTAAACAAATGGCAATACTCTATTAATAATGTTTTCTTTATCTTTATTTATTTGAATTAAAAAATCTTCTATAGAATCAAACTTTTGTTCATCTCTAATATAGCTAACAAAATAAACATCCACCTGTTCATCATATATTGACTTGTTAAAATTAATAATGTTAACTTCAAAAGTTAAATTATCATTATGGTTGAAACTCGGGTTATGGCCATAATTGGCCAAACCTATGTATTTTCTTCCATCTATTTTTATAATTACACCATATACACCAGGTTTAACATGAGCATAACTATCTAAAATTTTAATGTTGGCAGTAGGCAGATTAATTGACCTACCAATTTTTTTACCTTCTACTACTATTCCTTTAATATGGTAAAACCTACCTAACAATTTAGTTGCTACTTCTATTTCACCATTTTCTAATTGTTTCTTTATTAATGTAGTACCTACTTTTGACTTTTGGTATGTCAATTTAGGCATTATAAAGGTCGTAATGCGACCTCCACTAAGTGGTTGAATATCACAAGCTTTACCATTCCCATCTACTCCAAAAGTGAAATCAAAACCAATAACTACATTTTTTACGTTAATTTTTTCAAGATAATCTCTTAAAAACTCTATTGGTTTAATCTGGGATAATTGTTTATCAAATTCAACTATTATTAAATAATCAACATCACATTTTGATAAAATTTCAATTTTTTCACTTAATGGAGTGAGATATGTATAATTATAACTATTCTTTATTATAACTGAAGGATGAGGATCAAAAGTTATTATAGCCGTTTTAGTGTTATAAGTTTTTGCCACTTCTTTCATTTTGTCAATTAATGCTAAATGAGCAATATGAATACCATCAAAATCACCAATACTAACTGATAAAGGAAAAAATTTTTTACACCTTAAATACTCAGAAAAAGTTTTTACTTCCATACTCTCGCCGCCTTATAGCAATGAATTTCATCATCTCTAACATATATTGCAATCAATGAATTATTTTGACATATAACAATTTTTTCTGGGAGTAAGCCTATTAAATTTTTTATCATTAAAAGTGATATTTTCATACCATTTACTGCTTTTTTAATAACCTCATCATTGTCTATAAAATAATTTCCCTTCAAAGCTTCTAAATTTGATATTAAAGAAAAATTACCATTTTTAATATCATCAACTGTATAACTATTGTCTATTTCAAAACTGCCATTGCGAGTTCTTTTTAGATTACTCATAGTTGCAGGAACTCCAAGTTTAACCCCTAAATCATGACAAATACTCCTTATATAAGTTCCTTTTGATACTATTGTCTTAAATGAGAGTTTTGCAGTACCATTTTCACAGTCATATACAATTGGTGAAATTCTTTCAATCTTAGAAATTTCTATCTCTCTTGGTTCAATTTCAACTTCAATTTTTTTTCTAGCATACTCATATAATTTTTTACCATTTTTCTTAATTGCTGAAAACATAGGAGGCGTTTGAAGACTTTTGCCTTCAAAACTACGCAATGCAGCATCAACCATATTTAAATCTAATTCACTTATATTCTCACGCAAAATGGTTTTACCTGTTATATCGAACGTGTCAGTTTCAATACCAAACGTAATTTCACAAACGTATTCTTTTGTAACATTCTCCAAAAATTGAACAAGTTTAGTTGAATCACCTATGCAAATAACTAATACCCCTTCAGCAAGTGGATCTAGTGTGCCTAAATGGCCTATTTGCTTAGTTTTGAATATTCTTCTCATTTCATTAACGATGTCATGGCTAGTAACGCCTTGTTGTTTATTCACTATAAGTAATCCATTCATATTATCACCTAATAAAGTTTACCATATTTTTCAAAAAAATGCAAGAAACCAACCAATTAATTGTCATTTTCCTTCTTTTATTAATGTTTTAGTCCCATAGGGAAAACGAAATATTAAAATTATACTAAAAATTATTACACCAATGATTCTTTCTATAAGCGAATAATCTGTTTGTATTAATAAAAGAAATAGATTAATAATAGTAGCAATAACCATTCCATTTATTAAACATAAAAATTCTAGGTTTTTTTTATTCATTATCGTTTTAACCACTTTAGAAGCGAAAATCAACCCCATAATAAAGCTTACCATAAAGATTAATATCAAACAGCAGTCACAATAATTTGGTAGTGTAAACTTAATTAGCTTAGTTATTGACCGAGCTAATGCGTCCAACAAAGGAAAGTACAAACCAAATATTACCAACATCAAGGCTCCACTAATCCCTGGCAAAATCATACCAATTGAAGCCAATACGCCATTAAGTATGACTACAATAAAGAAACTTAAATTTATTTTTTTATAATCAATTATAAAGATTTGTCGATTAAGCAATGATAAAGCCATAACAATTACCAAGCCAATTATGAAACATATAATTTGTTTAATTTTTGAAATTGAATAATTAATTTCTTTATCTTTTTTTATTGGAAATGATCTAATTACAATTCCTAAAAAAATGATATTTAATATAAAAGGGATAAATGAATATAATTTTAAAATCAAAAATATGCCAATTAATATTCCAAATACTATAGCAATATAAACCTTATAATATTCCCTCCATTTTTTAATATTACCAAGTCCTATAATAGCATTTAATAAATCATCATATATTTTCATAATCATTGCCATAGTAGCACTACAAACGCCAGGAATTACATTTGAAATACCAAATAATACAAACTTGAACAACTTTTTCATTTTTTCACTTCCTTTTTTTAACACTTTGTAGTATAATATAAAATGATTATAATAAAATTATGACAATTTTTTTTATTTTTTAGGTGATTTATGAAAGTATTAATTAAACCAACAAGTATAATAGGATCTACAATAATTCCTGGTTCCAAAAGCATAACCCATCGCGCTATTATTTGTGCGGCCTTTTCTAAAGATGTAGTAACTATTGAAAATGCCAACATATGCGATGATACAAAAATTACTATGGAACTATTGAAAAACATTGGGGTAAACTTTGAAATATTTGAAAATACCATTAAAGTTATACCACCAAAAAGTTTTACTGCACCTAAAAAAGTTGTTAATGCTCATAATAGCGGAACCTCAATTCGTTTTATGGGTCCTATATATTGGCAATTATTTCATAAATTTGAGGTAATGGTCGACAACCGTATGTATGAAAGACTTATAGAAACTCAAGATGGAACAAATACATCAATTAAAATAATCACTAAATCAACTGAACATGTTCATATAAGTATTGAGTTTTTAAGTTTTCAATCTCTTATTAATACTTCAAAAACATCACAATATACTTCAGGAACAATACTTTCAACCATTATTGATCAAGGTGCTTCCCTTTGTTTTAATGAAACAGTTTTAAAGAATCCTTATGTAAAAATGACAATTCAAGTAATGAAAGATTTTGCTTTTTCCATTGAAATTGCAACCAACTTCATGATTAATGTACATCAAAATAAGAGTATAAAAACATATTGTGTCGAAAGTGACTATTCTTTGGCTGCAAATTTCTTAGTTATGGGGATGCTAAATGGTGATGTTAGTTGTGCTAGTTTTCACAAAAATTCATGTCAAGGTGATTCAAAAATTGTTGAATATTTAAAAAAACTAAATGGTGACATCAAGTATGATAACGGAATAATAACTTCAAAATCATCAACCCCTATTCCCGGTAATTTTAAACTTGGTGATACTCCTGATTTAGTTCCTCTAATAGCTGCACTACTAGCAATTACACCTGGAAAAAGTAAGATTGAAAATATTCAAAGACTAAAATATAAAGAAACAAATCGCATTAATGAAACAATTAAAATTTTGACCACATTAGGCGGAAATATTTCTTTAAATGGCGATTCCTTGTTGATAAGTGGGCAAGAAATGCTTGATAATCCAAACTATTTATTACTACCTAATGATCATAGATTAGTCATGATGGTTATTGCCATTTCATCACATTTTAAAAATCCAATAATTTTGGATAATGTTGAAGCCATAAACAAGTCATACCCAAATTTTATAAATACTTATCTTGAATTAGGAGGAAATTGTGAAAACATTGACAGCTAACTATCAAAACAAAAACGTAAAAATACATTTTGATGATAATCTCGTAAATAAAAATTGGAATTTTCTTGATGATACTTGTAGATACCTAGTAATCACTGACCAAAATCTCAATAAACTATATCATCAACAACTTAATACTATTCCAAATCTTCTTGGAATAGTGCCTCTTCTTCCTGGCGAAAGTTCAAAATCCCTTGACACATATCGAATTATTGTAACTATTCTCCAAGAATATCAATTAACTAAAGATGATGTACTCATAGCCTTTGGTGGTGGCGTAATAACCGATATATGTGGTTTTGTAGCTGGAACATTTAAACGTGGAATACGTTTTATTAGTGTGCCAACTTCCCTAATTGGTATGGTCGATGCTAGTATTGGGGGAAAATGTGCATTGAATCTTAATAGTGTAAAAAATCAAATAGGCCTAATCTATCATCCTGTTGAAATTATAATTAGCACATCATTTTTAAAAACTCTAGACAAACGACAAATTATTAGTGGAATGGCAGAAATCGCAAAAATAGCCATAATTAAAGATGCTAAAATGTTTGATGAACTATGCAAATTACCAGTAGACTACTGCACAGACCTTTCATTAATTAGTAATTTAATCTATAAAGCCATTTGTCTTAAGATTAAAATAACTGAAAAAGACGAATTTGATGAACATAAACGGCATATTTTGAATTTTGGCCATACAATTGGTCACATTATTGAATCAAAGTCTGAATTTGAATTAACCCATGGAGAGGCAATCGCAATGGGCATGATTGCGGAAATATCAAACCAAAGCATTGAACACATTCTCACTTCATTACTCAAAAAACTAGGGCTATTGACAAAACCAATTGATAGAATTGATTACTTAGCCCAAATTAATAATGACAAAAAAATTAAAAATAAAAGTATTGATTTGGTATATTTAGATTCAATAGGACATGGTAAACTAAAAAAATACAAATTGGAGAATTTAAATAATGAACAATTTTGGAAAGAATATTAGAATAAGCATTTTTGGAGAATCGCATGGACCAGTTATAGGTTTAACTATAGATGGCCTACCAGCAAATTTTTCCTTTAATATTGAAAACATAAAAAAAGCATTAAACCTTAGGCGTGGTCCTGAATCTATTTCAACACCAAGAAGAGAAATAGATGAAATAATTTTCCTAAGTGGATACTTTAACAACCACACTACAGGCGAACCTCTCACTTTCATAATTAAGAATCAAGATATTAATGACAGCTATTATCAAGAAGGAATCGTTAGACCTGGCCATGCTGATCTTACAAAATATCTTAAGTATCAAGGTGCCAATGACTATCGTGGTGGTGGCGCCGCAAGTGGAAGAATGACAGTTGTCCTAACTGTATTAGGGGAATTATGTCACCAAATTCTAGCAACTAAACAAATTGAAGTAATATCCCACATTTATAGCGTAAAAAATGTTCAAGACATAAAATTTGACCCACTTAATGACAATATTTCTAAATTATACAAAATTAAAGATGATTTCTTTCCTGTAATAGACGAAAGAGCTAAAAAAACTATGTTTGAAAGCATTAAAAAAGCTAAAACAAAAAATGATTCTCTCGGAGGAATTGTCGAGACATTTATTTTCAACCTCCCTGCTGGTATTGGTGAACCCTACTTTGATAGTTTTGAAAGTATATTATCACATCTTATTTTTTCAATTCCTGGTGTCAAGGGCATAGAATTTGGTGATGGTTTTGACATTGCAAATAATTATGGTTCAACAACTATTGATGAACTACAATTTAAAAACAATGATATTGAGTTTTCTTCAAACCACCAAGGAGGTATTAATGGTGGAATTACAAATGGTAACTTTATTAAATTTAAAACCGCAATTAAAGCTCCTGTTAGTATTAAACAAGAAATAAAATCTATTGATTTACTACATCATAATAACATAACATTAACTACTGAAGGCCGCCACGACACAATATTTGTCCATCGAGCATTACAAGTAATTAATGCGTTGAGTTATTATGCAATTCTAGATATGGTGATTGAAAATGAAAAATAAGAAAGAAATCCGCAAAGAATTTAACGAAATTGATGATAAAATAATAGAATTATTAAATGAGCGATATAACTTATCTAAAGAAATTGGTTTTATTAAAAAGAATAATGATCTACCAATTCGTGATATCAATAGAGAACTACAAATTATATCCAAAATTAGTAATTATGAAAATAGTGATTATATTACCACCATCTATAGAGATTTATTTTCACAATCCCGTGACATACAAAATTCAGATTTTTTATTAATAGGTAAAAAATTAAATTACAGTCATTCTAAGTTAATTCATAATATGCTAGGCAATGATAAGTACACCTACTATGAAACTGATGATTTTGATAAAATTAGTAAAATACCATTTAAAGCTATTAACATTACAAACCCATACAAGTTTGAAGCTTACAAAATATGCAATAAATTGTCAGAAATAGCTAGTTTAACAGAAACTGTAAATACAATTATTAAATATAATGGATCTAATTTTGGTTTTAACACTGATTATAGTGGTTTTATCTCTATGGTTAAGCATTTTTCCATTAATTTTCATAATAAAAGAGTAGCAATACTAGGAAATGGACGAACAAAATCAACCATTGCCCTCGCCTTAGAAAGCTTTGATATTGCTGAATATAAAGTATTTGCAAGAAATCCAAAAGAAAATGAAAAACTAATAGACAAAATTTATGACTACAATCCTGATATAATCATAAATACAACAAGTTATAACGTTTATCCCAACCTTGAACTTACGCCACTTATTGATATGTCTGAACTTACTCATGTTAGAATTGTGATTGACGTGAATTATAATCCATACCGTTCTATTCTGGGATTAACCCCAAACATTCAGTACTATAATGGATTATATATGCTAATTGCACAAGCTGAAGAAACCGAAAATATCATTGACTTCTTCTACAAGCGAAATAGGTACGCACAGTCATATCAAAAAATTGTCGATTCAATATTAATGAAGCAACGTAACATAGTACTAATAGGAATGCCCTATGCAGGAAAAACAACATTAGCTAGAATTTTAGGTCAAACACTTAATATGCCGTACTATGACTCTGATGAAATCCTATTGGCCGAGAATAATTCATTAAATGATGTACTCGCTAGAAATGAAACCGAAGAAAAATATAGATTATACGAAAATGAAGTAATAAAAAAGCTATCAACTTTAACTGGTTCCATCATTTCTATTGGTGGTGGAGCAATTAATTATTCTAATAATATGACATTTTTGTCACAAAATGGTATAATAATATATCTAGATGTGCCTTTAAATATCTTAAAATCGCGAATTGATGGAACTAGACCTCTTATCAAAACGCCACAAGATATTGAAAATATTTATGATAATCGTTCTAGTAAATATCAAGAGTATGCTGATTTAGTCATTAAACACACAAATTTAGATGAAACTATCAAAACAATAAAGGAATACTTAAAACATGAAACTTCTAATTATTAATGGGCCTAATTTAAATATGTTGGGAATACGTGAACCAGAAATTTATGGGTCGAAAACTTATTATGACTTAGTTCAAGAACTCAAACTATATGCTAATGAATTTGATATAAAACTTAAAATTGTGCAATCAAATTATGAAGGAAAAATTATTGATTTTATGCATAAAGCATATTTTAAACATTATGATGGAATAATTATCAATCCAGGTGCCTTTACTCATTATTCATATGCAATTAGAGATGCCATCACAAGTATTACAGTTCCAGTGATTGAAGTTCATTTGTCCAACATAAAAAATCGCGAAGACTTTCGACAACATTCAGTAATTAGTGATGTTTGCATAAAAACAATAATGGGAAAATCATATGACGGATATTTTGAAGCCATAAACTACTTTTTAAAAGGAGATGACATAAATGTCTAATCACCCTCTAATTGACAATCTTAAAAGCAATTTACTTAATGAATTAGGCCTTAAAAATGGTAAAAAACTAATAATTGCAGGTCCTTGCGCAATTGAATCATATGATCAAATTAAATGTATCGCTGAAGAACTTGTAAAAAATAACGTACATTTCATGCGAGCAGGAGCCTTCAAGCCCCGCACTTCTGCCTATGATTTCCAAGGAATGGGAGTTGAAGGCCTAGAAATTTTGAAGCGCATTAAATCCGAATATAATTTAAAAGTTGTCAGTGAAATTCCTGCTATTGAATATATTCCACAATTTGAAGAAATTGTCGATATTATTCAAGTAGGTGCAAGAAACATGCAAAACTTTGCATTATTAAAGGCTTTAAGCAAAACAAATAAACCAATTCTTTTAAAAAGAGGATTTGCGAATACTCTTGAAGAATGGTTGTGTGCTGCTGAATACCTACTATTAGGTGGAAATAATAATGTGATACTATGCGAACGAGGCATTAGAACTTTCGAATCTAACACTAGAAATACTTTAGACTTAGGTGCCGTCGCAACAATAAAACAAAAATACGATGTTCCAATCATTGTAGATCCATCACATGCTTGTGGAAATAGTAACCTAGTACTTCCTCTATCATTAGCTAGTATAGCAGCTGGTGCCGATGGATTAATAATAGAGATTCACCCTAACCCTAGTTCCGCACTAAGCGATAGTTTGCAGGCACTAAATTTTATAGAATTTGATAACTTAATATCCAAAATAAGTTCATAGAAAGAATCTATGAACTTTTTCATTTATTGTAGTCATACTTTTAAACCTTTACAGTTGTTGATTTGCCATTATTGTCAGTATACACAAACTCGTAAAATGTTAACTCATCACGTGATAATGTATTTCCGTTATATACAATAGCCTTAAATTCAATAACTCCCTTTTTACAACGATAGGTTATAACATTTTTCATTTTTTCACCCCCCATTGTAAAAGTCACTGGTTCATATTCATATGTTCCACCATCAAAACCTTCGACCTTATTAAAAATGTTATCTAAAAAATACTTACATATAATCTCATAGTCTGTATCATCTTTTTGCATTTCATTAGATTTGCTAGGATTCATAGCAATAAAAGGATATACTAAAATATAAAAGTTCGTATCTGTCCATACATACACCGCTTTGGTTATTCTACTAATTTCATAATTGTAATAATAAGTTATTTTAGTTATATCATCTAATTGCGTTGCTTTATTCGCCTTTTCACAAACTTTCTTAAAGCTGGTAAAACTTATAATAGAAACTGATGATATTACTATAATGACAATCAAGCATTCAATTATGCTGAAACCAAACTCATTTTTTTGTTTTATTGTCATTTAGCATAAGTATATGTAGCAGTTTTTCCATTATTTTCATATGTAATTTTTGTATCATCCATTGTTAGTTTTGATGAAGATGGAAGATCACTACCTGTTAAGCTCTTATAAAAAGCCTTTAAATCTGTAAATTGTTTAATATCATTATAACCGCTAATTACCTTATCATCTACTTGTTCATTGTCAATAATAGATAATTCAAAAGCTTTTACAACTTCTGATAATTGTTCATCAACTACAGTCTGTTTAGTCTTATCCACATATTTTGTATAATTGGTAACGAGCAACGTTCCCATTATCCCCATAATTGTAATAACTACCAATAACTCCACTAATGTAAATCCTTTTTCTCTTTTCTTCATTTCCCCTCCTAAATTTTTACGATATCTGTAATTCCATCAACTACAGCGTTTCGATATTTTTCCTTTAAAAAAACAGTTTTTTGCTTTTTTGCATATGCCGCTATTTTTTCTTCACTTTCACATGATAAAATCATATTTTTAATTTTATCATCTATTTTAACTATTTCACTAAGTAAAAAACGTCCTTTGTAACCAGTATTGAAACAATATTGACACCCTCCTTTCTCATAAATTACGGTATTTTTGCCAATTTGTAGTTCATCTGCTACATCATCAGATGCAATTTGAGTTTTTTTACATTTTGGACATAACTTTTGAACTAGTTGTTGACAAATAACCAATTTTAAGGCACTACTGACTAAATATCTTGGAATTCCCATATCTAGAAGTCTTGTTATAGCGCCTACACTTGAAGTAGCGTGAAGGGTTGAAATAACTAAATGTCCACTCAATGCTGCACGCATTGCCATTTTTGCAGTTTCTTCATCTCTTATTTCACCTATCATAATAACATTGGGGTCCTGACGCAAAATGCTACGCAAAGTTTCCGCGAAAGTTAAACCTGCTTTTTGATTAACTTGAATCTGATTAATTCCTTCTAAACTATATTCAACAGGATCCTCTATGGTCATTATATTGTTACTTTTTTTGTCTATTTCGCTCAAATATGTGTACATTGTGGTCGTTTTTCCACAACCTGTTGTGCCTGTTATAAGTATCATACCAGATTTTTCACTTAGTATTGATCTTACCATTTTTTCTTCTTCTTTTGTGTAATTTAGTTTTTCAAACTTATCATCTAAAATAACTTTATCCAATATTCTAATAACAATTTTTTCACCTAGAATAGTTGGTATCGTACTTACTCTTAAGTCGTAATTTTTATTATTAATAGAGTATTGAAATTTTCCATCTTGTGGTAACATTCTTCGCGTTATATCAAGGTTAGACATTATCTTTATTCTTACCAAAATTTCATCAAATAACTCTTTTTTAATTTTATCCATTTCTGCTAATTGTCCATCAAGTCTTATTCTAATGATCACTTCATTTTGTCTTGGCTCAATATGAATATCACTAGCGCCCAAAATTATTGCTTTTTCAATCCATATATTCACCATTTGTACTATTGGTGCAGCATCCAATTCTGTATAATTAATTTGAATTTCTTCTTGCAATGTTGGCAGTTCAAATTTTTCACTATATTTTGAATAATTATAACGTTCTTTGCCTTGTAGTTTTAATAATTCATATTTTTTGGTCCATTCTTCCTTATTTAATATATAGAAGTTAGGCTTAATAGTTGTAGAAACAAATAATTCTGCTGAACTAAAATAAAAATATTGGTTATATATTAGGGCTATTAGTTGGTAATTTACTTCATAAATTAAACACCCATTTTCAAACATCCAATCTAATGATACTTCATTCCAAAGTTTTTCTAATTTTAATTTATAGTTATATGGTAATAATTTTCCTATAATCATATTAAATATCCACCATTTCATTCATTAATTTTAAAAGTGGCAAAAATACAGCAATGACCACTAGCGTAATTAATACTGCTAGAATCACAATCATTGTTGGCTCAATTATCTTGGTTAATTTTGCAGTTTTACTGCTAGCTTCACTGTCATAATAGTCTGCAGTACTCTTTAAAACATCATCCAAATTATTTGACTGTTCGCCAATTTTTATCATTTCTATCATCATTCTTGGAAAATAACGTGTTTCTGATATTGCACTCGATAACTTTTGGCCTTGATACACTCTAGCATTAACTAATTCAAGTTTTTTTCGAATATAACGATTATCTATGATTTCAACAGCCTTTTCTAATGCAGAAAATAAAGGAACGCCACTTGTATACAGTATTGATAAAGATCTTGTAAATCGGGATGTTATTAACCATTTTTGAATTTTGCCATATATAAAAGTTTTGGTCTTGAGGTAATCAATTGTTATATTTTTTCCAAGTTTTCCTAGTGCTTTAATAATTAAAAATATAATGCAAATTGTTAATACTACAATTAATATATTTTTCCTTAAAAATGCGGAAATTCCAAATATAATTTTTGTGATTTTAGGTATTTCCTGTAAATTGAAATTTTCAAAAATTGTAGTAAATCGTGGAATAATGTAATATAATAGAATAATCACTATTACAGCACTTATTCCCAAAAGCATAGTTGGATAGACCAATGCATTTTTAACCTTTTGTCCCAATTGATATTCGCTGTAATAATACTTTTTCAAATAATCTAAAGTTTCGACTATCTGTCCAGATTCTTCACCTGTTTTTATCATCATAATAAACAGATTAGGAAAGTATTTTTGATATTTTTGAATAGTAACTGAGAAAGATACACCGTTTTTCAATTCTTTAATTATTTTTTCGACGATAATGTTCAAAAGTTTGCAATGATAATTTTCATTAAATGTAGCTAATGCATCAACTAAACTTACACCTGACTTTAACATTATACTGATATTATCACAAAAATTACAAAGCACTATATTTTTAATTCTCACTTTTGAGCCTCTAAGTAGGCTTTTATTAGTTTTTTGATAGTTTTTATGATCCATATTTGAACTCCCAGCCTTTGATAATCTTCTTTTCATCAATTATAGTAAATGTGAGAGACAAACAATACGAATCATATCTATGATTTTGTTGATACAATTCAGTATTCATTATATATATTTCTTTATCTTTTATAACTTCACTTAAGTTACTAAAAATCGTTATATATCCATTACAGTATTTATAGTGTGCAATAATACTTCCAGCATGTCTATTTTTTTTTATTATTTTCAAAGACTCATAAAACCTACTTTCTATTTTTGGACTATATGCAACACTAAAAACATTACGATTATCTAATTGTACCACGCTAGCGTGTCTTAAAGTACTTGTCGTAATACACGCTAATACAACTATTAATATAAGCATATTATAATATGCCAAAAAACCTTTTTCCTTAGACATATTTCCACCTTTCTAATCTAACATCATCAAAATATACCCTTGATGCATTACGCAATTCGTCCGGGAATTTAATTTCTAAAGTTGTCGTCTTGATATCATTTTTAACTGTTTCTTCATATTGCAGATTAATGCAATACTTTTTTTTCTCAAATGTTAGTAATACATTACTACCATCATAGTCAAAAATCTTAGTTAAGTCATTTTCAAAATTATCATTTGCATTATAAAAGATTTCTGAAATTTTGACGTAATTTATTATCATATAATAATGAAGAGGCGTATCTTTTATTTCTTTTTTACTCTTCGTAATCATTGATATACTTATCACAAGAATTGAAGCTATAATGATCATTGACCATGCCGCTTCAATAACAGTAAAACCTTTTTCTCTCTTCATGTTCATCACGCATTCATTACTTTGGTTAATTTTTTAATTATTACATCATCTAATTTTTGTGGTGACAATTTATGCAATATTTTATTTTGTTGTGAATAAATATCCAATATTTCACTTAATAACATTGGTGAATTTTCATCAACTGTAATAATGCGCTTTAATCCATTTTCATCAAATTCTTGTAAAACTAAAAAATTACTTAAGTAAATGATTTTTAGGATATTTTCTTTTTTTTCATAATTATCATCAAAATATTTACATAATGTATCCTCAATATTAAGCTTTCTATTAAACAATTTCAAGAATTCTTTTAATTCTTTATACAATTGTTTATTAAAACACCAAAACGTGCAAATTACATTATTTTTAACCTTAATTACCTTCTTTACTATCGTTAATTTTTCAATGTTATAATTAAATTTTAACAATATTTTGTCCTTAAAGTTTGATGTCTCATCTTTGATAAAACGTATAAATGATTGATTGTAAAAATGATATAGCCACACAATTTTTTCCTTTTTTGATGCACTTATTCGTAAGTTTTCATTGACCATATCATATAACGATATTAAACTATTGCCTTGGTAATTTTCTTCACGTTCTTGATCTATAATTTTTATATTCCATCCTTCTCGTTGATAAGTAATTACTACAAATTTACTATACATATATCCACCTCGTAAATATCATATCATTATCTTTAATACCATCAAAATTCACAAATAAATAATTATTTTCAACTTTACAACTAATGTTATGGATTGTTTTGAACTTTTGATGGTCTCTTTCAACTACCAAATACGTTTCATTATCACTCAGCCATAAGACTAATTTATCATCAACTTTAATTTCCCATCGTCCATTAACATAGAGTAAGGTTTTATTAGTTGTAGTTTTAGCAGTTAAATATAGTTGCTCGTATAATTTAATTACTTCCAAATAATGTGTTCTTTCTGTTTCATACTTTACAATGTTTTCATTATAGGTAGTTGTAATCATAATTAAAATCATACTTGTCATTCCTATCATTATTAATGCTAAAATTGTTTCTGTTAACGTTATTCCATTTTCGCTTTTCATTTATAATCACCAACTAAATAATACGAATAAATAATTACTTTTCCATTTTTATATAACTTTTATTTTTTATTAATATAAAGTAGTAAACAAAAAACCTATTCATATGAATAGGTCTTATTAGTAAATATTAATTAAATTAAATTATTATATTATCATTATTTGTTTTGATCGCCATAGCGAATTATTAATTCAATTTTTGAATTAACTTCTAATTTCTTGTAAATGTTTTTATAATGAAAATTTACAGAGTCATATTTCATACCCAATTCACCTGCTATTTGTCTTAAAGTAAGTCCTTCCAATAAGAAATCAAAAACTACCTTTTCTTTTGGAGTTAAAACGACAGCTGGATCTATTACATTATATTTAGGTTTATTTCTGTCAATTTCACCAACCGGTGTATCCTTTGTGTTTCGAGTTTCAAGATAACCAAGTAAATTCAAAACAAATACAACCAAAGCAATGATAGCATTAACAATTATCATTGTGATAGCAAGTATTCTAATATCAACGTATCCTAAAGCCTTGCGTAAGAAAATACTAGAAAACGTAAAACACAATGAGCATAAAACAATATAAAACAAATTGAATTTAGTAGCCTTATCATCAAGAATCTTAGCAATCATCATTAACACGATTATATATCCAAGTGATGTGGAAAAACCATAAGCTACATCAGCACATTGTCTCCAAAATATTACTTCTTCGTTAAATACTTCATTAAAAATAGTAAGTTGGTTAGCACCAAATACCGCAACAAAATATACAACCAACAAAAACAAAATAGCTTTCTTAGAATATAAAAATGCCAATATTGTTACAGCGGTACACAACAAAAAGCCAATATAATATGTAATAGAGTAAAAAGATTTGGTGGTTCTAATTCCATTAGGATGAATAGTTAGTTCTATTGCACTGGAAAATGCCTGATTAAGACATACAATCAAAATCATACCTACTAACAAAACTAATGAATAAGTTGGAATAATTTCACTCTTACTATCAATTACAAAATAATCACCACAAATTAAGAATAGAACGCAAACAAAGCAGCATAATAATAAAGGTATAATTATCATCTTTACAAATTCATTATTAACGAAGTTTGAATAAAATGAATAACTAAAAAATAATAATATCAACAATAAACAAAAGACTAGGCGTTCAGACATATCAAAACTGAATAAAAATATGTTTATCGTAAACCCAAATACAATACCATAGCCAGTTCCCATTATTAGTGAAAATATAGCTAAAACTATCAAATTATTCTTAAAAAAATAGGAACCTAAGAGCCCAATGATAATTAGTGGTACTGATAAATATCTAAAATACTTTAATATTTCACTTTTGGAAATAATAATTATAATAACCGCACTAACGACTACTCCTATTCCAATTATACTTAGTTCCTTTATGTTGGCAATATCATTTACACTTGCATCATTAAAAGTTTTCATGTATCTAAAGATGAAATCAACAATCAATAACGTAGTAGTTAAAGATAAAAGAATGGACTTAATAGATGGTCGTGTAAAATATACTTTACGAGTTTCTTTTTTACGATTTGCTAAAATAACATTTAGTTTGGAAAAAGCTTTAGTAAATTTTTGCTTTTTATCATTATCCATATGGCATAACCATCCCTTCAACTAACTTATTATACCATATTTTCAACAAAAAAGAAAGAAAAAGGCTATTATAGATAATTTAACAATTTACTGCTTTTGCAAACTAACGGTAATCGATCAATTGAATTATTACTACGCACTACAAATAAATCATCATTATATAGATGATTTATCTCAATACTATGTGAAGTAATAAATTTATTAAATTCATCTTTAGTGGTCATAATTTCTAGTATATTTAGTTCAGTTGTCGCCTTCTTCGTAATTGTTTTTGACAATATTCCTAAATAATTATCAGTTTCGCTAATTCTCACTATTATCACCTTATTATCTTTTAACAATGACTCTATTTCTAAATAACCATATTTTTTCATTATTTTCCCCCCTTATAGATATTATAGCATAAATGAATTGCGAAAAAATACGATTTTTGGTATAATATATAATGACTAAATAGGAGAAAGAATATGCAATCAATTGGTTTAATACTTGAGGCTAACCCTTTTCATAATGGGCATAAATTGTTAATTGAAAACGCAAAGAAAAATTTTCCTAACGCAACAATTATTAGTGTTTGTTCGACCTCTTTTACAATGCGTGGAGAAATCTCTATTATAAATAAGTTTGATAAAATTAACCTACTACTTGACGCTGGTGTTGACATAGTATTAGAACTTCCAGTTAGTTATACATTACAAAGTGCAGACTATTTTGCATTATCAACCATAAAGATTTTAAATGATATTGGAATTACAGATGTCATAGTTGGATCAGAAACAACTGATTTGACAAAACTTGCCAAATTTTACGAAATTATTAAATCAGATGAATTCAAGAAAGCTCTTAAGTCTATTAATAATAAAGAATCAAGTTATAAGAATACTATTTCAAATGTTTTGAAACTATTTGATGTAAACTGTGAAGAAATAAACGAGTTTAACCAACCAAATTTTACTCTTGCCTTTCAATATTATACGGCAATTAAGGATCATAATTTTAATATTAACTTACATTTAATTAAACGCACAACGGAATATTACCAGGAAAATGACAACAAAACGAATATAGCTAGTGCGTCGTATATTAGAAAAAATTACTATAATAAAGTCAATATTAATAAATATTTGCCCTATATTCCCAATTTTATTGATTTTAGAGAAGCTGAAAATAATTTAATTAAGATACTAAGGTTTCAAACTCTCACATATCCATTTACAAACCCATTTGAGAACATTAATGGTAATACCGAGGGTATTGGCAATTATATACTAAAAAATGGTGATTTCGCAAATTCATATCAAGACTTACTCAATTCACTCACTAATAAAAAATACTCAACTTCTAGAATTCGAAGACTGCTATTGTCACAAGTTCTTGGACTCAAAAATATAGAGTTCTCTAATATTTCTTATCTAAGACTACTAGGAATTAATGATAGAGGATTAAAATATATTAACAAACTCCCCAATTCAATTAAAAAATTGATTTTTTCTTCACCAAACGAAGTAAGTGAAAAAACAAGTATTCCACTAGTTTATGAAATATATGCCACAAAACTATATGGTTTATTATTAAATGATACTAACTATGTTATTAATGAATACAAATTACCAATAAGAAAGAAGGATAAAAATGACATTACATGAACTAAGATTATTACTTGATAAGATTGTTGATCCAAGTAATGGTCAAACTCTAAAAACAAATAATGCTATTAAACACATAGCTTACAACGATGATACTGATGTGATTACTCTAATTGTATCTATACAAAATGATGATAAAATTTATCAAAAAATATTAAAAAGAGAAATAGCAAAAGCAGTGAAAATTACCGCTGGATATAAAGGACTACGACTAGAAATTGAAAGAGAAAAAAACATTGCAACAAATTCTCCCAAAAAGTTAACGTATATAGGCATAATCAGTGGCAAAGGTGGAGTTGGTAAAAGTAGCGTTGCGGCTAACCTTGCTTACAGAATGGTGAAGAGAAATTTCAAAGTTGGGGTCATTGACGCTGATATTTATGGTTCTAGCCTACCAACAATTTTAGGATTTGAACATCAATATCCAAAATATGACGAAAATAAAAAAATACTTCCTATAAAAGCAGGAAATATGGAAATTATTTCAACTGAATTCTTTACTGAACCATCTCAACCAGTAATATGGCGTGGTGGTATGCTAAATAGTATGCTTAACCACTTCTTCTACGATGTAAAATGGGCAGATGACACCGACTTTATAATTATAGATTTTCCACCAGGAACTGGTGATATCACTCTTGATATAAAAAACATTGTACCTGAATGCAAAATGATACTTGTAACTACCCCTCATCCATCGGCATCTCATGTTGCCGTAAAAGCGGGACACGCAGCTACTAAATTAGGACATGAAATCTTAGGTGTGATTGAAAATATGTCATACTATGAAAACCCTGTAAATCATGAAAAAGAGTATATTTTTGGTCATGGTGGAGGAGAAAAAGTAGCAAACGAACTTAATACCGAACTTATTACAGAAATTCCAATCGCAAGACCTGCTAATGATACTGATTTATTTGAGATTGATGAAAGAAATGGTAAAATTTATGATGACGCATTAGATTATATTTTAATGGCAATTCATAAAAATGAAGTTTCCTTATAAAAAAATAAAAGGTTCAAAATAGAACCTTTTTTTTAGTTTCATAAAACGCAAAAACCAATTTTCAAAAGCAATAATCTTTATTTAAAACTTTGCTTTTGTCGAATAAAACTATATAAAATATTATTCTTCTTCGTGATTATGACAACAGCAATGATGTTCTTCGTGATGACATTCACAATCATCATCACATTCGCACTCATCGCCCATTTGATTTTCATAATCTTCTACTGCATCTTCAATCATTTTCCATTCTTCATCAGATTCAATTTCACTTAACTCGCCATTTCCATCTTCACCTTCAGTGTAAATTGCGGCCATTAATGAGATTTGTTCAGAATCATCATCATTTAATGCTTCAATTGGATAGAATACAACATATTTCTTATTGAATTCTTCTGAATCTAATGTAAATAGAATTTGACATAATTTTTCATTTCCTTCAGCGTCAATAACAGTTAATTGACCTTCAGTTGGTTTAATTTCACTCATTTTAATATCTCCTTTATTTTCTCTTGTTACTGTCTAAATAAGATTGTAAGATCAATGTTGCTGCTAAAGTATCAACTTTCATTTTACGTTTTGCTCTACTTAAATCTGCTGAAATCATAACATTATTAACCTCAACTGAAGTAAGTCTTTCATCATATAAAATAACTTCTAGATGTGTGTTTTCTTCTAACATTGCCTTAAATTCGTAAACATACTCGGCTTGTGGACCAATTGTTCCATTCATATTAATTGGGTGGCCAAGAACGATCTTATCTACCTTTTTTTCAGCAATTAACATTATAACACATTCCAAACATTTTTGCAAATCTTTCTCTCTAAAACGTATTGTGTCATACGATGTAGCAATAGTTTCCGATAAATCGCTAAAGGCTACTCCACATGTACGATTGCCTAAATCAAGTCCCATGATTCTCATTATTTTATCATTTCCTTTACTTTTACAAGAGCTTCATCAATTTTACTTACGTCTTTACCACCAGCTTGTGCAAAATCAGGTCTACCACCACCGTTACCACCTGTTATAATGGCGGCCGCTTTAACTAAATCTCCACATCTATTTGTATTACCTTTTGATTTTGCTACAAATATAATTTTTTCATTACTTACATCAGCGATAAAGACAACACAATTAGACATTGTTGCAGTAATTTTATCAATAATGTCTTTTACAACATCAATTTCATAATCGACTACTTTCGCAATAATAACATCAGTGCCATTTATTTGATACTTATCATTAAGTAAAGATTCGTAATCAGAAGATTTATGAGCACGATAAATATTATCAAATTCTTTATCTAATTCTTTTATTTCATTTCGAGTTTTAATTAGTGTTTCACGATAATTTAAAATATCTTGATAACTACCTGTAAGACGTGGCAAAATGATTGGACTAGATACTAAATTAATTTTTTCATGGCTTGCTTTAGTCAATATTGACTTTCTCTTTTCTTCTAAATTCTTCAAATCTTCAATTATACTATTCAATCTTTCCTTTTCAGCGGTTATTATATTATTTTTAGTTGCTGCTTCAATTCTAAATATACCAGATCCTTTTGATTCGACACCTAAAATAGCAAATTTTTCAATTTCGCTGGTATTTTTAACATGAGTACCACCACAAAGTTCTTTACTATAAGCCATTTCAACTAATCTGACTGCTGAACCATATTTTTCACCAAAAACTGCCTGTGCACCAAGTGCCTTAGCCTTATCAATCGTTGTAATAGTTGTAGTTACAACATTATTATCCTTAATAGCCTTATTAACTATCTGTTCAATTTCAATAATTTGTTCCGAAGTTAAATTTTCATAATTATTAAAATCAAACCGTAATCCTTCATTTGTTACTTGACTACCTTGTTGAATAACATGTTTGCCTAATACCATTCTTAAAGCCTCATTTAATAAATGTGTTGCAGAGTGATTTGCCGCAGTATCAGCTCTAAATGCCTCGTCTACTTCTAATGAAACAACATCATTCTCATGTAATACAATTTCTTTCATATTAACAATATGTGCATGTTGACCATTAGGAAATTTTACGGTATTTAATACATTGAAAGTTTCATTATTAATTATCAATCGACCTTGGTCACCATTTTGTCCACCACTTTCAGCATAAAAAGGAGTTTTATCAAATAATACAATAATTTCACCATTTGCGTTTTTGGTCTCATGACCATTTTTAAATATTCCTATTACTTTTGAATCACAATTCAAGGTATCATAACCAACAAATAATGATTCTTTTTTATAGTTCATATACTCTTCATTTTGGGTATTCATAGATTGTTCACTGTTACGTGCCTTACGAGCTCTTTCTTTTTGCTTTTGAAGTTCATTATTAAATGATTCAATATCAACACTAAACCCCTTATCTTCAGCCGCTTCAATGGTTAATTCAATTGGAAAACCAAATGTATCATATAATAAGAAAGCATCACATCCACTAATTGTCTTAGTCTTGGCATTTTCCATCACGTCGTTTAGTTTCTTTTCACCAGATTCTAACGTTTTTAAGAAATTTTCTTCTTCTATTTTAATGAGTTTAGTAATAATTGTTTCTTTTTCTATCAAATAAGAATAGAAACTTTTCATATTTTCAATTACTATTGAAACTATTTTATAAAGAAAAGGTTCATTAATGCCTAGACGTTTACCCATTCTAACAGCTCGTCTAAGAATCCTTCTTAGTACGTAGCCACGACCTTCATTAGATAAAATAGCACCATCAGCAAGTGCAAATACAACACTTCTAATATGGTCAACAATAACTCTAAATGCCATTCTTTGTGTTTCTGAACATTCAGCATATTTGATTCCCGATAAATTTTCAACATATTTTATCATAGGCATAAACAAATCAGTTTCATAATTTGTCTCGACACCTTGGAAAACACAAGCAAATCTCTCAAGTCCACCGCCAGTGTCAATGTTTTTACTTGGTAATTCCGGATAATCCTCACGTTTTAACCCTGCTGTTGAATTAAATTGACTAAATACAATGTTCCAAATTTCAATATATCGATCGTTCTCTATATCTTCAGCAAGTAATTTAATTCCTAAACCATTTGGATCATATTTTTCACCACGATCGAAAAATATTTCTGTATCAGGTCCACAAGGTCCTTCTCCTATTTCCCAAAAATTATCAGCAATAGGAACTAAATGAGTGGGATCAACACCTAAACTAACCCATTTATTATATGTATCTTTATCTTCAGGATAATAAGTTATATAAATTAAATTACGTGGAATTGCAAACCACTTTTCATCGAATAGTAATTCATTCGCAAATTCCAATGCTTCATTTCTAAAATAATCTCCAATAGAGAAATTACCAAGCATTTCAAAAAAAGTATGATGTCTTGCAGTTTTACCAACATTTTCAATATCATTAGTACGTAATGACTTTTGTGCATTGCATAAACGCGGATTTTCTGGTTTTTCACGACCGTCAAAATACTTCTTGAGAGGTGCAACGCCAGCATTAATCCATAATAATGTTGGATCATCAACAGGTATTAATGAAGCACTTGGCACAACCTTATGACCTTTACTTGCGAAAAAATCCAACCACATTTGTCTAATTTCATAACTCTTTAAATTTTTCATACTATTATTCTCCATTCATACAAAGTAAAAAGTTCCTATGCAAAAGCATAGGAACGAATAAATCGCGGTACCATCCTAATTTGTAATTACATAACTACACACTTAATTAGCTATAACGTAACTACCGGGAACCTTTAATTCCTCTCAAAAGGAGCTTCAATATGAGCAATCTAGTTTTACACCAAACAACTAGTCTCTATAATTTACTCAATATTTACTAATCTTTATCATCGATTTATATTATGCTGCTTGTTCTTCAGCAGGAGGTTGTGCAGCTTTTTCTTTTTCAACAGCTTTTTGCTTTGCTAGTTTTTCTTTTTCAGCTGCCTTTTGTTTAGCTAATTTTTCTTTTTCTTT
>ULWL01006395.1_pt1 | contig 26103 bp, 3 predicted proteins | sample 1960171 | NCBI WGS metagenome assembly ULWL01 (sample SAMEA4835807, study PRJEB28245) | human gut metagenome | biome: gut microbiome; material: fecal sample | place: Denmark | collected 2008 | reverse complement strand
ATTTTTTCATAAAATAAATTATGAAAAAGAAATTAATTCTATCCCTTATATCATGTGCGATTGCGGTGATTTTAATAATTATTTTAATTTATTTATTTTTTGAAATAAAATATCCGCTAAAATATGAAGATGACATCAGAGCAAATGCAACAAAAAACAACCTTGAATCAAGTTTTGTTGCAGCAATAATTAACACCGAAAGCAGTTTTAACAAATACGCGAAATCTCAAAGTGGAGCAGAAGGGCTTATGCAACTTCTTCCAACAACAGCAGAGTTTGTTGCAAACAAGTTTGGGATTGAATTTGAAGACAAAAACTTGTTTAATGCACCAAAAAACATTGAGATTGGCTGTCGCTATTTGAAATATCTCTTTGATAAATTCGGCGACAAAAAAACAGTTCTTTTCGCATATAATTCAGGTGAGGGGAATGTCGTGACTTGGCTCAAAATTGAAGACTATTCACAAGACGGAAAAACGCTGACAACTTGCCCATATGCTGAAACAAACAATTATGTTCAAAAAGTTTTGAAGGCGGAAAAACATTACAAGAAAAAATGTCCGTGATTTTGTCACGGGCAATTTTTTGTTATTCTTGTTCTTGATTCTGTTTAAACGAATTTTGTTGTGCTGTTTTTGCTGTTTTTGCTTTATCTTCTTTTAAAGCATTTGAAACGATAACGCATTGAGCCAAGGTTTGGTATGTTGACTGAATTACGCTTTCACGAACCTTGTCTTTGAGCAATCCATAAAAGTTGTATGAATCTTTGCAAAAATCATTGATTGCTCGTTCGTTTGTCATTTGAGATATGCCAAGCTGAAACTTTGCTTGCTCAAGTCGGGTTAGGTGAGTCGTCCACGCTTCATCATATTCGTTGAGGATTTTATTTTTCAAGTAATCATTTATGTTATGGTAATAATCTTTTATGCTATCAATTGACTTTTTAAAGATTTTGAGTGCGAAGACACTTAAATGTTCTTTTATTTCTTTAGGGTCGGTTGACATGAGATATTGATCTGTGACTTTTGATGTGCCCATATTGTATTTTTGGAGATTCTTTCTCAAATAGTCGCCGGATTTTTTAAAGTCTTCATCTGTCATGTCTTCGTTTTCGCCAAAATCATTGTCTGATTTTTTGCCGCGATTATAATCATCAACAATTCTTGAAATGTCATCTTGATAAAGTTGAAATAAGAATTTTTCTAGTTCTGTTGATGGTTCGCTATTAAGTTTGACATCTTCAGGATCAAAATCATCACAAATTTTAATAATATCTTCTTTTTCAGAATATAACGCAAGTCTTTGCATATTTTCTGGGGTGTTAAGATTGTAATTTTGCTCTCTCGCTTGCTTGAATTGACTTTCTGATGCTTTTTGCATATTTTCAATTATTGCAATTATTTTTGGGTCTGTGATTTCTTTGTTTGGGTTAATTTTCCTTTTTGCGAGTAAATTTAAGTATCTTGCTTCTGAATCCTCTCCAACATTAAAGGTCTCAACCATGTCATTCCAAGCAACATAAATTTCACTTGATCCTGGCTCGCCTTGTCGTCCTGCACGTCCACGAAGTTGGTCGTCAACACGACATGATGTGTTTAGTGCTGTTCCAATGACTGCAAGACCTCCGCGCTTCATAACTTCAATTTTTTCTGCATCAGTTTGTTTTTTAAAGGCTGATTTAAGTTCGTTAAACTTTTCACGCGCATTTTTTTCTTCTTCATTGGAAGGTTGAAGATATGAATCGGCAAAAGATATGAGAGCAGGTGAGTAGCCAAGTTTTTCCATCTCTGCAACTGCCATAAATGTTGGATTGCCACCAAGTTTTATATCTGTTCCTCGCCCAGCCATGTTGGTTGCGATTGTGATTGAACCTAGTTTTCCGGCTTGAGCAACGATTTTGCTTTCTTCTTCATCATTTTTTGCGTTGAGAATGTTATATTTTAGGCCCAATTCGTCGAGTATTTTTGCGTATTCCTCTGAACTTTCAACTGATGTTGTTCCAAGAAGAATTGGTCTACCTGATTCATGCAGTTCAAGAATACGTTTTTTTAGAGCTTCGTTTTTGGCATCAATCGTATGATAAAAACGGAAGTGATCATCTGTTCTGCGTAGTGGTTTGTTTGTTTCGATTTTGACAACTCTGCGCCCGTATGTTTTTTCAATTTCCTCTTCATCGGTTTTGCAGGTCCCACTCATTCCGCCAAGGTTGTCATAAAGTTTAAAGAAGTTTTGGAAGTTGACGCTTGATTTTGTTTTTGAGTATGGACTAATTTTTACTCCTTCTTTAGCTTCAATTGCTTGTTGGATGCCGTCTTGATACTTTCTTCCATCCAAAATTCGCCCAGTTGTTTCTCCAATAATTTGAACGGTTCCGTTTTTAACAACATAATCAACATCCTTGATAAATAATGTTTGTGCTTGGAGTGCATAATTGCAGCAATTTAACAAATCTTGTGAATTTTCACTGAACAGGTTTTCAACACGATATTTATGTTCGATTTTCGCTATGCCAGCTTCAGAAAATGATGTAAACTTATGTTCTCGATCAACTTCATAGTCAATTCCTTCAACCAGTTTGTCTCTAACGAATTTTGCTATGTTATTGAGTATGGCGGTTTCTGTTAGTGTGATTTGTTCTTTTTCTGCAAGAATGAGAGGAGTGCTTGCCTCATCAAGCAAAGCGTGGTCCGCCTCGTCAATAACGATGCTATTTAGTCCGCGAAGAACTTTGTTCTTTTGAGAATTTGTGCTGTTGTCACGAAGATAATCAAATCCAAGTTCTTGTGCGGTGGTATAGGTGATATTGCACGAGTATGCGTGTTGTTTTTCTTCGATATTCATTTTTGGTGAAGAGAGTCCAACGCTCATTCCCAAGAAGCCAAAAAGTTTTGACATTTGTTCGCTGTCACGCTTTGCCAAGTAGTCGTTTGATGTGACAACATGCACATTTTTGCCACTGAGTGCATGAAGATATGCAACAAGCGGAACAACAATTGTTTTTCCTTCACCAGTCGCCATTTCAGCAATATTTCCCTCTGCAATGGATATTCCGCCTTTGATTTGAACAGGGTATTGCTTCATGCCAAGAACTCGCCATGTTGCCTCACGGACAAGAGCAAAAGCCTCTGTCATGAGCTTGCTTTCTTTTTCGCCTTTTTGAGCTCTTTGCATAAGTTCAGCACTTTTTTGCTTGAGTTCATCATCTGACATTTTTGAAAAAGTTTCATCAAGTGCAAGAACTTTCTCAAGTTTTTTATTGAGCTTTTTTGCTCTTGATTTTTCTATTGTTTTGTCTAATAAATCCATATTTTCTCCGTTGCTTTATTATACAAAATTCGCGCCGTCAAAGTCAATAGTTATCTTTGTAATAAAACACAAAGTTTGGATTCTTGTCTTTTTGTGCTGACGCTTCGTTTTGTGAAATTAATGTGAAATATTATATAAATATAATAATATTGTCGAAAAAAAATCAAAATATGATTGACAGTGAGTTTTTCCTGACATAAAATTATGGTATAAATTTGAAACAGGGGTTTGCAAATTGGATAACAAAATGGGGAGAGTAAAGAGCAAATTTTCTTGGGCAAAGGCAATAATATTGTTTTTGTCGTTCTTGTTTATAGCCTCAACTTTGGGTGTTTCTCTATCGCTATTTCGCGACAACACATCTGACGAGCAAAGCAATGATTTTGCACCGATTGTCTTGTCGGACAATTCTTTCAATACATTGAAATCACAAGTATCTGTTGACATGTTGGGCAAGAGTATCCTTGTTCAACCTGTTTCTTTTGTTGTCTCAAAGGACACAACTTCAAGCATCTATGTGCGCGCGTATGTAAACTTTGATGGAGTTGCCAACGATGCCAGACAAAAACTTGCATATGAGTCTTTGACCGCAGCAACCCCAGTTGTGGGAAAATCTTACAAATGGACAAGGTTTGGTCAATATTATTATCTTTGCGACAGCTCAAACCAACTTGTTGGCTTGTCTGCGTCGAATGCTGGAGAAGTATTCAATCTTCTTGAGAAGGAAACCAATATTGTCCCTGAAGACATTGTTGATGATAAATTTGCTAGTGGTGAAAAGGTTTCGCTTGACGTAACACTTCAATCAGTTCAAACATCAAAAGTTTCAAGCAAAAATGTCGAACAAGCGCATTCAGCATTTAATGCTGTTGAACCATCTCTTGCAAACACAAAAACTCAATGCTCGGTATATTTCTACGATGCCAATGGTTTGTCGCTTGGCAGTCAAACAGTTGCATACGGAAAGGGCGTCACAATTCCAACTCCAGCTTCTCAAACCGGAAAGCAACTCATTGGCTGGAACACAAAATCTGATTACACTGGTGCAACTCTTGACGAAGAAGATTTGTCATCGGTTTATGAAGATTTGGTTCTCTATGCTGAATTTGATGCATTGACCTATAATGTCACTGTAATTCAGCCAGTTGACGAGGTTGGAAATCGAATCGGAACAATAACTCCAGGCAACACAACCATGAGATATGGTCAATCACTCACATTCAGAGTTATTCCAAACACTAATTACTACATATACGGCGTTTATATCAGGAACGAACAAACCAACCAAGTAAAAAATATTGGTTCGGTCACTGAATTTGTTGTTAATGGCTACACAAGTGATATCACAATTTGGGCTGATATTTCTCAAGAAGTTATTTTCCTTGATATCAACGGCGGAACTGGAACTCAACCAAGAATCACATTTAATGAAGATAAAACAAAATTTGTTCTTTCTGAAACGGAGCCAGTTGGACCAAACGGCAAAGAATTCTATTATTACAGCACAAATCCACTTGACAATGAAGAAGGGCAGAACGGTATAAGAATTGATCTTGGCGTGGAATATCCTTTGTCATATCTTGAAGATAACAAGGTTTTGTATGCAATTTACCTCACACCAACTGAAAATTATCAGACAGCCACAGATTATATTGTCGTCCCAAAAAATGTGACATCAATTGAAGGTAAGGGCGAAAAAAATATGTTTGGTGTTGACACGCCTGATGTAAAATTTGTCACTCTTCCAAGAAGTGTTAAGAAAATCGGCAGCGGAGCGTTCAGAAATCTTGATGGCTTGACTGGACTTTCAATGTCAACTGTTGTTGATTCAATTGGAAACTATGCATTTGAAAATTGTGTTTCGCTTGAACAATTTGTTTTCGGACCTTTCGTAAATAAGATTGGAGAAGGAGCGTTCAAAAATTGCGTTTCACTTTCAACTTTGAGAAATTTTGAAAATATTCCTACAACTGAATTTGTTGGAACATTTGAAGGCTGTGCAATGTTGACAAACGTTACATTGCCAAGCGTCACAACAAAAATTGAAAAAATGTTCAAGAATTGCAGCAATTTGCTTGAAGTTGTGTTGCCAGAGGGGCTTCGTAATATTGGTGAAAGCTCATTTGAGAACTGCACAGCACTCAGCACAATTGACATTCCTTCATCTGTTTCTTTCTTCGGAATAAAAGCATTCAGAAATTGTGTTGCTCTCACAGAAGTTCAAGGATTGGCAAATGTTGTTGCTGTTGAAATTCCTGATTTTATGTTTGAAAATTGTGTATCTTTGAAAGAGATCAACATTCCAAGCAATACTGCTCTTATTGGAAGCAGAGCATTTAATTCATGCTCAGCATTTGAAAAAATAACAAATCTTTCGCTTGTTAAGGTCGGGGAGGTTTGCGAAGAGGCATTTGCAAATTGTTCAAGCCTTACTGAGTTAATTTTTAATGGCAGCCTAAAAATTGTTGGTGTTAAAGCATTTTCAAATTCTTGTGTAAAAAAGGTTACGCTTTCTCAAAGACTTTCAAGCCTTGGAGAAAGTGCGTTTGAAGATTGTGCTAATTTATCAACTGTTCAGAGTCTTGGTATTATATCGACTATTCCTCAAAATGCTTTCAGGAACTGCGTTTCATTATTTAGCATAACAATTCCAGCAACAGCAACTTCAATTGATGCTCTTGCATTTGAAAATTGTTCATCTCTTTCAAGTTTAAACATTCCTGCAAGTGTTCAAACAATTTCTGTGGATGCATTGAAAAATGCAACCGGACTTAAAGCAATTACCTTGCAAGGTGATTTGGCTTCACCATACAACCTTAATTCAACAAAACAAAACTGGTATTACAATACAATTCAAGTTGATTCACTCAACAAAAAAGGTTATTACACAACAATTGTTTCGGATTGGATTGTCACAAACATCAATGGAAATAACTATATTACTGGTTATCGTGGCAACAAAAGAGATGTTTCAATTCCTTACACCATAACAAATGAGGTTGGAGAAACAACTTACATTTACGGTGTTGCTCTTGGCCAATACACCGATTCTTCATTCCAAGGCTTTGAAAATGTTGTTATTGAAGAGGGAATTCAAGCGATATTTAATATTGATGCAAAAAATGCAGTTGATAATAGCAATGTAATTAGTTATCCATGTTTCAAAGGTATGAAAACTCTCAAATCGATAACACTTCCTTCAACAATGTCTTCAATCAGCAGTGGAGCATTTGCTGGATGTTCGAACTTGACAGAGGTTGTTGGGCTTGAAAACACAAAAATAACAAAACTCGGAGACATTGTTCCTTTCAAAACATCATCCATCATGAATTACGATGATCTGATTATTATTAATGGAAGTGAAATCCGAATTAAATATAATGATGCGTCAGACAACGTGGTTGGAGTTTTCCAAGAAACTGCCATAAAAGAAATAAAACTTCCTGCAAATCTTCAAATTATTGGCACAAATTGTTTCATTGGTGTTCCTGTAACAGAAATAACAATCCCTGCAACAGTAAGATGTATTGGTTCTTGTGCGTTTGTAAGCATGGAAAGACTTGAAACCATTTCTGGACTTGAAAATTGCGTTCTTGATTATAAAACGACAATCAACAATCAAACCGTTGATTGCGGCTTTGCGGCTTTTCTATATATGGAAGGCACATATTACAACTATCCAGTATTTGGAATGTTGCCAATGTTAAAAACTCTTTCTCTTCCATCGTATGCAACAATTTATGCTGGAAATCAAACAATTGATGGTTCAACAAACACCATACTTATTACACAATGTCCAAGTCTTGAAACAATCATTATGATTGGAGACTGGCCACAAGAATTTAGTTTGGCAACAACTGAAGAAAGTGAATATGGAATTAATTCATATCAATGGTATCTCAATGGAAAGCAAGTGACTTCTGCAATGGAAGCGGGTACCTACACAATCTTCCCTGGTTCAGACGATTCTGAATGGGTGGTTGACGAAAACGGAATGATAATTGCCTACAAAGGTTCAAACACGACAGTCACAGTTCCTGCTTCAGTTGTTCAAAACGGAAAAACAGTTCAAGTTGTTGGAGTGAAATCATTCAAAAACTCCGTTCTTATGAATGTGACATTGTCTGAGGGAATAACAAAAATTGATTCTGGTGCATTTGCCAACATGACAAAACTCAAGAGTATAAAATTTGCAAAAACAATATCAGAAATTGGCGACAAAGCATTTGAGAATTGTTCAAGTTTGGTTAGTGTTGTTTTGCCAGAAAACACAAAAACCGTTGGCAGTGATATATTTATTGGTTGTTCTTCTATAAAGATTATAGTATTAAATAATAATATAAATACTGAACAAACTCTTGCTAATATTTCAGATGGTGACTGGTTCTATCAAAGCAATGCAACAAGTGTTGTTGTTTCATCAATGAAATCAAAAGGTATTTATTCAAAATATTCAAGCATTGCAACCACAAATGAATGGGAAGTCAAAGCGTATGATGGCAAAAATTATATTACTGCTTATCTCGGTTCATCGCGTGAAATAACAGTTCCAGCACTTGTTGTTGAGAATGACTACTCAAAAATTTATGAAATCTATGGTCTTGCAGCGCTTAAAAAATTTAATTTCACTTCAATTATTATCAGTGAGGGCATCGAAGCTCTTGGTTTAAATATCAATGAAGACCAAATGGAACAAGCATTTTCAATACTAGGATTGATGGATCCCGAAACCTATGCAATTGATGCACCTTTCATGCGTATGGGTGATGGAAATGACACTATATTCAATGAAAGTTTGACAAAATTTGTTTTGCCAGATAGTTTGGATGTTGCTGGCTTCTATGGACTCACAGGTTTAAAACTCAAAGGCTTAAACACTGTGATTGAGCTCAAAAACATTTCTGTTTTGGGAATGGGTGCGTTAGGACTTACCGAGGTTGATGAAATTCGAGTCAATTTAAGCGCAACAAAGACATTATTGTCTATCGGTGAAAATGCATTCACTGATTCAACTGCAAGGATTATCAAAATTGGTTATGGTCCAACAACAATTGGAAGTAGTGCTTTTAGAAATTGTGCTAATTTGACTGAGCTCAATCTTCCAGCATCAATTGTGACAATTGGAGATAGTGCATTCAGCGGCTGTTCAAGTCTCAAAGTTCTCGATCTTCGCAATGCGCGACAAATAGGTTCAATTTCTGATTGTTCAAGTCTTGAAAAAATTATTTTGGGTGCATCACTCTATAGCCCTTATGCTGTGTCGAATATTTCAGGTAAAAATGGAAGCACATGGTTCTATGAAGGGGGAAGTGATACGGCTGTTTCATACTTTGATTTGGCTGGAACATATGTTGCCGAAAAACCTGATCTCAGCACTGTTTGGACATATGAACAAATCAATGGGAAATGGTATATAACAGGTTACACAGGCAATTCTGTTAATCTCACTGTTCCAAGTTCTCTCGCAATTAATGGAACAGAAACTCAAATTGCTGGAATAAAATCAATCAACACAAATGAAGGTGTTGACATTGAAACACTGGTTATTTCTGAAGGAATTGCTGAAATCCTTGAAAATGCATTGAGTGGCAAAACAAAACTTTCAAGCATCACATTGCCACAAACATTAACATCAATTGGTGCTAACGCGCTTTCTGGCACAACCATAAAAATTCTTACACTTGGATGCGATTCTTTGACATTGAGTGCGGGAGCATTTGATGGAATGAGCGAACTTGAAATTATCAATGTTCAAAATGGAGTTAATTCTTCATATGTTCTTCCAACAAATGCAACTTGGACCCATATCTATTTTGATGAAGCAAATAATAAATCTTCATCTTCTTCAACCACGACTCTTTTAAACAAAGGCATCTATACAACTCTTGCAAATGTCGCAACAACAAATGAATGGATTGTCGGAAGTGAAAACGATTCTTATTTCATCGCAGGTTATAAACTTGACTACACTGATTCCACAAAAATTTTGGAAATCCCAAGACTTGTTATAAACCACAAAACTTTTGAAGTTTATGAAATTTCTTCAATAAAATCATTATATATGCAATCTCTTTCAAACTATAGTGTTGAAATTAGTTTGAAGGTTAGTGAAGGTATAACTAAAATCGACACAAAAAGTTATTCGTATTCATTTAATGACGTTACTGGTGAATACTTTAGCATCAACCAAAGTTTGAGCGGAAATGGAAATAATATTGTTTCAATTGAATTGCCAACATCGTTGCTTGAACTTGGCGATTATGCTTTTGCAAACTTAAATCATTTGAAAGAAATCAAAAACATTGATAACACTCAAATCAAAGAATTAAAACAAAACGCGTTTTATAACAACTATGATTTGACTCAACTTGTTTTCCCAATAACTTTGAAAGAAATCAACAGCAACAATTTTTCATCATGTTCAGATTTGAATAAAATTACTTTGAAAACGAATTTAAATTCAACATTTAATCTTTCAAATGTCGGAAATGGAATTTGGTATTACAACACTGAAACCATAAAAACGTTGAACATGCAAAAAGCAGGAATTTATTCTTCTTCTCCTATGCAAAACATTGGTCTTTGGGTTGTTGAACTCATTGATGGAAAGAACTACATCACAGCTTATCTTGGTGGCGCAACAGAACTTGTTGTTCCTCATGAGCTTTTTGATGAACAAAGAGGAGAAACAGTTCAAATTTACGGTGTGCGTGGAATTGGGAAAAGCGATCTCGTATCAATTTCTTTTGAAGAAGGAATTGAAGAAATCGGTCAAGTCGGAATGAGTTCAAATATTTTTGGCGGAGAATGTCCATATCTTGAAAAAATCTCAATGCCTTCTACTCTAACTACAATTTATGAACACGCTCTTGATGGCATTAGTGCAGAAAATATTGTTATCACAATCTTTGGTTCACAAAAGAAAGCCTATACACTTTCAGCAATTAAGAACACAACTTGGTACTACGGCAAAAATGAAGTGCCAACAATGCAAAAATATGGTTCGTACATGACTTTCAAAGTTGAAGCATATATGCCAGATGAAACAACGATGGGAAAACTGGTTTCAGAAAATTCAACAAAAAGAAATGAAATTGTCAAAGGGGCTGGTTACGGAGATATTGACAATGCGTGGTATGTGATTGACAATGAAACTGATGGAAAAACATGGTATATGTATGGATATCTCGGATCAAAATCTGAAATTGTGGCTCCACATTATGTCATGGACTACTTTACTCTTGCAAATGTTCCAATCATGCGCGAAATCAGTTGTTTCTTTGGATTGGTCAAAGATGCTTTGACTCAAGAAATCACGAAAATCACTCTTGAAGAAGGTTACACAACTTTCGGTGTTGGTGAAGCACAAGAAGAAATTAATGCACCAGCAATGACAGGATCAATGGGGACTGTCAAAGAAGTCGTTTTGCCTTCAACATTAACAAAACTTGGTGTTGCTGCATTTATTGGTTTTACATCACTTGAAAATATTAATCTTGAAGATACAAAACTCACATCAATATCAATGTATGCATTTGCTGAAACATTGAATTTGAAAAAAGTTAAATTGCCAGAAACTCTCAAAAAACTTGAAATGCTCGCATTCTATGGATCGGGGCTTACTGAACTTGAACTCAACGAGGGTTTGGTTTCGTTGGATGCGGGTGCATTGTCTGGACTTGCAAACCTCAAAGTTTTGACAATATCATCAACAGTGTCTTCAATTCAACAAAATGTTTTATTATTTACAGATGCAGGCGATACAATAACACTTTCTTCACTTGAAAAAATTGTTATCAAAAAAGATTTGACAACCGCACTTGCAATTGAGACAATAACGAAAAATGTTTATTATAAAAATGGTTCACAAATTGCATTGTCAACAATTTCAGAGGCTGGCATATATCTTTCATATATTTGTGGAACGACAAATGATTGGCGTTATGAAACAATGAGTGGCAAGAATTACATCACTGCTTATGTTGGAAAAAATGTTGTTGTCGATGTTCCAACCTATATTTGGGATGGATCAACTGGTGACACAATTGAAATATATGGCGTTAAATCTCTTAACAATTCAAAAATCAGAAAACTCACTATTCGCGAAGGTGTGAAGAGTGTTGGAAATGGAACAAACAACATTATTAACGGAACATACAACAACACTTTGACATATGTTTCGATTGCAAGTTCTGTGGTTGAAAATGATGCGCACATCCTTGACGATTGCTTTGCACTTGAAAGTATCAATCTTTTTGGCAACTTGCAAAATGAACTGACAACCTCAAGCATCAAACCAGCGACTTGGCATTCACATAATGAATATCAAAAAACCTATCTTGCTTCACAAGGTAAACAAATCAAAGATGAAGTGACGACAATCTCACTCGCTGGTGGTTATTCAACATATTCAATCGGACAAAATCGTGTTCAAGTCAAACCTGCGCAAGGAGGATTTGGTGGAGATTTGTGGATGGGAACAACTGGCACAAATGTTGATGCATTTGTCCCTGCATTTGGAATATTCATGCCACAAAGAATTACACCAAGCATAATTACAACAGTTTCTCAAGAACAAATGGCACAATTTGTTCCAATGAATTCTGTAATTAGCTTGCGTGGCTTTACTGGAACAAAGACTGAAGTCATGTATACAGTGGCCCAATATAATGCAACGATAAACTTTAACAGCATTACTTTTGCTGAAGGTGTCACGAGAATTGGAGACAAGGGAAACAAGAATAACGGCGTTGGAGCAGCAGGCGCAGTTTATGCTTTGGGACCAGTTGTAAACAAGGTCAATAAAGTTGGCTCAGAAGATAAAATCAATTTGCTTTCATTCGATGGGTCTTTTGAAAGTTCAGTTCCAAGTGCAATCGCAAAAGATGGTGGAACACTCAGCCTTTCGAATTCTGCATATGCTGGCTCAAAAGCATTGTCATACTCAAAATCTGGAGCATCAAAAGCGACAATAACAACACAACTTGAAGCAGGGGTATATGTGTTTGAAGCAATGGTAAAATCATCAAACGCCGGTGCACCTTTGCAAGTTCAGTTGTCGTCTTCTGGTTCAAACTATTCAATATACTATAGTGATGTTCATAAAGGTGATGGAAACTATCAGTATGTCTTTGTAAAATTTGAAGTTCAGTCTTCAATGTCTGCAAATCTCAATCTCATTCAAAGTGCAACCTATGATTGCATGAGTCTATATCGCGTTGACCGCGGACTTCCAACAACTCTCACTGTTTTGGGGGCAAACGCGTTCTCAGTTGTTGATTCAAATGGAAATACAACTGGACTATCAAGCATCAACCTTTCTCAAACCGCAATTGAGGAAATTGAAATGCTTGCATTGAATGCAACTTTTGAAAATTCGGGACTATCAGATTATCAATATTCAAATGGAAAATACACAATTGGAGGCACAGAAGTTCGCACAGATTGGAGCTTTGATACAAAGACAAACACTCTTACATTTGCAAACACAAATATCACAATGGTTGAATCAAGTGAAGATATGTTTTGGGGTGGTGGATACACATTCAATGCAAAAACCAATAGGCTCACAACTCCTGACGGATCAATCTATACTGACAGATATTTTACACTAAATGGTGAATTGAAAAAAGATGTTGTGATTGCAATTCCAAGGACGCTCACAACTCTTGGGCATATGGCTCTCAACACGGGTGCTACAAGATATATTGGACTTGAAAAATCTGCATTTAAATCAATGGAAGTTTCTGCATTTGGCGGTGGTGAAACACTATTAACAAGTGAAAAATTTGCCGATAATCTCGTTGAAATCAACCTTCCAAAAACATTTGAAGACATCACATATTCAACTTCGTCAGATATTGTTCTTGGACCAATGTTGATGTTCAATATGGGTGCAATTGGGGATGGGAACCAAAACTTCCATTTCCCAACAAATTTTGTTGGATATGGTTTTGCTGGAAATCGAGGACTTCAAAACATTAATGTAGATTCACAAAATGCAGTATTCAGCAGCAAAGATGGAGTTTTGTTTAATTCAAATCAATCAACAATAATCTCATTCCCAATCGGAAGAGTGGGAAATTACGAAATGCCAGATTCAGTCAAGACTGTTGGTGAAGCAGCGTTCATCACATCAAGCCTCTCTTCAGTGACAATTTCTTCATCTTTGGAAGAGATTCAAGATTATGGATTTGCAGGAACAACAATATCTAGCGAATCAATTGGGGCAATCGCAGAATTTGTTGGTCTCGAAAATTCAAAACTCAAAATTGTTGGACGTGGTGCATTTGCTGGAATTTCAGTAAGAACGTTGTCGTTCCCAGACACTCTTGTTTCAGTTGGGGACACTGAAGATTTGTATGGCACACCATTCGGTGGAGGAGTTTCAGGGGAAAATCCAATTCTTGAACTCATTATCACTCGTTCTGCTTTGACAAAGCCAGTTTCTCTTGCTTACAACGCCTCAGAAAATGGCTGGTATTATAATTTTTCGTCAAAAGTTGAATATGTTCAACCTGCTGGAATTTATTCAAACAAATTGTTTGAAAGAGATTGGAAAATTGAGCAAATTGATGGCAAATATTGGATTGTTGCTTACCTTGGCGAAGAAACAAACCTTTCTGTTCCAAGTGTCACACTCAATGACATGGGTGAACTTGTTGAAATTTATGGCATCAAGTCAATAAATTATTCAAATGTTTCATCACTTGATGTTGCAAGCGGAATCAAAGCATTTGGATATGCTGGAGATTCAACAAACATTCTCGGCTCAACAAGCGACAACAAGCTTGCCTCAATTGAAATTAAAGGAAGGCTTTTGAGCATGACAGAGAACTCACTTTTGGGTCTCAATGAACTCAGTTGTCTCACACTTGCAATGGATTTGGATGAAGCAAATTCGTTTGCTCCAACTGGAAGAACAACTTGGTATCACTATAATAATGGTATTTCGGAAATTGTCTCAACCTATCAAAAAGCAGGAATTTATACTTCAAGTCAATTGCAACGCGAAAATGAAGAATGGGTTGTCGATTCGAACGGTTATATTATCGCATATACAGGAACAAAAACAGAACTTGTTGTTCCAAGTCACTTGCTTAAACAAAATAGTGATGAAGTTATTATTGTGAAAGGAATTAAATCTTTCAAAAGTTCTTACATGGGCGACACAACAGTGCTTGGAGCCGTCACATCTGTGACAATTTCTGAAGGTTTGAAAACAATTGAAGATTCGACTGATGGTGCGTTCCAATATCTGAAAAACCTTGTTGAAATAAATTTGTCTTCAACAATCAATTATATTGGCGAAAATGCATTTAAAAATTGTGAAGTTTTGAGTGAAATAACCATTCCAAGCGGAGTTAAAGAAATCGCAGTTTCCGCGCTTCCAATGGACAAAAACTTGAGCAAAATAACTCTTGAAGGCAATCTCAAGACAATATTCAATATACTTGACGCTTATGGTTCTTGGTTCTATAACAATGAACCAACAGCAACCGACACCATTTATATTCAAGGTGTATACAACAAATTGCGCTATACGATTGTTTATGACGGAAATGGTGCAACTTTGTCAGACGGCAGCACATCATTTAACCAAGAAAACGTTCTTCAAGGAAAAGAGATCGTTCTTGCTGATAATTCGTTTATATCATCTTCGATTTTCCTTGGTTGGTCAACCGATGCTGATTCACTCTATGGAGAATATCAAGCAGGGCAAGCATTCACTTTAAGTAATACTGAAAATATAAAAATATCAGATTACAAAATCACATTCTATGCGATTTGGCAAAAAATGATTGGCATTATCACACTCGAAAATGAGTGGACAAAATCACATGATGCTGATCGAGGCTATGCTGCATCCAAATTTGGCAACACAACCTATATTTCGACTGATGTTTCAATTGATCTATCAAAAGAAATTATTATGACAGGATCATTCAAGCTTTCAACACTTGGAAGAAACACAAAACTCATTTCACTCATGAGTGGCTCAACAGGAATTGAACTTTATGCAAATTCTTCAAACAAACTTGAATTGAGACAAAATAATAGTGTTGTCATGACAAGCTCAAATGCTTTGACGACAAGTGGATTCTCATATTTCATTTACAAATCTTATAACACAATCAAAATCAAGGTTTTGAATGAAAACGGAGCTTCATTCTTTGAACAAAGCGTGGCTTCAAAAACCATGACAGGAACAAGTGCGAGATATATGTTGGGTTATGCAAGCAACTCAACTTCAGTCACATACGGAACTGCAATGTTGTTTGAAAGCATTGTTCTCAAACTTGAATATATGCCAATCGCAAACAGTGGCACAACAATGCTCAAAATAACTGAAGACAGAAAAGAGACGACAACTTCTTTGTCAAACACTTCAGGTGCCTCTGCAAGCACAATCAATGTTGTTAAAATGATCCCAACTTCAGAAGGTTCAATCCTTCCAAAAGAAAATATACCAACCAGATTTGGATATACTTTTGGTGGTTATATTTCTGAACTTGGAACAACAATATATGATGAAAATATGAATGTTAAAGTGGCTTCATATCCATATATTGGTGACAAAACTTTGACAGCACAATGGACGCCAATTGATTACACAATCACATATGATGCAAACGGCGGAACAGGATCTTATACTCAAACTGTGCGTTTTGATGATACGTTTGAATCATATGGTGCAAATCAATCAATTAAACGCACAGGGTATTCAATTGTTGGTTGGGCAACCGACAAAGCTGGCACAAATGTAAAATACGAGCCAGGTAAGAAAGATTGTATATTTGACAACAAGGGCAACTTGACTCTTTATGCAAAATGGTCGGCAAATCAATATAACTATACTTATGTTGCTGGCAGCGGAACAGGAACAGCCTATACTGACAAAATCACATATGACCAAGCATTCACATTCCTTTCATCAAGCGACGCAAAACTTGGATTCTCAAAAACAGGATACTCGTTTGCTGGTTGGGTTGACAGCAATGGCAAGACTTGGGGCCTTGACTGGGTGGGTAAATCTTGGACTTGGACAGGTGATAATTATGCAAAAGATATAACTTTCACTGCTCAATGGACACCAAACACCTACAAAGTTACCCTAAATAATCAAAGTGCAACGACTGCAGGAACAACAGCATATTGGTATATTTACGAAACATATAAAAATGGAATTTATTACTATGCAGATGCAAATTGCACGACAAAACTTGGCACTGATGGGGCAACCATCACAAAACCAACAAGAACTGGTTATACATTTGGCGGTTATTACACCGGCACAAATGGGTCAGGAACTCAGTATGTTAACGCGAACGGAGTGACTGTCAACAACATGTATTCAACGGTTGCAAAAGACACAACACTCTATGCAAAATGGACTGCAAACACATATACAGTCACAACAAACGCAAATGGTGGAACAATTTCAGCAACTTCTGGTTGGACGGTTGCAAGTGATGGCGCAACAGCAACAAAGACAATGACATACGACGCAAATTATGGCACATTGCCAGCACCAACAAGAACTGGTTATACATTTGGCGGCTGGACGTTAAATGGCAAAGTTGTTACATCTTCAACAAAGATGCAAACTGCATCAAATCATACTCTCACTGCATCATGGAAGGCAAACAACTATACTGTTTCATTCAACGCGAATGGTGGAACGGTTAGCCCAACATCAAAATCAGTCACATTCGATCAAGCATACGGCACATTGCCAACACCAACGAAAACTGGATATACTTTTGTTGGCTGGACAAATTCAGTATTTTGCGTGAGCGATTGGCTTATTATATGGTCTGGTTCAACAAACCAAGGAACCTCATCAATTAATCGAGCAACAAATTCTGTGACATTAACTGCAACGGGGGCTGATTGTTATACAAATCCTTGGAATGGCGCTGACTATAGAATAAAAGTTTCGCCAAGCACAACATATTTGTTCTCATGGAAACAAAGTGCTCAAAATTCTGCCGTTCAACATATGGTTTTCTTATACGATAGTCAAACTGCATCCTCTTATACTGGTGGAAATTCGGCTGAAACATATGATTCTGCAACGGGCAGATATTATATAAAATTCACAACAGCAAGCACGACAAATTACGTTGGTTTTAGACTCGGAATTGTTGGAGCAAGTGGAACGACCCTCACATTTAGTGAGATAAAACTTGAAGAAAGTTCAACTGCCACTGCATATCTCACAACCAATACAACAATCGTTAAAACTCCAAAAAATCACACACTTTATGCTGAGTGGACACCAATCACATACACCATCAAATATAACGGAAATGGAAATACAAGCGGATCAACATCAGATTCAACTCATACTTATGATGTTGCAAAAAATTTGACCGCAAATGGATTTGCAAAAACAGGTTACACATTTGCAGGGTGGGCAACGAGTGCAAGTGGAAGTGTTGCTCATGGCAATAGTGCCAGCGTAAAGAATCTTTCTTCAACTCAAGGTGCAACTGTCACACTCTATGCAAAATGGACAGCAAACCAATATACTGTGACAGCAAACGCAAACGGCGGAACAATTCCAACGACCTCTGGCTGGACGATTGCAAGTGGCTCAAAGACAGCGACAAAATCAGTGACATATGACTCAACTTATGGCACATTGCCAACGCCAACAAGAACAGGTTATACATTTGCTGGATGGTGGACAGCAGCAAGCAACGGAACACAAATTACATCATCAACAAAAGTTGCAATCACCACTGCACAAACACTCTATGCTCATTGGACAGCAAATACATACACCGTGACATTAAATTCAAATGACGGAACATATTTATCAAAAACATCATTGACTATTGCGGCTTCTGAAACTGGAAATTGGAATTATCAAAGTGTGTCAAGCGGAGTGTTTGCGCCAAATACAACTTATGTGTTAAAAATTGGAACTGCAACACGCACAGCAGGCAGTGCAACAAATTTCCAAGTTAGAATTTATGATTTCACGACAAATGCAGAAAGAGCTACGGCAACGGCTGCTTTTGGAAGCAATGTTTCAATAACATTGAAAACAAGTAGCAGCCTTGTGCCAGCAAACAACAATCAAATCATTATTTATGCTGGGGTTTCGGGCTCAACTGCTGGTGTTGCTGCAACATTTAATAACATATCTTTGACGGTAGCAAAAACGGTCACATTTGATTCGACATATGGCGATTTGCCAAATCCAACGAGAGCAGGTTATACTTTTGCAGGGTGGAGCAAGAATATGTTTAATCCAGCATCTGCATATGATTACACCGCAACAACAACAAGAAGCGATGGGACATTCACATTTAATACTGGTTCAACAAACACTTCAAGTTTGGCATTCCAAATTCAAACATGGTCAAATAGCAGTTTTCTTGATACAATTATTGCAACATCTTCAACTGGAATTGTGTCTGGCGTTTTGAATAAGACGGCATCAATTGCAAAACTAAGATTTAAATATAACGGAAATGCGGCAGATGCTTGGTTCTATTATGACATTTCAGATCTTCCTGATGGTAAATATGTAATTCAAGTTAATGTCACAACCATGCAGATGAATAAGATTGTTATCAACAACATCATGATTGAACAAAACTCAAGCAACACAAGATCAACTTATGTTTCATCTTCAACCCATGTTACCGCAACATCAAAAGTTGATGAGGCAATGAATAGAACATTGTTTGCTCAATGGACTGGCGTTTCATACACATTGACATTCTCACAAAATGGTGGCAGCGGTGGAAAATTGAGTTCCACAAGTTACACAACTTCTCACAACACTCAAACAATAACCATCACTGAACCAACAAGAGCTGGATGGACAAGAACGGGGTGGACAGTTTCAGGGAACAATGGAAGTGCAACCGTTTCTGGAACAACGCTCACAATCGCTGGCGACACATATGGAAATATCACTGTCACACCTGTGTGGTCTGGAAAAACCTACACAATCACTTGGTCAGCAAATGGTGGCACAGGCGGAAAAGTAAGCAAAACGTCTTACACTGTCTCTGCCTCACCTCAAACCGTAACCATAACTGCTCCAACAAGAACAGGATATAATGTAAGTTATTCTGTTACCGGCAACACCGGAAAGGCAACTATTTCTGGAACAACTTTAACAATCGATGCCAACACATATGGAAATCTCACAGTCAAAGCAAAATGGACCGTGAAAACATACTCTGTTTCCTCAGGCAAAAACCGAGGTACATTAACAGTTTCTTCGAGTGGAACTTATGGCTCTGGTCTATCAATTAAGTGGTCACTTCCTGCAACAACTGCCCAATACTATTACACACTTGGTTCAGTAAAAGTTTATTCTGGAACAAGCACATCGGGAACACTTCTTGCAACCTACACATCTGGCACTAGTGCAACATATACGATGAACGGGGCATACTACTCAAATATTTATGTATATTTGACTATAAACCAAAATGATAGAATATTTACATTAACAATCACTTCATCAAGTTCCACTTGGAGCAATGGTTCTGGAACATTGCTTTGGGTAAGTATTGGTGCAAATTCAAGTGTGAATTTAACAAGAAACACTTCCTTAACTTTTACCGCAAAATATGGACAAGAGGTATGGATGAACTTGGAAACAAGAGGTTTTGATTTGAATTTCAATAGAGTAGATTGGAGTATTAAGCCGACATCATTATTAACCGTAAAAAATAATTCTGGTTCCAACAATGCGAAATCTTTCTCGGCTGGTAATGGCAGTGGTGGATATCTAAGAGGTAAGTCTACTGCTGCAGAACATTCGACAGCTTGGATTAGGTGGGAGTTTAAACCAACGGCATCGACATCAACAAGTTCTTCATGTTGCACAATCACAATCCATAATTATAAAAATTAATGATTGAATTAGACATTTAACAAAAAAGCAGGGGCAATTTTGCTCTTGTTTTTTTATGCTTCAGCAAAATTGGTTGACTAAAGTGAAATCAATGTGAAATTTTGCATAAATTTTGGCTTTTTTGCAAAAAAAAATTGCAAACCATTGCCTTTATTATAATTTATATAATAAAATAATACTGAATAAGTTTGAACAAACTAAAAAGGGGGAGTTTTGGCAAGTTATAAAACTTTGACAAAAAAACGCAACAACAGATGGGCGATTCTTGCCATCTTCTCCTTTTTTATTTCTTTGTTCTGTGCAAGCGCTTGGTTTATTTCAAATGCGTGGTTTCGCGACCAAGATTCAATGGATAATAATGTTGACACTGCTGCTGTTCAAATTGAGAACAACACAAAATATTCAATGTCAACAGTGGTCAACCTTGCACTTGCTGATCAATATCTTTTGGATAAAGATGTCACATTCAATATAACAGAAAAGTCATCTGAAGTTTATGTTCGTTGTGCACTCAAGTTCACATGCACAAGTTGGGCAGAGGTCGCAAAAGACATGATCAAATTCCAAGACTACAAACTTGGAACAAATGCTGGTTATTCATGGCAACAATTTGGGGAGTATTTTTATCTTTGCGATGAAACAGGAATTCCAAAAACAATTGAAAGAAGTCAAGCAGGTCAAATTTTTACTTTTGTTGAAAAAGAAAACTTGCTGCTTCCACATGATGCAATTGTTGGAAAACATTTCACAACTGCCGATCAAGTGACAATGACAGTTGAGATTGAAGCAATTCAAGGAAGGAACCTTGAAGATTCATCAATTTTTGAACTCAATCAATATTTTTTGACAGAAATTCCAAGCAACACATATACAGTGAAATTCCATGAAGCAGACGGAACAATTCTCAGCGAACAAGCAAATATTGCTTATGGCTCAAATGCAATTGTTCCAGAAATTGAAAAAGAAAAAGCTGCAGACCACACGACATTTGCGTATTGGAGCACGACAGAAGATGGAGATGGTCTGAAAATTCGTGAGGCGGATGAAACAAGGATTTTCTCAAACATTTCTCAAAATATGGAAGTTTGGCCAGTTTATGCACATGATCAAGTGAAAATTGATGTGACATATGGCAATGGGGGACAAATCACACCAGGGAGCACAACAATTGATTGGGGCACAGGCAAAACCTTCCGCGTTGTTGCAGATAGTGGACATGCAATTCAACAAATCAAAAGAGACGGCGTTGTCATTTATGATTTTTCGGGTTCAAAAATTGATATGTTTGATTATGTTCTTGAAAATGTTGTTGCAGACACACAAATTGAAGCAACATTTGAACCTGTGACATATGAGATCATCGTCATAACTGTTGGAAATGGAACTGTTGAACCTGGAACAACGACAGCAGTGTATGGAAGTTCAAAGGCATTTACAATGACACCAGATGAAGGATACCGCATTTGGTCAATCACTCTTGATGGTGTTGAAATTCCAGTTACGGCATCAAGTGGAAATGCACAAAGATACACAATTTCAAACATTAATTCTGACCACATTCTTTCAGTTAAATTTGTGACAAGCATTCTCAAAATCACAACTGTTGCTGGCGCAAATGGAACAATTCGCCCAAATGAACTTGAAGTGGAATATGACTCCTTTGCATCAGTATCAATCGTTCCAAATGAAGGATATGAAATATCATCGATTTATATTGATGGTGTGAAAGTTGATGATTCAAAAGTTGCGAAGGGCGGAGTTGCTCAAAACATTTCTTTTGAACACGTCACAGAAGACCACGAAGTGCGTGCAACATTCTCCAGAATTAAACTGACAATCACTGCATCAGCAGGTGAAGGTGGTTTGATTTCGCCAAAAGGCGAAATTGGTTGTGAATATGGTGCAACAGTTTCATTCGATATCATTCCTGATGCGCTCAAAACAATTGACAAAATCTATGTTGACGGAGCGGAGGTTGCGGTCACTGTTACTGAAGGTGACAAGCAAACTTATGTTTTCGAAAATGTTAAAGATTCTCATACAATATTTGCAACATTCAAACGTTCTTACATAAGACTTGATATCAATGGCGGCTCTGGCAGTCAGCCAAGCATTTCTTATTCACTTGATGGCACAAAATTCACTCTTTCAAATGTTGAGCCAAAAGGACCTGGTGGAAAAGAATTCTATTATTACAGCACTCGTGCTTTTGACAATGAAAGAGGTCAACTCGGAGATCGTTATGATTTGGGCTATGAATATGACATCCCAGATCTTGAAAACACAACAACACTTTATGCAATCTATCTCGAACCAACAACTGATGTTACGGTTTATTCGCAATTCATGGTTATTCCAAAAGGTACTCAAACACTCAAAAGACTTGGATTTGAAGAAGCTATGAACGAAGTTATGAAAGGGAATGAAGATAATCCACTTTCACAACTTATAGCAGTTATGCTCGGAATTGTCTTTGCAACAACACAAAAAGATACAAACCTTGTTTACTGCACACTCCCTGCGGGGCTAACCACTCTTGAATGGTATGCTTTTAGTGGATGCGTTTCTCTAACAGGTGTTTCAGTTCCAGCATCGTTGAGTTCAATTTCGCTTTCGGCCTTTTCAAACACGACTTCGCTGGAAAAATTTACGATTCCTTATTCTTGCGTTTCGCTTGGTTCAAATGTTTTTGAAAATTCTGGTGTGCAATACATCAAAATGAACAAAAAACTTCAATCAATTGGTGCAGCCGCTTTCAAAAGCTCAGGATTGAAAGAATTCAAAGTTCAAAGTTCAATAACATCAATGGGCAAGGTTGATACAATTGGTGGCAGCACAACAGAAGAATATCAGGACACGGTATTCCATGATTGTGCAAGCCTTGAAAAACTTGACTTCTCAGAGCAATCTTCATTTCTTGGACAAACTATCCAAAACTGCACTGCACTCAAAGAAGTGATTTTGCCTCAACCACTCACGACAATTCCTGACAATCAATTCAGAAATTGCCAAAGTTTGTCTTATGTAAGTTATAAAAATGGCGACACGCTTGTTAATAAATTCCCTTCAACATTGAAAAAAATCGGAGCATATGCTTTCTATTCTTGTTCTTTCACAGATCTTTTGCTTGATGATTGCACAAAAGTTTTGATCGGCGACCATGCTTTTGTTTCAAACGCTTTTGAAACTTTGAATGTTCAAAACGGCAAAATATCAGAAGTTGGTGCTTATGCATTTTCAAGTTGTTCAAATCTCAAAACTGTCAACTGGGAAATTGAGTATAATGTTCCAGAATATTGCTTTGCATATTCAAGCAACTTGCAGGCATTCAAAACAACATCAATAAAAGATGGAATTATGGGATATGCATTCGTTGATTGCTTAAAACTTGATTCCGTTGATATCAAAAATAATGGCGCAGAATTCATCATATCTGCTGGAGCATTCAAAAACTGCGTGATTGCAGACATGGTTTTCCCTGAAGGCATTACAACAATTGGGTCGCAAGCATTTTATGGCAACTTGTTTAAAGAAATCGTATTCCCTTCGACTCTTTTAAATCTTGCAAATGATTCTCTTCAAAATTGCTCAAGACTTGAAAAATTTGAACTTAAAACTGATTTAACTTCAACAATAACCAACCTAAACAAAATCGGAAATGGCCCAACTTGGTATATTGAAGGCGAACCATATCTGGTTGGAACAGAGCGTTCATCTGCACCTGATGGAATTGGACCAAAAGGCGTTTATACAATTTACCCTGGGAAAGCAAATCGTGTTGATTGGGAGTGGATTGAAGTTGTTTCTGACACTCAAATCAAGCGTTACACAACATCAACAGATTCAAACGGGAACAAAACAACAATTTCAACTCTTGAAACAAAAAATTATCCAGGCACTGAAATCGGCAAAAAATACATAACAAAATATATTCCAGAATCAGTTGAAGCAGGAACTCTGAACATCATTATTCCAACTGCTGTTATTGATCTTGGTGGAACAATACATGACATCGAAGGAATTGTTTCTTTTGAAACAAACGATGTAATAACTCAAAAACTTACAAGTGGCGACACTGTTAATTTGGAATTGATGAGTGGACTCACTTATGTTGGGGCAAATTGTTTCAATAACACAAACGGCAAAAAACTTGCATCAATATCAATTTCAATGTCAATAAAATATATTGGCGAAAGTGCTTTCCAAGGAACAAAGGTTTCAAGTTTGTATTTGCCAAACCTCACTTTTGTTGGAGCGAGTGCGTTTGCAAGTTGTTCGAACCTTACTTCGGTAGAATTATCCAACTTGATCACAGAAATACCAGACAGTTGCTTCCAAAATAGTGGACTAACAAGCATGGTTATGCCTCAATATTTGGAAAAAATTGGTGCTAGTGCTTTTGCTTCAACAAAAATAACAAAACTATATCTTCCTTCAACTCTTAGTGAAATTGGAGCAAGTGCTTTTGTTGATTGCGATAAATTGACTTCAATTGAAGGCTTATCAAACACAAAAATAACAGAAATTCAAACTCAAACATTCAACAGATGTTCAAGTTTGACAAAAGTATATTTCCCTTCAACCCTCAAAACGATCGGTTTTTGGGCTTTCAATGCGTGCTCAAGTTTGACATATGTGACATTTGGTTCAGCAATTGAACAAATCGACACATACGCTTTCTCATACTGCAACAAAATTGCAAATCTTGATTTTCCTGCAAGCCTCACTTCAATCGGCGAAAGTGCTTTTGTTGGATGTTCTTCACTTGCAAATTTAACGTTTAGACATACATCATTTGCAAATTTCACGATCGGAGCATCAGCATTTGGAGAAACAACAAGTGCGCTTGTTGTATACATACAAAATGTAATCGCTCTAAACGATTTCAAGGCGAAATTCGATGGAACAACAACAGATAAAGGCTTTGCAGAAGATGCAACACTTTACTATCAAAGTGCAAAAAATCCTTTGGCTTTCTATAAATCAAAAGAATGGAAAGCGGTTAGAAATGTTGTTGTATATTGCGGTGAGGGCGGAAGTGCCACAATCAAATTTGGAACAAATTCAGAAGTTCTCATCCAATCTGCTCAACAAAGAACATTCAATATTATTAATGGAACAAGCTACGAGTTGTTGATTTATCCAGACACAACAACAGACTTTTTCGCACTTGTTGTGAATTCAGATTCTTATAAAGAAGGTTTGGAAACGTTTGGAACTGGAAATAGAAACAGAAAATATTCATCAACAATCAACGAAAACACAAACATTCAAATAACATTTAACAAACCAGTTGTCTATTTGGATGAAAATGGAGCAAATGGAACAAATTGGAAAAAGCACGACATTGAAGAGGGTGCAAATAAAGAAACATTTACAATTGTTGATGGCTCAGAAAACAACTATACAAAAGATGGCAAACCATTCTACTTCTATTCAACAATCGCATCAGACAATGAAACAAAACAAAACGGCACACGTTTTGATGTTGGTGTAACTTATCCAGTATCTTCTTTGCATGGTGTAAAAACTCTTTATGCGATTTATCTTACTCCAACAGCTGAAAGCAATTTCACAATGGAAAGTGGAACAATTTCCCTCAAGTCAGGTGTTTCAAAGATTTCTAATCTTGTTATTCCAAAAACAGTCGGTGGAGTAAAAGTTACGGGAATTGCAGCACGCGGATTCTCAAATGCAGCAGCAAGTGGATATATTGATGGCGACACAATCACTTCGAGGGTTTCTGGTCTTGTCACAATGCCTTCAACCATCACAACAATCGGTGAGCGTGCATTTGCTGGAAACAGCGAAATCTCATCGATGTTCTCATTCCCTTATGCTCTTAAGAACCTCGGCAATGAAGCTTTTGCGCTATGCAATTTCACTGCAGTGAATATAAATCTTATGGT
>ULWL01084211.1_pt1 | contig 26256 bp, 21 predicted proteins | sample 1960171 | NCBI WGS metagenome assembly ULWL01 (sample SAMEA4835807, study PRJEB28245) | human gut metagenome | biome: gut microbiome; material: fecal sample | place: Denmark | collected 2008 | reverse complement strand
TTGTGAACATTACTTGTCCACGACCGTTATATTTATAACCATTAGTTGTTTCTATTATAGACACATCTTTGTGACTAACATGTGTAACTGTTCCAAGTGATGGAGACATATTGCTGACTATCAAAGTGTGACGTGGATATACTATGTCTGTCACAGTGAGTTCGCCTGCCAAGCATTTAACGCCTGTGCCGGTGGTGAAACCAGTGATTTGTGCATTCACGCTATTGTTGTCGTCTAACGTGTATGGCTTGGTTAATAGTGTGCTGGTGTCTTTTTGCAATGTAAGTGTGAGTTTGGCATCATAGTTTGCGTCTTTCGTGTATGTGAAATTGATGTTCGCGCGGAGTGGCAAACTTTGAGATTTGTTAGACGTGAATACCAAACTGCCTTCACTAACTGTACCCATTTTCCAACTGCCTGTCAATGTTCCGTTCGTGCAGTTCGTGCGGTTAACTTGGTAAGAGTAGGCGTCACTGGCGTCAAGGTATGGGTAACCATTGTAAATGCCGGCGGTGGTGTGCCACTTGCCTGCATAGTCTGCTGTCCAAGCGTAACTGTCGGTTGTGCCAGAAACTAATGCGAGATTGCCGAATGTGAAGCCGAATGGTGTGAATGTAGATTGTTGAGTGAAATCTTTGTTGCCGGAAATTGTGCTCGAACTACCAGTTGCGCCTGTACCATAGATTTTTTCCATATGCTCAACTTTGGTGTTGGTGCTTGTTCCCGTCTTGTAATAAATTTTGTGGTCTGCCACATAGTACGATGTGGTGATTGCTGGGGTGACGTTTGAGCCAGAAATGGTGTTGGCATAATAGCCAGCCAAACCGCCAACTGTACGAGTGACATCAGCGTTCAAGTAGCCGGTGATTTTGCCGATGTAGAAGCAGTTGGAAATGTACGCGCCGTCTTGCAAATAACCTACCATACCGCCGATATAACTTGCTTGGTCATATTCGGTGGTTACGTTGTATGTGTTGCCAGTGGTTGCTGCGATACCAAGGTTAGAAATCGTTGCCCCGCTAGCCACATAGCCGAATAGTCCAACGTATTTGTAGTTGGAAGTAATGCTCATACCAGTAATCACTACTCTGCCACCATCAAGGTGTCCAGTGAAAGCGTGTGCTTGGTCATAGCCGATTGGCTTCCAACCACCGCCTAGGTCGAATGTGATTTGTGCACCGGTAGTACTCTCGTATGGCGAAATCTTCCAGTAATAACCAGCAGTGGTCTTGGTGGTGTTGTTGTAATAGTCTGCCATTGCGACGAATTGCGCTTTGGTCGAAATGATGAATGGTTCGAGTTGGGAGCCCTTACCAACGGTGCCAGCACTTGATGGGTCGAACTCTACAGCTGTTTCTTCCAAATCGGCAAAAGCTCTCAACATTGGATAGCCGTAGTTAATATTGCTTGCCAATACGAAGGCCGAACTTGTTCCATAACTATCTTGAGGATCAAAGAATGTTTGTCCCCAACTGCTATAAGTGTCATACAACTTCATATTAGCATCAGTTGTAACACCAGACAATGCTGAAACGCCATTCGTGGCAGCATTGCTGTCGCCACCAAGTGTAATGCGGTCCATGTTGAATACACTAGTAGCGTTTGTGCCAAATGTCACAAGTCTAGGATGAGTCGTGGTATTGTAGTCAATCTTAATATTGCTATTGCCAATCACCCAGTTAGTAGTGTTACCCGTATCTGTATCGCTGAATTTGGTGCCTGTGATGTCACCAATTGAGGTGTAGTCACCGCCGTACCAATCGTAATTGGTTTTGACGCCGGAATAATTGATAGTGCCTTGTGAGATGCAAATTTGAGCTGAACCGGCACCGACAATGCCGCCGATTGACACTTCTCTGCCGTCAATGTTTAACAAACCAATGCTTGCAGCGCCTTCACGGAACACTGTGCCAGATAATTCACCGTTATAATTAATAGTGCCTTTCCAAACACTAGCTTCTATTCTACAATTATCCAATTCACAACCAATAATGCCGCCAACGTAAAATGCGCCTAGTCCAAGATATTGGTCATAATTTATCACGCCATCCATCACGCTAGGATTATCTTTATCAAATCCATGTGTGCCTGAAGTAACATTAATTTTTATGCCATCAGAAATGTAAATGCCTCCAATATTTGAGTCATATGCTGCACCAATCAAACTGCCGACTGACATGCTACTAACACGACTAATGAGCGTCTCTGTATCAGTTGAGGTCTCACTTGTAATGAATTGATCACTGGAGGTTACATCAGGATAGAAAGGCACCTCGATAGTTGCCTCGCCTGTTACGGTTATGCCGTCGATCATACCCATGCCGCCCCAAGATTTAGCCTCGCCATCACTAGTTGGGCACAATGAACTGTTGACCACCAATGTGTCTACAAGTATGCCATAGTAAAGCTCTAAGCCAGTGTCTGACACTGCAGTTCCTGCTTTCCATGTACCAGTGGCATCGATGACTAAGTCTTGAACGTTTGTGCTGTAACCTGACTCCCAAACGGCTGAGGCGTTGGTGATGATAGGGCCATGTTTGAGGTCAACTTTGATGGTGTGACCGTTGCCGTTCAAAGTGCCGTTAAAACCATTGATAGATTCACGACTGGCTGTCAAATCTAGGTCAGTGGTTAGGTTAAAGGTAGCACCCTTGTACTTGACGCCAACAGCAGTGTTGTCAGTGTTGGCTGTGTATGTGCCACCCGACGTGTGTGCCTTCCATAAGAATGCGAACTGCTCTGCGGAGTCGATATTGTACACCTTTGAAGTTCCTGTGGCTGTTGGTTCGGTGTAGGTCTTGCCGTCCCAGGTACTGAACCTACCCTTTCGGTTGATTTCGCCGAACTGGTCACGGCTAATTTCCGTGCCGACTTTGAGTGGTCCGGTGTCGGGCTTGTCAGCAAAAATAAAGTAAGACAAAATCGTGCCTACAAGGAATGCTGACATTATGTAAATCAGTATCTTAATCGTCAATCTAGTGCGGGCGTTACCGCGATTGTAAACCGAACTAGACGGGCGTGCAACTCGTGAATTTGCCATATTTCCTCCAAATATATTCATATTTAGTATAGACAAAACAAATCAAAAAAACAAACATTTTTCACACTTTATCGACGTAAAAATTAAAAGATTAACAATTGTCGCGTACTTAACTGGTGACGGGCATCGAAATTGTGTCGCGCTTGACTGGTGGCGGAAAGCGAAGCAATGGCGTCATAAACTAACAACATTAAAATCGTGGGAAAATATGTCGGTGACAATTGTCAAAACGATGACATCAATGACGGACAACTTTCACCTTAACTATGGCGAGATAAAACACAAAAGCCAAGAAAAAGGCAAGAAAAAAGCACTTATGAAAAGTGCTTTTTATCTTTATGCCCAAGTTTGTGATGTCAAGTTGATTGAAGTTGTAGCGGTCCTGATTGTAATGGTTGTGCTTTTACCAGTGGTCAAATCCGTTACTAACCACTCACCTACCATCATATTGGTGATTGTTGTGTTGAACGTTACCGAAATATTTGTTTTCTTATGCAACAATGAATAGTTGTGTCCAGATTGAGTTGTGAATCGAACTGAATTTGCGATGTCTGACCAGAATTCTTCGATTGAAGCGGTGTCAGATTCTGCTATGTAGTTAAGTTCATCATCTGTTGAAATCAATTTACCAACACTACCATCTGCTTTTTTATCAATCCAACCAATAAATGTTCCGCCAATGCCTTCCGACCTTGTAGGTAGTTTATTTGAAGTATTAGGGTCTGTTACTTGTGTGCCAGCAACGATTGTCAGTGTTGTGTTAGCCTTCTCAGACATTCTATCTTCACCGCTATCGGTGTTGAAGCGTATGCCTTGTTTTGCGGTCAACACTTTGCCGAACTTAACGACAACAGCGGTTGTGTTGGTGTTGTTTGGCAAACTGAAATTCAATGTGATTGTGGTTGCATAGTTAGTTGCTGTGCCGGCGTCACCGAGTTTGGCAGTGATTGATGCCGAGCAGTTAGCCACGGTCTTGATTGTGGTTGGTGCTGAAACTGAGTACAATGTTGAGCCACCGACTGTGATACTGTCAATGTAGTAGTAGGTTGAGTTGACAGCGGAGTTGGCTGTGAACTTCAAGTTGACACCGGTTGAACCGTTGTTACGTCCTACATATTTGTAGCCATTAGTGATGCTAGTTTCTGTAACGAGTGAGTTGCTGTTTGTACGGCTAAACGAGCCCAAATCTGCATTGTTATTCGTAACAGTGAGAGTGTGTTTTGCGTAATTTGTGTCTTTGACGATTAGGCTTTCACCAGTGACTTTGTAGTTGTTGGTGAGTGCCAAGTTAGATTCCGAAACGCTGGTTGCGGAAGTGTTGAATGCCTTTGCGTGATTGAATAGTGTTTTGCCATTGACGTTCAAACTGAGATTCAATATTGTATCATGAATTGCGCTCTTGGTGTAATTATAACTGAACACGGCGCGAACTGGTAAGTTTTGGCTCACTTTAGAGCCAGATGTGAAGACCAAACTGCCCTTGTTCTCTGTGCCGATTTTGTATGTTCCGGTAAATGTGCCACCTGTGACGTTGGCACGAGAAATCTTGAAGTACATTCCGTCGCTGGCGTCAAGGTATGGGTAACCATTGTACAGACCTGCGGTTGTGTGCCATTTGCCCGCATAGGCAGATGTCCACTCGTAGTTGCCAGTTGAACCCGAAACGGCGGTCAAGTTGCCGAATGAGAAGCCGTATGGAGTGAATGTGGATTGTGCGGTAAAACTCTTGCCGTCAAGTATGCCACTAGATGTGGTGGTTGAGCCTGTGCCGTAAATCTTTTCCATATGCTCACTCTTGGTGTTGGTTGTACTGCCTGATTTGAAATAGATTTTGTGGTCTGCAATGTAGTAAGATGTCTTGATTGCTGGGGTTACAGATGAGTTGGATACTGCGTTATCATAATAACCAGCCAATCCGCCTACTGTTCTGCTTGCGCTAGAATTTAAGTAACCGGTGAGTTTGCCGATAAAATAGCAATTTTCAATATAAGCACCTTTTGCAAGGTAGCCTACCATACCACCGATGTAACTTGCTTGGTCATAATCATAAGTAATATTGCTGGTGTTGCCTGTGGTGGCGCTGATACCAAGATTGCTAATCTTTGCGCCAGCAGAGACATAACCGAACAAACCAACGTATGTATAGTTAGATGTGATGCCTAGTCCGGTGATAACTACTCCACCGCCGTTGAGTATGCCAGTGAATGCGTGTGCTTGGTCATAACCGATTGGACGCCAGTTGTTGCCCAAGTCGAAAGTGATTTGTGCTGGTGTAGTGGCTTTGTATGGAGATATCTCCCAATAATAACCTTCCTTTGCATTGTTCTCGTTGTAGTAGTTAGCCATTATCAAGAATTGTGCTTGTGTAGTGATGATGTATGGGTCGTTTTCTGTGCCCGAACCAGTCATACCATTGGCAGTTGGGTCAAAATTCGTAGTAGGTTTGGTTGGTGTGTAAGATGACCATTTAACCATCCAAGGATAGCCGTCGTTGACGCTGGAATCGAGAATCATGGTTTGCATGCCAGACGGATCACCTGAGAACAGTCCATTAGTAAAATCATTATAGGTTGAGCGGACTTTCATATTAGCGTCTGTGGTAAACAGTGGCGAAGAATTGGTGTTAGTGAGAGTTATGTTACTTGTGCTAATTATTGAGCCATTACTGATGTAATTAAGTCTATCTTTATTGACAACTTCTTTAGTATATGCTGTGAATGACGGTGTATATCTTGAAGTAATTTCCATCGTGCAGTTATTAATTAAGTCGCGAGTTTCAGCCAAATCATCATATATCGCTGGAATACCTGTGATGCCACCAATCAATGAATTGTCGCCATAGGAATTGTTCCCGTGATAATCATAGGCTATTGTGCCTTGGCTAATTGAAGCCGCTGGACTACCATAACCTGTGATACCGCCGATTGCAATTTCTCTGCCGTCACTAGTATTGCCTGCCATATAACCACCAAAGGTGATTGTGCCTGTCCATAGTGCAGTATCAATTGCGCCTGGGTCTATTTCTAGAGTCTCAACCATGTTTCCAACAACTCCGCCAAAATAGTAATAGCCTGAATTGGTGCTGTCGTCAACTCCAGCCTCAATATTGCCACATATTACGTTTATAGTTATGCCATCGACAAATATTTCTGCAAGTGTTGCACTTGTTTGTCCGATGAGACTACCAACACATGCAAAATACTGTCCCGATGATGCTAGATTTACGGTAATCATAGCATCGCCATACAAGTGAATTGATGAGAAATTTGGATCCGATTTTGAACCAGAGTATGTGTCTACCAATATACCAAAACATGAATATGTATCACTGCTACCACTTGCTCCACAATTCATTTCGTATGTGCCAGTGGCCTCAATATTTAATTCGCGAACAATCATTGTGTTACTTTGAGAAGACGAACTATTTGTAAAAAGTGGACCATGGCTGATATCAATCTTTATTGTTCTGTCTTGTCCATTCAAATATCCATTAAAGTCTTTTATTGGCACATGATTACTTGTTAAATCAAGTTCCACAAACAATAAAAATGTCGCCCCGTTATAAGCAGTCGTATGAGAAGATGTTGTTGCAGTCTTGCCGTCAGCCTGCGTCTGCCATAAGAAAGCAAACTCTGCGGCAGACCTAATTGCATACGGATTTTGCTCCGCATCATATGCTTGATCTGTCATAATAGGCGTTGGTGCGGTGTAGGTTGAGCCATTCCACGAGTCATAACGTCCCCTACTGGTAACTTCGCCAAACGATGAGCGATTGATTGGAGTGCCAGCGATGCCGTCAGTGTCTTGTTTGTTGTAGAAAACAAAGTAGGACAAAATTGTGCCTACCAAGAAAACGGATAAAACATATATCAGAATTTTAATTGTGAGCCTAGCGCGCGCATTACCGCGATTGTAAACCGCGCTGGAAGGTCGCGTAATTTGATTATTAGACATATTACCCCCTGTAATCAAATATAGTATAAACAATAAAAACCAAAAAAACAAACAAAAATAGAAGATTTTAGACAAAAATTTTTATCATTTTCATTTTGAGAAAGAAAAATGGAGAATTATCATATAAATGTACACCAAATTTGGTGTGCAAGGAGAAGGAAAAATGAAAACGAGAAGTGCAATTAGTGAACTGGCGCGAGAAGCGAAAAATAGATTAAGACTGATGTCGCGTGGTGGGGCGACGAGTGGGTACAAGATGAATGCGATGAGCAAGGAAGACTGCTCACTGTACGAGAAGGTGTGCAAAATTATGGACCGCGACGCAGTGGTGACCAATCCTATTCACGAACTGATTGACCGAGAGTATTACGAGCGACTAACACCTGACGCGCAGCAAAGATACATACTCTACCTTAGCGAAAAATACTTGCAGTTGAAAGCGAGATATATTCAAGAGCGCAGTGTACGTGTTAGTTAGTGTAAACATTCATTTGAAAATTTCATCGTAAAGTTGACGTATTTGGCTTGACAAAAAGTTTAAGTTCGGGTAAAATGGCAAAGTAAGTTATACATAAAAGGCGGTGAATTGAATGAGTACAGTCAAGGTTGGCGACAACGAATCTTTGGAAAGCGCATTGAAGCGTTTCAAGAGAAAATGCCAGAAAGACGGCATCATTGGTGACTTGCGTAAGAAAGAAGCGTATGTTAAACCAAGCGTTGCAAAGAAATTGAAATCTGAAAATGCTCGCAAGCGTGCCGCTAAGAAAAATAGATATTAATAATGAAAAAAGAACTCAAAATGAGTTCTTTTTTTGCGCTATTTGGTGTTTTTACCGTGAGAAATGCATTAAGTCGATAAATACAAATCACCACATTAAACGCGAATATTAGCAGTTGTGTTGGCAGAGTTTTTCGCCACCCAATAAGTGAATGTGCAGGTGTGGGACTTCTTGTCCGCCGTTCTTGCCTTGGTTGATAATCACGCGATAGCCGTCAGCCAAACCCCATTCGGCGTGGTGCTCACCTATGCGGTGCATAATCTCGTCGAAGTGCTCGGTGTTGGCTAGGGTTTCGGTGTGAACCTTAGGAATGGCGAGCAAATGGATTTTCGCCTTTGGGTTGATGTCGTGAATGACGAAGAATAGTTCGTCTTCATACACCTTTTTGCTTGGGATTTCGCCATTGTTTATTTTACAAAAAATGCAGTTCATAATTTTTTCTCCTTCATTTTCAATTTCGCAGACTAGTTGGTCGCCCTTGACTGCCACTGCCCTAACCTTGACCAAGTCGTCAACATTCGTGTTGGCAACTGGGAAAGTAGCGCGAAGATAGTTGTCGGTGTAGCCGATTGCGTTGCCGTTCTCAATCTTTTCGACGAGCACGGTGTGAGTTGCACCGACGTTGGCGGTCAAGAATGCGTGCTGATTGGCATGGTTGAGCGCTTCAAGGCGTTTTAGACGTGCTTTCACCACATTGCCGTCCACATCACCACCTAGCGTGTCGGCGTGAGTGCCTTTGCGCGGGCTGTATGGGAAAATGTGCATAAAGGCAAAGCCTATACGCTGGCAGAAATTGTATGTGGTGTCGAACTCTTCGTCTGTTTCGCCCTTAAAACCCACAATGACGTCAGTGGTTATGCTGGCGCGATTGCCGAACTGGGCGCGAATGATGTCAACCGCCTTGGCGTACTGCTCGGTGGTGTATTTGCGGTTCATTCGTTTGAGAGTTAGGTCGCAACCCGATTGAAGCGAAAGATGGAAGTTGGGCGCAAAGTTTTTACACTCGGCAAGAAGTTTGACGAACTCGTCGGTGATAATTCTCTCTTCGAGCGAGCCAAAGCGGAAACGTTTACCCGTTTTATCCACTGCCCTAGCGAGAGTGGCGAGAGCGGGTTTGCCGTCGATTTTGTAGTCGCTGGTGTCAATGCCCGTTAGGACGACTTCCTTGCAACTAGTGGAGTTGATTTCGTCGATGATGTCGGCTAGGTCGCGACTGCGACTGCGTCCGCGCAAGTATGGTATAAGGCAATAGGAACAGAAATTGTTGCAACCGTCTTGCACCTTGATATACTGCCTTGATTGAGTATCGGTTGCCTTGGCGCTAGGCTCATAGCAAACTGGCTGGGCGTAGGCTTCTAGGCGAGCACTCTCGATGATGTCGAGAATATGATTTTTACCCGCAGTGCCGATGACACTGTATGCGCCTTTCTTGATGAACTGTTCGGGGTTGTTTTGGCTGGCGCAACCGCACACGATGATTTTGGCATTAGGGTTGAGCGACTGCGCACGGCTGAACAGTTGGCGCGACTTTTTCTCGCTCATTGATGTGACGGCACAACTATTGATTATATATATATCCGCCACGTCAAAGCCTTCGTGCACGTCATAGCCCGCGTTCTGCAAAATGTTGAACATTTGGCGGGACTCGTTCTCGTTGACGCGACAGCCGAGCGTGATGATGTTTACTTTTTCTTTCATAGGTTATCTTTTAAGGTCGATGATTGCTTGTCGTTTGTCCTTTGCTTTGGCGACGAAACTGCCTACGGCAACGACGTCTGCGCCTGCCGACCATATTTCTTTTGCGTTATCTGCATTGACACCGCCGTCAACGCTGATTAGTAGATTTTTGTCCATTGCACGTAGTGTGCGAACCTTGTCAAGCGCGGTTGGGTCGAACTTTTGACCGCCTGCGCCTGCCTTGACCGACATTACGAGCACGCCGTCAACGCAATTTAGGAAGGGGAAAATAGTTTCCACATCGGTGTCTAGGTCGATTGCCAAACAAGCAAGCAAGTTGTAACGATGAATGTGGCGGAGTACACCTTTTAGACTGCACGCGTGCCTAAACGCCTCTGCGTGAACAGTTATCATATCTGCACCCGCGCGGACGTATTTCTCGATTAGGCGCTTTGGGCGGTCGCACATTAGGTGCACGTCAATTATAAGATTGGTGTTCTGCTTGACTGCGAGTGTGGCGTTGTAGTCAATGGTAGTGGCGGGCACAAACTTGCCGTCCATTACGTCCACGTGGTAGGCGTCAGCGCCCGCGAGTTCGACTTGCTTGGCGTATGCGATTTGGTCGTCGATTTGGTTGCCTGCTGGCAAACTTGATACACTTATTTTACGATTTTTCATACTTGTTGACCTTCCTTTTTTCTTTGGTTGCGGAGTTGTCCACACGCGCTTTGAATGTCGGTGCCGTGGCTGGCACGCAAGGTGGCGGATAGACCCGCCTTATTGAGTTTGTCAACGAAAGCGTAGGCTTTCTTCTGCGCTGGGCGGACAAACTTGCTATCATACGGGTTGATGCATATCACGTTGAAATGCACGAGCATATTTTTGAACGTGTTGGCGAGTTCACGCACGGCGCTGTCGCTGTCATTCACGCCTTCAATTAAGGTATATTCAAGCACGGCGCGTCTGCCGGTCGTCTTGATGTAATTTTTGAGTGCGGTGACAATCTGGGCGATTGTGTATTTGTTGGCGATTGGCATTATGGTGCGACGGATTTCATCATTCGGCGCGTGGAGAGATATGCACAAGGTGATGTCAAGGTTGAGTTTGGCTAGGTCATTGATTTTCTCCACTAACCCGCAAGTGCTGACCGAAATGTTGCGCATTGCGATGTTGAAGCCGTGCGGGTCGTTGACTGCGCGCAAGAATGCTACGACGTTGTCGAAATTGTCGAGCGGTTCGCCACTGCCCATTAGCACGATATTGGTGAAATTGCGGTCGGTTGGCTTGCCGTTGTCGGCGTTGATGAGCGCGATGATTGACAGCATTTCGCCGTTAGATAGGTTGCGCACAAGTCCGTCAAGCGTGCTGGCACAAAACTTGCAACCCATTCGACAACCCACTTGGGTGCTCAAACAGATTGTGTTGCCATAGTTTTGTTTCAAGAATACACTCTCGACAACGTGGCCGTCGTGCAATGAAATAAGATATTTCTTCGTGCCGTCGATGTTGGATTTGACAACTTCTTTAATCTTGACGGGCTTCAAAATGTAATCTTGCGATAGGCTGGCACGCATATCTTTTGGCACATTGGTTAGGTCGTAATAGTCCTTGCTTTGAATGATTGCCTTATAGACCTGCTCGCCACGAAATTTCGGGTAGCCGAGCGATTGCATAAGGTCAATCAACTGGTCGTAGGTGTAGTCTGCTAATATTTTCATTCAAACTTCTCCCCTATTTCGATGTGTGCGCCGTTGATAAAGTCGCGGGCGGACATCATTTTTTTGTTGGCGGGCTGGACGCGGACGAGTTCGATATGACCCTTGCCACACGCAACGATGAGACCAAACTTGTTGGCGTTGACGATTTCACCCGCGTTGCCATTGCGGTCGCTGTCAACCGTCTGGGCAAAGCCAACCTTGAACTTCTCGCCCCTAAATGTGCAATACGCCGTCGAGTATGGGTAGTTGCCACGAATGAAGTTGACGATTTGGTCATTCGGCATGTTGAAGTCGATTTTGCTGTCTTTGATTAGGCTGGTGGTGGTGGCTTTGGCGTTGTCTTGGTGACGGCGAGCCTTGACGTAGTGGTCTAGGTCGCCTAGCACGGTGATTAGGCAGTCTGCACCAGTCTTTGCCATACGGTCGAAGAGTTCGGCTGACGTGTCGGTGGCGTAGATTGGGATTTCACGCTGATATAAGATGTCGCCCGTGTCCATACCGATGTCGGTCTGCATAATGGTTACGCCCGTGCGGTCAAGCCCCAAAAAGAGTGCTGTTTGCACTGGGGTCGCCCCGCGCAATGCTGGGAGCAATGAGCCGTGCACATTGATAACGCCGTGTGGTGCGAGCGTGAGAATGTTCTCGCGGAGCATTTGACCAAAACTGGCAGTGATGAGCACGTCTGGGTTTAGGGCGCGAACGTCCGCTTCACCCTCACGGCTGACTGATTTGTATTGCAAAACGGGAATGTTGTGCGCTAGGGCGTATTTCTTGACTGCGCACATCTCAACTTTTTGACCACGTCCAGTGGGTTTGTCTAGACTGCAAACAACGCCAACTAGTTGGTGTTGGCTGTTGACAAGTGCGTCTAGCACTGTGGTGGAAAAATCGTTATTGCCTAAAAAGACTATTCTCATAAACTATGCTCCAAAAGACAAAAACCACTCAGGTTGGAGTGGAATTATTTTCTATTCTTAACTTGGCTCTCTGGGACGGCTTTGTCAATGTACAAAATGCCGTCTAGGTGGTCGTTCTCGTGGCAAACTGCGGTTGCGGTGAAATCTTCCACGGTGAGAGTGAACGGACTGCCGAAGCGGTCGAACGCTTTGACGGTAACTTTCTTTGGTCGGCGGACGTATGCCCAAGGCTGTTTGACGGACAAGCAACCTTCTTTGTGGCACTGCTCGCCTGACTGGTCAACAATTTTTGGGTTGACGAACTCGATGAGTGCGCCGTTTGCGTACGTGATAAACACGCGCTTCAAAACGCCCACTTGCACCGCCGCCAAACCTGCGCCGTCTGCTTCGAGCAATGTTTCACGCATATCGTCCAACAAGTCGTGCAAACTCTCGTCAAACTTCTCGACTGGACGCGATTTTTTCCTAATAAATTCGTCTGTTGATAAAACTATATCTCTAACTGCCATTTATTCCTACCTTATGTTTTTTGGGTTGTTCTCAATGAAGATTGAAACCTTTCCTTTTGGCATTATATCACAAATGTTATATATTTTGCAAGTGATGTTTTCATTTAATGCGTATCGTATGATGATTTGGTATCTAAATTTGTTTTGAATGCGCTTGATTGGTGACGGCATTGCCTGCAAATTGTAGATTTCGCGCGGGAAATTGGTTTTGAGGCTCATAAGCGGAGTGATGAGCGATTTCACTGTTTTCTGTGCCAAAAGTTCGTTTTCGCTGGTGACCAGCACGCGCACAATGTTGCTAAATGGCGGGAATTGAGTGGTCTGGCGCACATTTATTTCGTGCTCGTAAAAATGCTCGTAGTCGTAGGTGCGGGCAAGGCGGTAAACATAATGCTTTGGCGCGTAGGTCTGTAAGATGACCTTGCCGTCGTTGGACTTGCGCCCTGCTCTGCCTGCCACTTGGGTGACGAGTTGGAAAGTGTTTTCGGTGGCGCGATAGTCGTTGGTAAATAGACTGACGTCGGCGTCGATTATGCCCACTAGGTTTACGCCCTCAAAGTCGTGACCTTTGGCAATCATCTGGGTGCCGACTAGCACGGCTGGACTGGTCGCACCGAACGCGGAAAGTATTTTTTCGTGGGAGTCTTTGCCACGCGTAGTGTCGTTGTCCATTCTAAATATTGGAAGGTCGGGGAAAATGTTTTGCAATTCTTCCACAATGCGTTGCGTGCCCGTTGCACCATAGCGTATGTAATGGCTGTGACAGTTCGGGCATTCGGTGAGCGCGTAATAGCGCTTGCCACAATAATGGCATTTGAGTTGCTCTTCGTCCTTGTGATAAACGAGCGCGATGTCGCAATCCTTACATTTGGCGATGTAACCACAATCTCGGCACATCATAAAACTTGCCCAACCACGACGGTTGACGAAAAGCATTGTTTGTTTGCCTTTCTCGACGTTCTGCTTTATGGCGGACAAAAGTTCGTTGGAAAAGCACGATGTGTTGCCGTCCATTGCTTGACCCACCATATCCACAATTTCAAAGTCTGGCAAGGTGGCATTGTTGGTGCGTTTGGTGAGCGTGAGCAAGGTGTACTCGCCTTGCTTGGCTTTGTAATAGTCTTCAATCTTTGGGGTGGCACTGCCAAGAACTAGCGGGCAATGGTTGTATTTGGCGCGGAGTTCTGCCACGAAACTGGTTTCAAAACGCGGGTTGTTTTCACTGGTGTAACTGCCGTCGTGTTCTTCATCGATGATGATTGCACCGAGATTGTCGAGTGGAGCGAAAATGGCACTACGAGCACCGAGCGCGACTTTGGCTTTGCCTTCTTTTAGGCGCTTCCACTGTTCGTACTTCTCGCCAGCCGACAGACGACTGTGCAAGACGGCAATCTGGTCGCCGAAACGTTCGGTAAATCGCTTCATGATTAACGGGGTTAGCGAGATTTCTGGCACGAGCATAATGGCGGTTTTGCCCTGCTTCAAGGCGTGGTCGATGACGTGCAAATACACTTCCGTTTTGCCACTGCCGGTGATGCCGTGTAAAAGGTAGGTTTTGGGTGCGGAAATGATTGCGTCATAGGCGTATTGTTGCTCGGGCGTGAGAGTGATGTCGCATGGCTTGATTGCTGTGGAAAAATTCAGTCGGGACTCCACCACTTTTTTGTAGTTGAGCGCACCCTTTTTGACGGCTTCGTTCACCACTGGGCGCGAGAAAAATTTGAGCAAATCGGCAAGGTCTTTTTCGCCTGTGTCATAGATGTAACTGACGAGTTCGGCTTGCTTACGAGCGGACTTGACGAGCGCGAGTGCGTCGGCTAGCGAGAGCGTGCTAGGCACGACTGTTTGCTTGTATTTGTCGCTTACACTTTCGTCACGCAACTGGCTAGGTAAGATGAGTTTGAAGATGTCATTTTTGCGCAAAAAATATTTATCAGCCATAACGCCGGCGACAAACAAAAATTCTTCGCTAATGGTCAGCGAAGGGTCTAAAACGCGGGTGATGTTTTTAATTTTGTCAGGGCAATCGGTGTGTTCACTTTTGTCCACAATTGTGCCCTGAATTTGTCGATTGGCAAAAGGCACTAATACGCGACTGCCAATGGGCAACGCGTCGTCATATTGGTAGTCAAAGATGCGGTCAACATTGTCGTTGGAAACGTCAACAATTACTTTGTAAATCATTAGCCTTTGACTGCTGTTATTTGACCAGCCAAAACTTCTTCGGCAGCCATCAAAATGGCATTGTTGGCGTTGTCATTCGTCATTGCTGGAATCTTCTTTTGCAATTCGCGAGCGCGACCAGCCATCAATACTGTCAAGGCATATTTATTGCCTACCTTTTTTACCAAATCATCAATAGGTGGTTCAAATAACATAATATTCTCCTTTTTTTAATGAAAATTATTTATTTAATTGTTTTATATCACATTTTTAAATTTTTGTAAAATATTTTTATATAATATTGCTCAAAAATATTATATTTAGGCTTTTTGGGCGTATTTTACGCATTTGACAAACTATTTTTTTTAAATATAATTTTAATTATGGAAAATAAATTTATTGGTTTAATTAATCGAAATAATTGTGCATTTTTTAAAAAATATTTTGCCGAACAATTAAACAGACTTGGAGACGATAAGGCTGAGTGCGTGTTCTGCGGGTTTAGCGAAGAAGGGCGCGTAAATTTGAAATTTTGCGTCGGGAACAAGAACGCGCTGATGATTTCTGCGGGCGATTACAACTGCAACGGAATTGAATATCTACCCTATGCGCAAGCGGTCAATCTTGACGAAATCTGGCTCGAAGCATTCGGTGAATTTATTTCCAAAAATTACGCTAATTATTTGGACCAATATATTGCCGGATTTAACGAATTTAGGCGTGAGTTTATTGAGCAAAAATTGCAACGACTAAAACGCGAACTCGACAATCAATCGCTCGAACTCGAAGCCAAATTAATCAACATAAAAAACGGACTTGAATAAGCCCGTTTTTTTTATTTTCTTTTCTTAAAATGATGAAACTAATTTGCATTTTTGACTAAAATTTTGCGCACGTTTTAACTTACTTTTTCGTTGTACAAACTGGTGGTGATTCTTGCCCAGTCGTACAAATAGTATGTGTAGGTTGGTGTGTCCGTCGCCATCAAAATTACCTTGAAAACTCTTGCTAGATGAACTGCCTATTGGTGTGAATGTTAACGTGTCGCCTTTCATATCTAGGTCGATACCTAGTTTGAAGTATTTGCCTGCGTAGGTTGTGCCATTATTTACAGATATACTCAGTTCTGCTAACTGGCTACCTTTGGTGATTAGTGGCGAGAATTACGAAAATTTATGATTGTATTTGACAATTATTTAAAAAGGTGTATAATGTAGTTCCAAATTATGAAAAAAATTATATATACTCAATATTTAGACAAAAACGCATTAAAGACATTTGCGCGCGAAAGTTATCTGGAAGGATTCTTTCACGACAACCCATTCCGTCCATTCGATTACACACTTATACCAATGAACTACAAGACTAAAATTAGGTATTACGAGCGTTGTGGAAAGGACAAAAACTGGGTCGAACTAGATTTCGACGCATATAGTATTAAATATGTGACAGACAACAACAAGTCAATCGACTCCAAATCAGCAAAAGCCAGATTTAATAGGGAGATAACGAAGCAATGGCGTGCGCATCTTTATCGCACGCTAAAACAACAAAGCGAAGAGTTGGCAGAGAGTTATTGTAATAGCCTATTACACGATGCAAAAACAAGAAAGTTTGCCAGCAATGAAGAGAAAGAAAAATATATTGAAGAGACCATTGAGACCTTGGAGGCGGCGAAGTCGGATAAGTCGATATATTCAATATAAAATCGTTTTGAACAACTAGCATTCGCGTTATATACGACTGACGCTTGCCAACAAAACTTCGACAACAAAAAAATGCACTATTTGAGTGCATTTTTTGTTAATTTCTCATAAGCCAAGCGTGCGCAATTCTTTTCGGCGATTTTCACCTTACTCCCCTTGCCATGTGCAAGGCGCTTGCCGTCCACGATAACGGTGACAGTAAAGGTTTCTTGTCCGCCCTTATTTATCTCGCTGGTGTGCTGGTATTCAATTTTCATCTTGTTGGCTTGGCAATATTCTTGCAAAATTGTCTTGTAATCGCCCTTGTCGTTGCCCGTCTTCAAAAACTCGTCAATGCCGAGCATTTTTAGAATTGGGGCTTTTATCTTCTCAAAGCCGAACGAGAGAAACATTGCGCCAATCATTGCTTCCACCGTGTCGCAGAGCATTGCGTCGCTGACAGGCTTGTTTTTGCAACTGCGACCCAAGCGGAGTGCTTGCTCTAGGTGCATTGCACGGGCAAAACCGGAAAGGGCTTGCTCGCAGACGAGTGCAGAGCGCATTTTGGAGAGCGAGCCTTCTGCCTTTTTGGTGTGGTCGTAAAGATATTCAGCAACAATGCAACCCAGCACGCTATCGCCCAAAAACTCGATACGCTCATTGCTGGTGAGATTATGGTCGTTGGCATACGAACTGTGCGTCAGCGCCAAGTCTATGAGCGCTGGTTGGCTGGACAAAAAGGTGTTGAGAAAATCTTTGTATTTGCCCTTTGCCATTGTTTTCAAATCAAAATCTCGCATACTACGCCTCGGGTTGAGTGTATTTTGCGACCGAGTCTTTGATGCGGTTGACCATATCTTTATCTACAAGATTGCCTGCTTGCATAATTGAGTTGCAGATTGTTTTGGCTTTGCTATCGCCGTGAGATTTCACTACTACTTTCTTCACGCCCAAGAATGGTGCGCCACCCGCTTCGTTATAGTTCATTGTTTGTTTGAGTTGCTTGAATGCACGTTTTTGGAAAAGTGCGCCCACTTTCGACCAGAAACCGCCCTTGATGGCTTTCTTCACTTCGCCCATCATAAAGAGTGCTGCGCCTTCAGTGGCTTTGAGCAGAACGTTGCCCGCAAAGCCGTCGCAAACCACGATGTCGGCGTCGCCCGAGAGTACTTCGCGCGCTTCCATATTGCCGATGAAATTGACACCACAATCTTTGAGCAGATTGAATGCTTCTTTGGTTAGGTCATTGCCCTTGCCTTCTTCCACACCAACGTTTAAAAGTGCTACGCGTGGGTTATCATAGCCCATTGCCTTCATATATTCTGTGCCCATCTGCGCGAAATGTACAAGGTTAATAGGCTTGCTGTCCATATTGGCGCCACAGTCGATAAGAAGTACGTTTTTGCCCTTTTTGGTTGGCAAAATTGGTGCAAGTGCAGGACGAGAAACGCCGTCAATACGTCCCAGTCTTAGCGTTGCACCTGCAAGAGTCGCACCCGTACTGCCGGCACCGACGAACGCACTGATGTCGTCACGTGTGCGGAGCAAATCGAATGCCTTGACAAGCGACGAGTTGAGTTTGTTGCGGACTGCGGACACTGGGTGCTCGTTGTTCGTAATGATATCGGGAGCGTGCACAATTTCCACGCGGTTTGGGTCGGCGTTGTACGCGGTGAGTTGGTCGCGAATGGTCTTTTCGTCACCCGTGATGACCAAATTCAAATCTGCACGGGCTTCAAGAGCCATTGCGCAACCCATCAATATTTCGTCTGGCGCGTAATCGCCACCAAATGCATCTACTACTATCTTCATAATTCACCTCTTGGCTTAAATATATCATCTTGGCTCGCTTTTGGCAAACAAAAAACGCCTTTCGGCGTATTTTTAAAACTATTTGGTAGCGTCTGCCTTCTTGTCAGCCACTTTTTGTTCACCATCATAATAACCGCATTTCTTGCAAATTTGGTGAGCCACTTTCTTTTCGTGGCAATGTGGACAATCTACGACTGCTGGAACATTAACTTTCCAGTTAGCACTACGAGCGTGTTTTCTTGCTTTACTTGTTTTACCCTTAGGTACTGCCATAATAACCTCCTATTGTATTTGCTTCGCATAGTGAAGCACTCTAACTTACTCTTGCATTATATCTCAAAATTTTGCGTCTGTCAACTACATTTGCCATATTTGCCACAAAAAAAGGTCGTGCGACCTTATTTTGTATTTTCATTCATAAATGCTTGTTGAGATTTTTGAGTTTGGTAGGCATATTTTAGCGCGTTGGTGAGCATTGTGTGCTTGCGATAGGTGTTCAAGTCGAAAATGAGTGTAACGTGGTCAGCATTGACATCATCAAAGCCATAGTATAGGTTTTGGCTATTGTTTTCGCGGATAATGGTGAAACTGCGAAGGTCGTTCAATGCTTTGCCCGACTCGGTGCGAATGTCGCTTGGACGAATTTGGCAAGGCAACATCTCGCTAGAACGCACATATTTGCCGTTGGCAGTGCGACGCTCGTAAACGATGAGCAAGTTGGCGTTTAGATTGGTTCTGTTGCGCATTGCTGTGGTGAGAGACTGCTCGAATGCCTGATTGTTCTGTCTGTCGTATGCACGGCTGGTAATGTCGGCGAACACTACGTCAATGCTCATCACATCGCGCAGTCCGTCCAAAAAGTAGCCACCTTTGACTGCTACGTGTTGCGCGCGAGGACGGGTTGGCTGTGCGTGTTTATCGTCATTGGCGTGCAAAAAACGCGCGTCTTGGCGTGTGCTAGACGATTCCGTACGGTTGAGCATATCCCTAACTAAACTCATATTTTCCCCTGTCCCCTGTTTTTGAGACTTTCAGTATAACACATAAAAAAATAAATTGCAATACTTTTTTAAATATTTTTTTCTAATTATATTATATATTCCCGCCCCGCCCCAAATGTGTATAAAAAAACAGTCGCGAGGACTGTTGCAGTGAACTATAAGCCGAGTTCTGTATTTGATGGTCATCTATCTAGCCGTATTGTTGCCAACACGGTCAAGCGATACTTTTGAAGGTCTGGCGAGCAACCATTGACCTTACTTAATCTTGCTTCGGGTGGGGTTTACATTGCCACGCTAGTCACCTAGTGTGCGGTGAGCCCTTACCTCGCCTTTTCAACCTTACACTTGCGTGCGGTAATTTTCTGTTGCACTTTCCTTAAAGTCGCCTTCACTGGTAGTTAGCCAGCACCCTGCTCTATGAAGCCCGGACTTTCCTCTCGGCAGTTCTCATCACTGCCCAGCGACCATCTGTTCACGCACATATATTATACCATAAAAAAAGTTGGTGTCAACTAGAAATTGACACCGTGGAACATTGGAATTTGCTTGTTGATAGTGAGAGTTTTATTCAAAAATTCACACTTCTCGCCATCGACTGTGAAATCGACGTCGGCATGGTTTTCCAGTTTGACGCTGGACGTGTATAGAATATCTACGTCCTTGCTATTCTTGACAGATTTTAGACCGAACAAGAAAAGCCTTGCCACCAAGTTGAATGCGCGCCAAAAGCCGAAAAAACCTCTCTTGGCACGGCGAATTAGGACAATCTCCATTTTACCGTCACTCAAACTGCTCTCGCCATTAATCATCTTGCCGGCTGTGGAATATGAGTTGAGCACAAGGCAAAGCATATACTTGCCCGAATACTTCTTGTCACCGTCGATTACGGACAATGGCAAAGATTTGTGTGTGAAAAGCCCGCGCATACCGACAAAGCCATACGCAAGGCGACCAAACACGGATTTGAGTTTTCGCGGTGTGGAGAACGAACTGCTGACGAAAATTCCGCCCGCAATGGTGTAAACGATGTAGTCCTTGCCATCACTGATTAAGTCATAATTGAGCGTGTAACCACGCAAAATGATGTCGATTGCTTTGTCTAAATTCTTCGGCACGCGCAAATTGTGTGCCACGTCGTTGACTGTGCCGAGCGGAATGACGCCCATTGCGACATTTTTGCCACTCTTGGCAATGCCGTTGGCAACATAATGGACTGTGCCGTCACCACCCACTGCCACAATTATGTCGTGGTCGTCGCAAAGTGATTGCACCAAATCCGCCGTCAAGCCGTCTTGCAAAGTTTCAACCGCGTCGCAATCGTCAAACTTGGTACGCAAACGCTGTTGTATGTAAGGAATTTTTTTGCCAATTTTGCCACGCATTGTGCTTGGGTTGTAAACAATCACTGCTCTCATATCTTTTTCCTTAAAATATCGTTTTTATGCAAAGGCTGGTCGGTGTAAATCTCTACTTCTTGCATAACCACCTTTACGTCGTCGATTTCGTTACCCTTGTCGTCTATTATTTTAGTCATTTTCAAAGTTTTGCCAAGCGAATAAGGTGATAAAATCTCCAATTCGTCATTTAAATAGAACCTATTGCGCATTTGAACACGCGCCTTGCCGTCCTTGCTGTCTTCCAAAACTAGACCGACAAAATTGCAACTGGCGGTTTGAACACTGCTGTTTAGGTCAATTTTGCCCTGACCGCCTAGGTAGAAACCTGTGCTGTATCCCCTATGCGAACTTTTGTCGAGTTCGTCGAGCAAAATCTGTGGGCATTTATAATTGTCTGGGTCGCGGTTGTATAGGTCGAGCGCGTGACGATAGGCGTTCACAACGTTCGCCACATAATACTCGCTCTTCATTCTGCCTTCGATTTTTAGGCTAGTGACTCCCGCTTGTGCGAGTTTGTCTAGGTATTCAATCATACAAATATCATACGAATTGAGAATGTACGAGCCGTGCGAGTCTTCTTCAATAGGGTTGGTGTTTTCGCGACTGACTTCGCGGAGTTCGTAACACCATCTGCACGCTTGAACGCAACTGCCTGCGTTGGCGTCACGCGATGTAAAGAAGTTGCTGAGCAGACATCTGCCCGAATAACTGATGCACATTGCGCCGTGCACAAAGGCTTCGAGTTCTAGGTCTGCTGGGGTGTTGTCGCGGATTTCTTTAATCTGTTCAAGGCTGAGTTCACGTGCCAAAACTATACGCTTAGCGCCCATTTTGTAATACATATTTGCCGTTTCGCTATTGACCACATTGGCTTGCGTGCTGATGTGTGTTTCAAGGTTAGGCACTTCACGTCTTACTGCACCGAAAACGCCTAGGTCGGCAACGATGATGGCGTCGGCGTGCATTTCGTAAAGTCGTTTGCAATACGCCACGATTTCGGGAATGTCCTTATCTCGCGGGAAAACATTGACCGTGACATAGGCGCGTTTGCCTTTTGAGTGCACAAGGTCAATGGCTTCTTTTAATTCTGGTTCTTCAAAGTTGCCCGCGAAAGTGCGCAAACCAAATTTTTTGCTGGCAAAATACACGGCGTCTGCGCCGAACGCTAACGCCATTTTTAGTTTTTGCATATCGCCTGCTGGGGCTAATAATTCCATTTTTTCTCCTAATTCTTTATCTTTTGACTGATTGCAACGCCGTCTCCCGTATCAAAAACGGTGGTTTTGAGTTCGGGGTCGGTGGTGACCGCCGTCAAATATGCGCGAAGATTGTTTATCATTGTCTTTACACCCTTTGAAACGGGAATCTTGCCATTCACCATTCCTTTAAAATACACATTGTCGGCGAATATCTGTCCGCAGTCATTCAAAATGCGTTTCAAATGTGGCAAATAGTGTATGTACTGACCTTTTGGCCCGTCCAAGAAGATAAAGTCGAACTTCTGGTCACAAGATTGCAAATATTGCATCGCGTCAATATTGATTGCTTCTATTATACCATTTAAATTAGATTTGGCAATGTTTTGTTGGGCAATGGCGAATCTTTTGGGGTCAAGTTCGAGCGTGGTAATGTGCTCAACCTGACATTCGCTAGCCATTGCAATCGCGCTATACCCTATTGCCGTTCCTATCTCCAAAATACGTTTCGCACCTTGCTCGCGTATCTTTGAACAAAGCAAGGGCAAACTTGCGTCCAATATGATTGGAACATTATTTGCCCTGCCATAGTTATTAATTTGTTGTAACAAATCGGTGTTGTCCGCCATTCTAACTCTCCACAATGATTGGAATGATAAGTGGTTTACGTTGCAAGCGTTTGTTCAAGAAATTGGTTAGATTTTTCTTTACTGTGAGTTTGAGTTGTTGGTAGTCACGGGTGGTGAGGTCAACCGACTCGCAACTGTTGATAATGTTCTCTTTTGCCTCGTTCAACCACACTTCCGCTTCGCCATGATAGGTGAACCCGCGCGACATAATCTCTGGGCGGGCGCAAAGGCTGGCTGTTTTGGTGTTGATGTTGAGAATGATGACGCAAAGACCGTCTTCGCTGAGTTGTTTACGTTCGCGAAGCACGTTGCTGTCCATCTCGCCCACTCCTGAGCCGTCAATTAGGCGACTGCCGAATGGAACACTGCCTGTAATGCGGAAGAAGTTCTTGTTGACTTCCACCTTGTCGCCAAGAGAAGCGATAATAATGTTTCTCTCGTCCATACGCATTGATGTGGCAAGTTGTTTGTGTGCCATTAGGTGACAGATTTCGCCGTGAACCGGAATGAAATATTTTGGCTTGATAATAGACAACATCGTCTTCAATTCTTCTTGCTTTGCGTGACCTGATGCGTGCACGTCGGCAAGTTGATTGTAAATGATTTTCGCACCCATTGCCATAAGAGCGTTGATAGTGTTGGTGATGGCACGCTCATTGCCTGGAATTGGTGAGGACGAGAAGATGATTGTGTCATTATTGCCGATTGTAAGACCTTTGAACTCGCCCGACGCCATACGGCTGAGCGCGCTCATTGGTTCACCCTGACTGCCTGTGCAGAAAATGCAAACTTCGTTGTCGGCTAGTTTGTTCACCTTGTCGATGTCAACGATGTTTTTCTTATCTACTTCAATTTCGCCAATCTTGGCGGCAACATCGGTGTTGGCAATCATACTGCGACCGGCAAACATCACTTTACGTTTGTGCTGACCGGCTATGCGCATAATCTCTTGCAAACGATGTAAGTTGCTGGCAAAGGTTGCCACGATGATACGGCGGTCTTTATGCTCTTCAAAGAGTTGCTCCATCGTGTGTTTAACGACCGATTCGCTGAGCGAGTAGCCTGGGCGGTCGGCATTGGTGGAGTCTGCCATATATAGCAAAACACCTTGGTTGCCGATTTCTGCAAAGCGGTTTAAGTCAATGGGTTCGTCTTTGATTGGGCAAAAGTCAATCTTGAAGTCGCCAGTGTGGACTATCATACCGACTGGGGTCTTGATTGCCACACCAAATGCGCCCGGAATTGAGTGGTTGACGTGAATGAACTCGATTTCAAAGCAACCGAGTTTAATCTTTTGACCTTCTTTTACAGCGTTTGCTTTGTAACTGATTTTGCGGTGCTCTTCAAACTTTCGAGCGATGAAGCCAAGTGTCATCTTTGAGCCGTAAACCGGCGCTTTGATGGTGTCGAGCACGTATGGGAGCGCACCGATGTGGTCTTCGTGGGCGTGAGTGATGACTATGCCACGAATGCGGTCTTTGTTCTCTTCCAAATATGTGATGTCTGGCACGACTAGGTCAATGCCGAGCATATCGTCACTTGGGAAAATGAGCCCGCAATCAAGTACGAAAATGTCGTTTTTATACTCGAAAACGGTCATATTTTTACCGATTTCGCCTACACCACCCAAGAACATTATCTTCAAATTGTCGGTCTTTTTTTGACGTTTGTCAGCAATGTTTAGCGTACGCATTGTGCGGTTGATTGGCGAAAACTCTGCCACCACATTGTCTGCTGTGCTTTCTGGCGCGGTGTTGGTGACTGGCTTTTTATTCGTCTTTTGCTTTGGCGCGTTTTGACGAGCGTTTGGCTTGTCTAAACGAGCGCGATTCTTGTCCGCCGTCATTTTTTCCTTAGGCAAGCGGGGTTGTCTTTTGGCGTTCTTCGCTGGTGTATTGACTTTTTCAGTCACATTAACCGGACTGGTTTCACCATTGATTACGTTTGTATTAATTTCTTTATTTTCCATAATTTTTCCTTATATTATTTTATTATATTTTAAACCAACAAAACAAGCAAGATTAAAATAATCTCGTAATCTTGACACAATATGCCAAGGAAATACAGATAATCGTGGAATTATCTATTGTCTTTTGTTAAGTTGAATTCTGGTGGACCATCGGAGACTCGAACTCCGGACAACACGATTAAGAGTCGCGTGCTCTACCAACTGAGCTAATGGTCCATATTTGTTTTATTGTTGTTTATTAAGTTAAATTTGCGCACACGGAAATGGCACTTTTATGACTTTTTGGCGCACATTCCATATTGATTGTACCTTGTGATTATACCCCACAAGTTTTGACTTGTCAATAAATTTTAGGCGAAATATTATATTTTTTTGCCTTTTACATAAAAATATATTATGAAAAACAAAAATTCTACAACGATTGTGCTCACTGGCGGGGGCACGGCTGGACATTGTATGCCCAATTTTTACCTTTTGCCCGAACTGAAAAAGCATTTCGATAACATCATCTACATCGGCTCAAAAACGGGGCTGGAACGTGACGTCTGTCAAAAATATGGCGTGAGATATTATGCCGTCGATTCGTGCAAGTTGGTGCGTGGCAAGTTTTGGCAAAACCTAAAAATTCCGTTCGTTCTCATAAAAAGCGTGTGTCAATGCAAGCGAATTTTGTGTGAAGTGAAACCGAATATCATCTTCTCTAAGGGTGGATACGTGGCTCTGCCCGTCGCTATGGCGGGGCGCAAACTCAAAATTCCCGTGATTTCGCACGAGAGCGATTTTTCGTTCGGGCTGGCGAACAAACTCATTATGCGCAACTGCAACAAGATGTGCGTCAACTATTCGCATTTGGCTAACGGAGATAAAATTGTTTACACTGGTCCAATACTGCCTGACAGTTTCGGCAAAAGGTCGGCCAATCCGCCGTCATTAAATCTAGACAAAAACAAAAAAACAATACTTGTGGTGGGCGGTTCGCAAGGGTCGGTGTTTTTGAACGACAAACTTTATGAAGCGCGCGCCGAACTGGAACGCAACTACAACGTAATTCACATCGTGGGCAAGAAAAATGCGGGGTTATATAAGGCGGAAGGCAACTACAATGTGCTAGATTATTCAAACAATATGAGTGATTTGTATGCCGTGTGCGACATTGTGCTGGGGCGCGCGGGCGCGGGCGTCATATTCGAGAGCCTGTATTCGCACAAGCCCCTACTCCTTGTGCCACTGGAAAACAAGGCAAGCCGTGGCGACCAACTGCAAAACGCAAATTATTTCGCCGAGCGCGGTGTGGTCGAGATTATTAGACAAAACGAACTCTCGACCCAAACACTGATGAACGCCTTGAACAAAATATCTACCAATTTGGCGAAATACAATTCAAACATACAAAAACTCAACTTGCCAAACGGCAAAGACAAAACGGTCAAACTGATTCTATCTAATATGAAAAAATGCTCCAATTAGTCACTAACTTTTGAAACTAGTGTAATAATTAAGAGAATCAGAAAACAATCTAATTCTCTTTATTATTGGCTACTTTATGCCGTGAAAGGTACTTGACAAGAGAATAAATGAAAACATAATTTCTCTCAAAAGGCAGAGAAACGCAAAACAAAGTGTGTAAGCACAAATATCGTTTCTCTGTCTTAACCAGCAAAAGAAAACCTCATTTCAGAGACTCTTGTCAAGTTTCGCCTAAGGATAAATTAGCCATTACAAAAACAAGCAAAAAGCGAAAGTGTGTTACGTTCACCAACACTTTCGCTTTTATCTGCTTTAATTTAGTTATTTGAGTGTGCTTGTATGT
>ULWL01080396.1_pt1 | contig 26284 bp, 23 predicted proteins | sample 1960171 | NCBI WGS metagenome assembly ULWL01 (sample SAMEA4835807, study PRJEB28245) | human gut metagenome | biome: gut microbiome; material: fecal sample | place: Denmark | collected 2008 | reverse complement strand
AAATATTTAAATAATAGTTAACCGTTGAAGTTGATGTCACACCAATATTTGCACACATTTCACGAATTGAAGGCACAATTCCTTGAACCGACACAACCTCGGTTATATAATCCATAAGCTTTTTCAAATTATCTTCAATTTTTTTCATAAATTCCTCGTTGTAAGAATGTTATCACATTTAATAAAAAATGTCAAACATATGTTTGACATTTTATCTAAGTTTTACAACATTTGCAACATCTCGTCTTATATCTTCACTGATTGCGGCATAGTGTTTTTTTGTTGTGTTGACATCTTTGTGTCCAAGAACATCAGCAACTATATATATATCTTTGGTTTCACGATATAAATTTGTGCCATAAGTGCTGCGCAGTTTGTGAGGGGATATCTTTTTTAGAGGGGAAATGATTTTTGCGTATTTTTTAACCATGTTTTCAACTGCGCGAACTGTTATCCGCTTGTTTTGGAGCGATAAAAATAGAGCATTTTCATTTGGGTCGATTTCAGGATTGTTTTCTTTTTCTTCGAGATAGGCAAGCAGGGCATTCTTAATTTCATCAGAAAAATAGAGCACAACTCGACTTCCGCCTTTTCTGGTTATTGTAAAAGCATTATTTTTGAAATCAACATCTTCATTATTTATACCAACACATTCGCTCACACGAATTCCTGTCCCAAGCATCAAGGAAAGCATGGCAACATCGCGTTTTTTCGTATGTTTGTTAAACCCTTGTTGCTGCTTTGTGAGAAGGTCAGGATTTTCTGCAAGATTAATGATTTTTGCGACCTCATCAGTTTCAAGTCTAACAATTTCTTTTGAACGAATTTTGGGTGTTTTTACAAGACTTGCGACATTTGATGAGAGCAGGTCGTTTGCATAGAGATATTTAAAAAATGCTCGAACAGCTGAAAGTTTTCGCGCTTTTGCAGTGTCAGAATTTGTTCGGATTTCACCATTTTTTTCATATCCACTCAGAAAACTGAGATATCTTTCAACGTCTTTGGTTTTTAGCGTGTCCAAATCCTGAGTTGTGATTTTCTTTTTGTCCTTCATAAACACTCGGCCAGCAAGATAATCAAAAAATATATTTAAATCTGTGAGATAATTAAGCCTTGTGAGGGGAGTTGTGCTCGACTCAACAGAAACAAAATAATCTTCCACAAACAGCGGAAGTTCATTTTTTTGTTTTTCAAATTTTTCTCGAAGAATTATGTCTTGCTGAATTCGATAATTTATTTTTGCCATATATTAAATGATAGCATAACTATTCGCAAAATGCAAATAATTACATTATACATTATTTTGATTGTTTAAATCTCTATTACGCACAATATGTTGTAGTGTGTCAAATATTTTTTTATATTTGACTTTAAGAATTGACATTTTTTTGTTATATTTATATACTTTGAAAAGAAATTAAAAGGAAGATAAAAACATGATTTCACTTGATTTTTTAAGAAACAATCCAGATGTTGTCAAAGAAAACATCAAAAAGAAATTTCAATTTCACAAAGTTGAACTTGTTGACAAAGCAATCGAACTCGACAAGCAAATTCGTGCATACAAACAAGAAGGCGACAATCTCAGAGCATCAAGAAATTCACTCAGCAGCCAAATTGGACATTTGATGAGAGAAAAGAAAATTGATGAAGCAAATCAAATCAAACAACAAGTTGTTGAAAACAACAAAAGAGTTGATGAGATTGAAAAACTTGAAGAAGAACTTTCAAGCGAGCTTAATGCAATCATGATGACAATTCCAAACATCATTGCTGACGATGTTCCTGTCGGAAAAGATGATTCAGAAAATGTTGAAGAACAAAGATTTTTGGAGCCTGTTGTTCCAAGTTATGAAATTCCTTATCATGCAGATATTATTGAGGCATTGAATGGCGCTGATTTTGAAGCAGCACGAAGAACTTCAGGAACAGGATTCTATTATTTATGTGGAGATATTGCTCGTTTGCACTCTGCAATTTTGTCATATGCAAGAGATTTTATGATTAACAAAGGTTTCACATATTGCATTCCACCATTCATGATTCACGGAAATGTTGTTCAAGGTGTTATGAGCTTTGATGAAATGCAAAACATGATGTATAAAATTGAAGGTGAAGACCTATATTTGATTGGAACAAGTGAACACTCAATGATCGGCCGCTTCCTTAATACAATCATTCCAGAAGAAAAACTGCCTCTTCGACTTACATCTTACAGCCCTTGTTTCAGAAAAGAAATTGGTGCTCATGGAATTGAAGAAAGAGGAATTTATCGTGTTCATCAATTTGAAAAACAAGAAATGATTGTTATCTGCAAACCTGAAGAAAGTGAAGAATGGTATAAAAAAATGTGGAACTATTCTGTTGAGCTTTTCACATCAATGGAAATTCCAGTCAGAACATTGGTTTGCTGCAGCGGCGATCTTGCTGATCTCAAATATAGAAGTCTTGACGTTGAGGCTTGGAGCCCACGTCAAAAGAAATATTTTGAAGTTTGCTCATGCAGTAATTTGACAGATGCTCAAGCAAGAAGACTAAAAATTCGCTACAAATCAAAAGACGGATCGAATCAACTTGTTCACACACTCAACAACACAGTTGTTGCACCTCCAAGAATGCTTATTGCATTCCTTGAAAACCACTATCAAGAAGATGGTTCAATCACAATTCCAGAAGTTTTGCGACCTTATATGGGCGGAACAAAAGTTATCAAAAAGGGCGTTTAATGAAGAAAATCGACACATTATCCGTTTTGGAATTTTCAAAAGCTCAAGATGTCACACAAATTGCGGCATCTTATTCCATTTTGACGGATATATTGACTGATTCAATGCAAAAGATTTCAGCCACAAATATGTCGATAATTCCTCTTGACAGCATTGAAATTAATCCAATAAATAGCTTTTCAAACGCTTCAAATACACAAGTTTCAGAGCTTGATATGATGATATCAATCAACTCACCACAGCTTGAGTTAAATTCATATAAACTGGTTTTGTCAAAGTGGCAAAAATTTAATAAAAACTTGAAAGATGCTTGGGCAAATCGCAATTCAAAAAAGAAAAAAAAGAAGAAAAAAAGAGCGGTTCCACAATCAGAAAAGCATCAATATTATGACGATTTACCATACAACATTATGAGGCTCAAAAATGATCTGTTTGACGAAATCGTTCGCCATATGAGCAATCTTTCAATCATCTATAATCAACCATACAAAATAAAAGTTGTCGCAAATCAAGAACTTGGCATAACTTTTAACATTTATGTTGGCATAAAGGTTGGCGAAACAACAAAAATTTGGAATCCAGCACTCAATGATTTTGATATTTTCAATCTAAAAAATCTGCAAAATGAGGTGAGTGAAAAAACAAAAAAATTGGGTTCAAATTTCCTTGATGTTTTCAGAATTTTCAACAACTTATATTTTTATATAAACAAAAGACAACCGCCAATTGGTCTGATTGAATCTGTAATGTTTTCAATCCCTGAAAGTTTGTTCTGTGGAACAACGATTGATGATTCTTTTTGCTCAATAATCAATTATCTCAACAATATCAAAGCTGTAACAATGTTCAATGAGGCAAAAATTGAAAACTATATGTTGGGAAAAAATCTACAAGGTCAAACAAGAACTCAAATTGTTGGATTCGTGAAATCAGTTTGCAAAGTATTAAATTAAATCGCAGAAATTCATGCGATTTTTTATTTTTATAAATTTGATTAAATCAAATTACAATCACAAACAACAAGCAAACTGAAATCAAAAATGAAATTCAAAATATGCAATATGCAGCAAATAAAAAATTACTTAATGTAAATTTAATCACATAACAAAACTTTTTTATTTATAAAACAAACTGAAAGTTTATAAAATAATTATAAATTTTCAAGATTAACCACTTTTTATGCTTGTTTTTAGCCCAAACTATTCGCAAAACCTGTGTTTTGCGAATAGTTTAAAGTGATTAAAAAAAACAAAAAATTGTCTATGCCCCTTTAATTATACGGACTGCAGCAAAAAATCTATAAATCTTAAAATGATTTTTCTCACATATAAAAACATAATTTTTCTTTAAACTCCCCTATTATTATCATTTTTCACAGCATATATATAGTGTTATTATTTTTATTTATCAACAACATATAGTGTGCTATTCATAATCAAATTTGATTTTGTTTTTATTGACTTATTATATATAAAATATTATAATAAATTAACTAAAATAGGTTTAGAAGGTTTTTGCATGGGAAAAAATCAAGATACACAGAAAGGAAAATTGTCATCAATCATTTTGTCCGCGCTCTCTCAAGGCGACAAATATGGCTTTGAAATCATATCTGAGATTGAAAAACAAACCAATGGAATGGTCGTTATAAAACAACCAAGTCTTTATTCTTCGCTTAAAAGAATGGAAGATCAAGATTTGATTTCGTCTTATTGGATGGATAGCGAGATTGGTGGCAGAAGACATTATTACCGCCTCACCGACTACGGCAAAAAACAACTTGAACAATGGAAAAGCGACTTTGACATTACCGCTGCTTTTTGCGATGCTCAAAAACCTACTACTGAAACAAAACAAAATGAACCAACATTTTTGCAACAAGAAAACTTGTTTGATATTCAAAATGAAAAACAAGAAGAGGAAAAACCTCAACCAAAGCCTTTTGAGGACGATGCCGTTTTGTTAAAAAATGATTCATTTATTCAATACAATCTTTTTGAACAGCCCGCTGGTGTCACACAACCAAACTTCGATTCACCTCGCCAAGAACAAAAAGTTGAAAACAACAATATTCAACAAAAACCACTCGCCCATTCACCTGCTCATATTGAAGAAAAACCAAAAGAAGAAAAGCCTTATGATATCTTTGCCGAACTTGATTTATTCCGCAATTCAAACAAGAGTTTTGCTGGCTCAATGACAAACTCAAAGCCAAAAGAAGATTATCACTTGGGTACGCTCAAAAGCTTTATGGGCGATAGTTTTGCAATGCAAGAATTGGATAATTCACTTATTTCAAACCAATCCACACACGACGAAGACGAAATGGAAGATATTGAAAATGAAATGCCTGACGAAGAAGAAAAGCCTTCTTTTGTTCCTTCACAACCAACTGACGCAGATGCAAAGTTAATCACAGAAAGATATAGCGAAGAAGAACTTCCAAAGGTCAAGAAGATTGACCCACCTGTTATTGACGTGTTTGCTCAAAGCAAAAAAACTGAAGTTAAATTTGAAACAAAACCAAATTCATATGACGAAAAAATTGGCGAACTCTACAACAAAAACAACCAAAATGCAACTGCTGAAGAAATTACCCCACTCACAATTTCAAACTATACAAATCTCAAAAAATATTTTGACGAACAAAAGATTATGTTCCGAACATACACAAAAAGTGACGAAAACAAGACAACACAAACAAGTTTGGTTTCCGATTACAAATTTTCACTCATTCGCTTGGGTTTGACATTTTTGTCATTGGTCCTTTCACTTGTTATTAGTTTTGTTTGCATCAAAAATTTGTCTTATATCCCAAGCGCTGCACTCGCATTGTACATCGTTCCTCCAATTTTATATTTAATCTATGCTGGTTTCGTTTTGATTGACAAATCCAAAAACAAAGACCGAAAAGTTTTGCTTATGGAAACCAGCAAAGTGCAGTTGATAATTAAAATCGCAATCTGCATAGTTTTATCAATCTTGATTTATGTATTCAACCTTGTTGGCGGATTAAATGGTGCAAATTTTAATGACTACACAAACACAATGATTGTTCCATTTGTTATAGCACTTCAAATTCCTCTCACCTCTTTATACTCATATATCACAACAAAATTCAAGTGTATAAAATAAAAGGGTTTTTATGGCAGATTATCAAAATGTTTTGGAAGTAAAAAATCTCACAAAAATCTATAATGGCGACAGATATGCCGTCAACGACGTTTCATTCAGTATCAAACCTGGAATGATCTTTGGATTTATCGGTCCAAATGGAGCGGGAAAATCAACAACCATCAAAATGATTACTGGGCTCACAAACATCACAAGCGGAGAAATTTATATTTGTGGACATTCCATCAAAAAAGAATTTGAAAAAGCAATTGTAAATGTTGGTGGGATTATCGAGAATCCAGAAATGTATCATTATTTGAGCGGCATGGATAACCTAAAATTTTATGCAAGCCTCTACCCTAACATTTCAAAGCAAAGAATTCTTGATGTTGTTGAACTTGTCGGACTTCAAAAAAGAATTGATGACAAAGTTGGAAAATATTCTCTTGGAATGAAACAACGCTTGGGTATTGCACAAGCACTTCTTCACAACCCAAAACTCATAATTCTTGACGAACCAACAAATGGACTTGATGTCAACGGAATTATCGAAATGAGACGTCTTCTCAAAAACCTTGCCCACAAAGGCGGAGTTTCAATCATGGTTTCAAGCCATATTTTGGCCGAAATGGAAATGCTCTGTGACGAGATCGCAATCATTGTCAACGGCAAAATTCAACAAGTCAAAACTCTTGATGAAATCAAAGAAAGCCAACAAAGCAGGTTGATTTATTACATTCAAGTCAACTACCCAAACTATGCAGCAAAACTTTTAAAAACCCAATTTCATATTGATGCAAAAATCAAAAAAGAAGTCAAAGATAGAATATTCTTTAACTGCGACAAAAATCTCATTCCAAAAATTATTTCTTTTTTGGTAAATAAAAAAATGTTGGTTTCTGGTGCTGGCAAGCTTGATATTTCTCTTGAAGATGAATTTATTGAGATTGTCAAACAAAACACAACCGACACAAGCATAAGTTAAAGGAGTTCGCATGAAAATATTTAGACTAGTAAACGCGGAATTAAGAAAAATATTTTTGAGACCAACCATCTTTATCATGGTTGCACTATTGGTCTTATGCTCTTTTATATCGCTTCTCGCATTCAATCCTGACAAACGTGCAACAGACTCAACAATAAACGCAGAAGGTGCAACAGTTAGTGCAATTTATAACAACTTTATGCAATCAACATCATCAACCTCATACACAACCAAACTTGATCTGGATAACAAACTTGAATCTGCCCTACAATATAATTATTCTTTTACTCAAACAGACAGTGCTCTCACAGAATTAAAAAATATTGCAGGCGAAAACCAAACAGCACAACGCGATTATCACAATCTTGAAATTGCTTTGGAAAACGCTGTAAGGCCCGCTGGACGTCCTGAAAGCATATGTTTTCAACAGGCCAACACAAGTTTAAAAACTTTCCACACTTCTCTTAGTGCGACAATTATTGCGTTTGGAAATTTAAAAAATTCGAATAGATATTATTTAACTCAAACCGAATTTGACGAAGTGAATGAAAAACTCAAAAAGCTTGATAGTGCGGTTGTTGTATACACAACTATTCAAACAAAAAAAGTTTATGAAAATGTTTTGAATTCAATAAGAAAATATGAATTTGACAAAATGATGACTGATTTCATTGAAAACATCAAAGAAATCAAAATTGATTCTCAAACTTATGAGCAACTCAAAGAAAATTATTACACCCCTGCCAAATTAATTTTGGGAAATGAACTCGATGAAAACAGCATCATGGGAAAAATCCAAAATTATTATTTGGAACACGCAACTGAAGGCGGACAAGAATATAGAGAAGCTTTTATCGAACTTCTTGCCGATTACAAAGCTTATATCAATATGAGTTGTGACAACTTGAATTATGCACTCAAGCTCAAAGTTGCAGATGGCATTTCAGACAGAACCATGCAATCATATCTTGGATATAATGATTTCAACAAGTTAACAATTTCATCACAGCTCAAGAAAAATGCTTATATGATTGAGAATAACATCAACCCAAGAACAACGCTTGAAGCGATGAATTTTGGCGTCAATTCTGGCGAAGAAACAAATGCATGGGACTTCATTTGCTTTTCAATGAACATCACTGTTCTTTTAATAATTATATTCTGTGTTCTTATTTGTTCAAAAATCATAGCTGGAGAGCAAGCTGGCGGAACAATGAAAATGCTTGCCATCAGACCTTATACAAGAAATAAAATTCTTGGCGGAAAGCTCCTTGCAACAATGTTCTTTTCGATGATTTTCGTCACATTCTCATTCGTGGTTAGTTTCGGCATTGGTTGGGCATTCTTTGGACTTCCAAACCAAATGATGATTGGCGTCTTCAATGGTTCAAAAGTGATTTTCTCTCACCCGATATTATTCTGCTTGTTCCTGATTTTGTCGCTTTTCTTAAAGGTTTTCATTTATGTTTCAATTGCAACAATGATTTCAGTTTTATTCCGCTCCTATACCGGTTCAAGCATGGTTTCATTTGCAATTGTCATTCTCACACTCATTCTTAATGGAGTTCTTGGAACAAAATATTTCTTCAAATATTTTCCAATGGCAAACTTTGATATTTATAAATACTTCACCAGCATGCAAACCGCATCTGGATTTAAGGCCATTTTCTCATCGCCTCAAATCATTGACACATCGTTCACATTCACATTTATTTACGCAATTATCATGCTTGTGATTTTGAATGGAATTTCATTCCTTGCTTTCAACAAAAAAGATATTGCTTAAAGAAATTAAAACAAAAATATATGACAAAATATGTCATATATTTTTTTAATCTTGATATGTTTCTATCGCATGACGAGCAAGATAATCGCATCTGTTGTTAAACTCATTGTCAGCATGACCTTTGACCTTATTCCAATCAATTTTATGAATTTTTGAAAGTTCAATCAATTTTTTCCATTGCTCGACATTTTGAACATCTTTTTTGCCAGCCGTTCTCCAACCATTTTTCTGCCAGTCTTCAATCCACTCGCAAATAAACGCATTGACAACATAAGCAGAATCTGAATAAACAGCTACTTGACATGGCTCTTTTAATGCCGACAAGCCTTGAATAACGGCCTCTAATTCCATTTTGTTGTTGGTCGTGAGTTTTTCTGCCCCGCTCATTTCTTTTTTATGTTCACCATACATCAAAATTGCACCCCAGCCACCAACGCCTGGATTATTTGAGCAAGCTCCGTCTGTATATAAAATCACTTTTTTCATGCTTATATATTACACCAAAAGGATTTTTTAACAAAATTTTTTTCATATGATTTTAAAAAACCCCTTGAAAATAATGTAAATATATTTTATACTATATATAGTTTTATATATTGGAGGTGCTCAAATGCCTAAATTTGAAAAAGAAGAATTGATGGAAAGTTATTTTCCTGGAGAATTAATTTTGCTTAAAGACAAAAAACAAAATTACAAATTTGCTGTCAACTACTACCCAGGTGTTGATGCTGTCAAAGTTTTGAATGGCAACAAAGATTATCTTGCAAACGAAGTTACTTATGCCGATTTCACTCTCACAGATCCTGACAAAATGTGTGTCCTTTCACACAACGATGCGACAACTCCATTCACATCACACTTTATGAAAGATTTCCACTTCGGCAAAGGCAACGAAAATCGTCTTGAGTTCCGTGCAGTTAAAAATGCAGCAGACAAATTGATGGAACATCAAACAGAAAACGGAAGAATGGCACTTGCTGACATCTTGGCAATTGAGAAAAGTCTTAACGAAAAAGTTATGAACATACGTGCACAATTTGAAAGATAATTAACCAAACAAAAAACTCGGTGATTTCACCGAGTTTTTTTAATGTCTTTTTGTTATTTTGCAACGCCTGTAAACCTTGATTCACGAATGACATTAACCTTAATTTGTCCAGGATATTCCATTTCATCTTCAATTCTTTTTGCTATGTCTTTTGCCAAGAAATCTGCCATTTTGTCATCAACCTCATCTGGTTTGACGATAATGCGAACTTCACGACCTGCTTGAATTGCATAAGTTTTGTCAACGCCTTTGAATGAGTTTGCAATGCTTTCAAGTTGTTCAAGACGTTTTACATAGAGCTCAAGGCTTTCACGTCTTGCTCCAGGTCTTGCACTTGAAATTGCGTCAGCAACTTGAACAAGGATTGCTTCGATTGATCTGAATTCAACACCACCATGGTGAGCTTCAATGCAGTGAATAACTTCTGGACTTTCTTTATATTTTTTCGCAAGGTCAACACCGATTGTCACGTGAGTTCCTTCAACTTCATGGTCGACTGCTTTTCCGATATCGTGAAGAAGACCGCCACGACGAGCCACTTTTGCATCTGCTCCAAGTTCTTCTGCAAGAAGTCCAGCAATGTATGATGTTTCCAAACTGTGATTCAAAACATTTTGACCATAACTTGTTCTGAATTTGAGTCTTCCAAGAATTTTAACAAGTTCTGGGTGAAGCCCATAGATGTTTGCTTGATTAACCGCTTTTTCACCTGCTTCTTTGATTGTTTGGTCAACATCACGGCGAACTTTTTCAACAATTTCTTCAATTCTTGTTGGGTGGATTCTTCCGTCCATTATGAGTTTTTCAAGTGACAATCTTGCAACTTCACGTCTGATTGGATCAAAACTTGAAATTGTGATGACTTCTGGTGTGTCGTCAACAATGAGGTCAACACCAACTGCTGCTTCAATCGCCCTGATGTTTCTTCCTTCACGACCAATGATTCTTCCTTTCATTTCATCATTTGGAAGTGCTACGGTTGAAACTGTGATTTCACTTGTGAGATCTGTTGCACATCTTTGAATTGCAAGTGCAACAATGTTCTTTGCTTTTTTCAAGCCATTTTCTCTTGCATCTTCTTCAATGTCAGAAACAATTTTTGCTGCATCTCTGCGTGCATTTTCTGTGATTGATTCAATCAAAGATTGTTTTGCTTCTTCTTTTTTCATGCCTGAAATTTTTTCAAGTTCTTTGAGCATGTTGTTTTTGATTTCAACTTGGTCAAGTGTGATTTTATCAATTTCCGCTTCTTTTTCATCAAGTTGATTTTTTAATGTTTCAATTTGCTCCGATTTTCTGTCAAGAGCGGTTTCTTTTTTGTCGATAAACTCTTCTCTTTGAATAAGTCTATCTTCGGTTTTTTGAAGTTCCGAACGACGTTCTTTTTGCTCTCTTTCGTAATCTTGTTTTAATTTAAGAATTTCTTCTTTCGCTTCAAGCATTGCCTCTTTCTTTACAGTCTTTGCCTCAGCATAGGCATCTTCCAAAATTTTGACAGCATTAGACTTTGCTTTGCCGAGTTTCTTGGATGTTATAAGTTTAAATCCAAAAAAGCCTCCAACAAGTCCAACAACTGCACACCCAATGCTGATAAAAACAACTGCAATAGGGCTAACTGCCAAAAGCATACCCATAATATTGCTCATTTTTATCTCCTATTTAGTTGTTATTTTCTAAGTACATTTGCACTTTAATAAATTTAAAAATAAATTTACAATATTATTGTAAGAAAAAATAAAAGAGGTGTCAATAAAATGACACCAAATAAATAAGTATTTTATGTCTAAAAATATATTTATTTATTACAAAATTTCCATGTTTTCAAGTGCTTCATTGACTAGCGCATCAATATCGAGTTTCTTTTCTTGTTCTTCGACCTTGAAAAGTTTTGGTTTAATCAATGGATTTTTTGGCAAGAAAACAGTGCAGCAGTCTTCATATGGTAGGATTGATGTTTCGTATGTCCCAATATGTTGTGCAATCGTCATTGTTTCTTGTTTGTCAAAACAGACAAGCGGACGCAAAATTGGAACAACATTCAACACGCTTTCAGTCGATGTCATGCCTTCAATCGTTTGTGATGCAACTTGACCTAAACTTTCACCTGTTATGATTGCCTGATATTTATTTCTCAAACAAATCTTTTCCGCAATCCTCATCATGAAACGGCGCATGATTGTAATCATATATTCTTCGTCACAATTTTTGTGAATTTCTTCTTGGATATGAGTAAACTTAACGCAATAAAGTTTTATGTTGCCGCAATAATCTGAAATAATATCACGAAGTTTGACAACTTTTTGTTTTGCTTGCTCGCTCGTGTAGGGATAACTATGGAAATGAACGGCACTGAGGCTCATTCCCCTTTTTGCGATTTCAAAACCCGCAACTGGGCTATCAATTCCACCTGAAAGCAAAAGCAATCCTCGTCCAGAAGTTGACACAGGCATTCCGCCAAGGCAAGGAATTTTCTCTGAAATGATATAAGTCTTTTTGTTTTCTCTGATTTCGACAATGACATCAACATCATAGTTTTTGAGTGAAACTTTGAGATTTGGATTTGCGTCAAGAATAAAGCCACCAAACATTGGTTCAAGTTCACTTGAACGCATTGGGAATGTTTTGTCCGCACGAACGACTGAAACGCGAAAAGTTTTTTGCGTGAATTTGAGAGATTTGAGTTGATTCTCAATTTCTTTCATATCTGTGTCAATCTCAATTGCGCGGCTGAGAGAAACAAGTCCAAACACTTTTTGAATTTGTGAAATCAATTTCTTTTCATCGCGTGGCTCATAATCTTCAACCAAATATCTCCCATTAATTGCTTGAACCTTACAAGAAAAATCTTTTGTCGCCCTTTTTATGTTTGACAGCAAAACATTTTCAAAGTATCTCCTGTTTTTTCCTTTTAGGTGAATTTCACCATAACGCAAAAGTAATAAATTTTTCATAGTCACCTCAAAGTTTCATAAAGTTTTTTTGCTTGTTCATTTACAATTTTTCCAGCCTCAATAACTTCATCAATGCTTGTATCTCTTGAAAAACTGATGCGGATTGAACCAATGATGTTTTTTTGTTTCATTTCGTCAAGCACCCTGTTTCCAACCTTTTTTGAAGAACAAGCGGACCCAAGTCCAAAGATAACGTCTTTATCTTGGCACATATTCATCAGCGTTTCGCCTCGAATTCCATCAAACGACAAGCTCAAAACATACGGCGAACCGTTGCCATTGATTTCAAACTTCACATCTTTAAGTTCTTTAATAAGTGCTTTTCGAAGTGACAACACATGTGCATAATCGCGTTTTATATCAATTTGTTTGCAAGCCTCATAAAATGCCATGATTGAAGCAATATTTTCTGTTCCCGAACGAAGGCCGCCCTCTTGTCCACCACCAAGAAGCAAAGGTTTTAATTTTGAACCATTCTTCATGCACAATGCCCCAATGCCTTTTGGTCCATAAATTTTGTGTGCCGAAATTGTTGCATAATCCAGCACTTCAAAATCAATATCAATTTTGCCAAAAGCCTGAACAATATCACTGTGAAATTTTGCTTGCGGTTGAAACCTATCAATCAAGTCGCGAATTCTTGACAAATCATTGATTGCTCCCGTTTCATTGCTAACTGCCATGATTGAGACAAAAGTTGTTTCGTTTTGAAGCAAAGTTTCAAGTTCTTCGTAATCAACTTCGCCATTTTTTTGAAGACCAACAAATTTGACATCAAACCCTTGTTCCAAAAGATTTTTTGCAACATTAAAAACTGACGGATGTTCCCCCATTGAAAAAATCATTTGTTTTGCTTGTTTGTTTGCGTGTGACAAAATCACAGTGTTGTTTGCCTCAGTAGCACAAGAACAAAAGATGACTTTGTCCTCTTTTTCCATATTTAAAATGTTTCTTATTTCTTCTTTCGCACTTTCAATTTTTTCTGCGTTAAAAAGTCCATATCGATAACTTGCAGATGGATTGAAAAAATCTGTGCATGAGTAAAACTTGAGTGCCTCCCATGCACTTGGACACAATTTTGTTGTTGCAGCATTATCAAGGTAAATCATCTGAGTTTTGCCCCACATTTTATTTCTAATTCGCGAAGAATTTTTGCAACAATTGCGTTTGTTTCTTCGTCTGTCAAAGTTTTTTCGTATGATGTGAGCCTAAATTTAAACGCAACACTTTTCAAGTTCTCGCCAAGTTGTTTTGAACGGTAAATATCAAAGATTTCAACGCTTTCGCAAATGTCGCCACATGCTTTTTTGACAATTGAAACAATGTCATTTGCTGTCACTTCTTCACTGACAACAACTGCCAAATCTCTTTCAACAGTTGGGAATTTTGAAAGTGCATGAACAACAATTTTCTTTTCATGTTTTCCAGTAAGCAAATCTGTGTTGATTTCAGCATAGAACACATTTTTTGGAAGGTCATACGCTCGTGCGACTTTTGGATGAATTTCACCAAATCGAGCGATTGGTTTTCTTGTTTGCAAATCAATGATATCTGCACTCACTCCTGGATGCAAAATGGACAATGTCGAACGAACCAGCCTTGTTGCAAGTTGATATGAACTCAGCAAACTTTCAACAACACCTTTGAGAGTGAAAAAGTCGCATTTTTGGTCGCACACAACAATGCCAGTCATGTTTGTTTCGTTTGGCAATACGTCATAGTTCTCATCTGCTTTTTCATAGGTTCTTCCAAATTCAAACAGTTTGAAATTGCTGTTTCCGCGTTTGAGATTGTTGGAAACATTCATCAAAAGACCATGCGCCAAAGTGAGTCTCATGCAAGACAATTCCTCACTCAATGGATTTGCAATCACAACCATTTTTTCGTCAGTAAGTCCAAGTTTTTTTGCATGATCGCGCGGAACCATTGAATAGTTGATTGCTTGATAGAAGCCAAGGTCAACCAAAGTTTTTGCTAGTTTGCTCTGTTCATTAAGGACTGGGTCGTTTTTGCCTATGGTATAACTTGTGTCGCCAAGAACTGTTTTTGTTTCAAGATTGTCATAAACATCATAACCATAAAAACGAATGAGTTCTTCTGCAATGTCGTTTGCACACTCAATATCAAATCTTTCTGGTGTGACAACGCTTGTTAAAGTGTCGCCTGAAATTGTTGATTTGATTTGAAGATTATTGAGAATTGTAAGAACAACGTCATTTGGAATTTTTACTCCCAAAATGCTTTCAATTTTGTTTAGACTTGAAACAACTGTTCTTGTTTTGATTTCTTCTTTGTGCTCATCGATAATTCCTTCAACAATCGTTCCTGCATCAAGCAAATTAACAAGTTTAAGTGCTTTTTTCAAGCCAAGTTCAGGGCTTTTGATGTCAACACCACGCTCAAAACGAGCAGAAGAATCTGTTCTTATTCCAAATTTTCTTGATGTGACACGAACTGTTTTTCTTTCAAAACAAGCGCTTTCAAAAATTGCTGTTTTTGTTGTGTCTTCAACGCATGAATTAAGCCCACCAATGACGCCAGCGATGCACATTGGTCTATTTGGATTTGCAATAACCAAATCTTCGGGTTTGAGGTCATATTTCCCCCCGTCCAAACATTCAATGCTCTCTCCAAGGTTTGCTGGACGAACGATTATTTTTTTGCCATCAATATGGCTTTGTTCAAATGCGTGCATTGGTTGACCATATTCAATCAAAACATAGTTTGTTATGTCAACCAAAGTGTTGATTGATTTGATTCCAACAGCATTCAATCTGTTTGCAAGCCATTTTGGCGATTTTTTGATTTGCACATCACAAAGTGCTGCTGCCATATATCGAGGACAAAGAATGTTGTCTTCAACCTCAACTGAAATGTAATCTTTTATGTTTTTTGTTTTGTCTGCAACATAGGTCAAGTCCTCATTTTTGAATGGGACTTTATAAATTGCAGCAAGCTCTTTTGCAATTCCAACAACAGAGTTGCAATCTGGACGATTTGCTGTGATATTTACATCAAAAATAACATCGTCAAGTTCAAGAAATTTTGCAACTGATGTTCCAAGCGGAATATCTTCTTTGAAAACAAGAATTTGATTTTCACTGGCACCTGGATAGATGTCGTCACCAATTCCAAGTTCTTCGCCCGAGCAGAACATTCCGTCAGAGTCAACTCCACGCATTTGTGATTTCTTTATTTCAATTCCGTTCGCAAGTTTTGCTCCTGGAAGAGAAACAGGCACCAAATCACCTTCTCTGATGTTTCTTGCGGAAGTGATGATTTGAACTTGACTATCACCAAAATCAACTTTGCAAACTGTGAGTCTGTCAGCGTTTGGATGTTGTTTGATTTCCAAAACTTTTCCAATTCTCACATGGTCAATAAATCTATCTTGATAAACAATTTCTTCAACTTCCATTCCTGCAAGTGTGAGTTTGTCTGCAATGTTTTGTGGAGTGTCAGAAATGTCCACAAAGTCTTTTAACCAATTTAATGTCACTAACATAATTCACCTCTATTTATTTTGACTCAAAAATCTAATATCGTTTTCATACATCATGCGAATGTCTGGAATTGAATTGATAACCATTGCAATTCTGTCAATGCCAATACCAAACGCAAACCCTGAATAAACTGAACTATCAATTCCGCAGTTTTCCAAAACCTTTGGATTAACAATTCCAGCACCAAGAAGTTCCATCCAACCAGTTTGTTTGCAACGAGTGCAGCCCTTTCCTTTGCACATTGGGCAAGTGACGTCCACTTCAACACTTGGTTCAGTGAATGGGAAATATGAAGGACGAAAACGAGTTTGAGTTTTTTCGCCTAAAAGTTGTTTAAGCAACATATCAAGCATGCTTTTTAGGTCAACGAGTGACACATTTTTGTCAACAACAAGTCCTTCAAATTGATGGAAAACTGGGCTATGGGTTGCATCACTATCAACTCTGAATGTTCGTCCAGCAACAACAACTTTGATTGGAGGTTGTTTTCCTTCCATGCTTCTGATTTGTCCAGCAGATGTTTGTGTGCGAAGCAAGATGTTTGGCGTGATATAAAACGAATCTTGCATATCGCGAGCTGGGTGGTCTTTTGGAATGTTAAGAGCCTCAAAGTTATAGTAATCGCTTTCGATTTCTGGACCTGTGACAACTTCAAATCCCATGTTTTTGCAAATATCAATAACCTTATTGAATGTTTTTTCTAGTTGGTGCAATGCCCCGATTTCGACATTTTTTGAAGGCTCAGTTATGTCAATTTTTTCTCTTTGAATTTTGCTCTCAATAACTTTTTCTTCAATAATCTTTTTGAGTTCAGCAACTCTTGCTTCCAAAAAGTTGCGAAGATCATTAACAAATGAACCAATTTGTGGTCTGTCCTCTGGTTTCACATCTTTCATTCCGCGAAGAAGTGCAGTGAGTTCTCCGCTTTTACCCAAAAACTTCACGCAAAAAGAATTAAGCGTGTCCATGTCTTGAATTTCTTTTAAATGCTGTTCAGCAAGTTTTCGCAGTTCTTCAATTCTTTCTTTCATTTTCTCTCCTTAAAAAAAATTGTTCCACCCCAAACTTTAGGGCGAAACTTTCGCGATACCACCTAAATTCGTGCTTTTGCACCTCATTCATGTTATTACGGAACAACCGCCGTTCCCTACTATTTTCAGGACGGAGCTAGAAAGTGAATTCAGCAAACTTGTCTTTAACAACCTTTCAGCCCATGAGTTGTTTTCTCTTTCAAGCCAGTTTTTGCATACTAGTCTTTCATCATCGCTTTTGTAAACAGAAAAAATTTAACACATAAAAAAATTATTGTCAATCATTTGAATTATAAAAATGAATAATGTATTATCTCAATATGGAATACACAAAGTTAATCGTAAAAGATCCAAAACCAAAAGAAAATATTGGCGCGTATCTAAGACACCACGACATTTCTTATCGCTATTTGGAAAAATTAAAAAAGACATTTGGACACATCAAACTCAATGGTCAAATAACTCGAGCTGATGCAAAAATAAAAGATGGTGACATCATCGAAATCAAAAGCAATGTCCAAACAAAAAGCAACATTCAAACTTGCATAATACCACTAGATATTGTGTTTGAAGACGATAATATGCTCATTATAAACAAACCAGCAGGACTTGCAACCATGCCAACAAAAAGCGTTTACAACTATAATCTTGCTGGCGCAATCATGTTTTATATGGAAAACAAAGACCCCAATTTTGTTTGCCGAATTATCAACAGACTTGACAAAGAAGTGTCAGGACTTGTTCTTGTTGCCAAAAATTCTTTTACTGCATCTTTTTTTAACGCCAACCCAACCGCTTTTAACAAAACATATCATGCTATTGTCACTGGAAAAATTAATGAACACTTGACGATTGACAAAAAGATTGCAACACTCATTGACGAAAACGGCTTTAATCAACGAGCACGTGTTATTGACGAGGAAAATGGACTTGAAGCCACAACTTTTGTTGAGCCAATAAAATATCTCAAATCAATTGATTGCACCCTTTCAAAAATCACAATCAAAAACGGAAGGACACATCAAATCAGAGTCCACACTTCTTCTGTTGGGCACCCACTTCTTGGCGACACAATTTATGGCGAACCATCACAACTTCTTTCACACACCGCTCTAATTTGCAAAGAACTTGAAATCATCAGTCCAACTGACGGCTCATTTTTGAAATTTGTTGTCCCATATCCAAGCGACATTCAAAGGATTCTGGTTGGAGAAGAATTAAGGCAATAAATTTAGCATTTCGTCAAGCGATTCTGAATTAAGATACGTGCTTGGAATTGCACCAATAATAATGCTTTCAGCAAGAAGCAATTCAGTTGTTGTTGCAATATTTTGATTTTGTGTCGGCATAACAACGCTGACATTTGAGTTTATGTTGACATAGATTCTATGAGTCGTTTGGTTAATTCCCGCTTGATGAAATTCAGATCGAAAACTACAACTAATCACACCAATTGGAACCAATCTAATCGAAACCTCTGGGCCCCGTCCGACAAAAATGGGCATTCCAGAAAAAGTTCCGATTGGAATTGCAATGCCGCGTTCTGAAATTTCGCCGAGTTTAACTTCGGACAGTTTGACCAAATCGCGTGCCAACCTGTTGATTTCTGTTGCATCTGCCGAAATCAGTGTGACCATGCCGCTTTCGTTGCGGCTTATTTTTATCATATCGTCATAAACCGGACCTGAGTTGACAACTTCATAAACCGCCTGGTTTACAGCCCTTTGAGTGAGTGATTTGACTTTTATTTCACTCATGGACAATATCACTGGATTAATAACGAAATTAAAATAGAGCAAAGCACCAATAACAACCAAAACAAAACAAATCGCGGCTAACAACCATTTTTTCTTTCTTGTTAGCCTTTTTCTTTTTCTATTCGGTTTTATATATTGGACATACACGGGGTATTATATGTCGCAACATTCTCACAAATTCAAATCAACCTTTTGTTTTGCTTTTAAAAATCAAAGCAAATATAAAAGCAAAAAATACTGCCGCTGCAATCCCGCCAGCGGTTGCTTTTAGACCACCAGTGAATATTCCAAGAACACCGCCCTCTTCGACTGCTTCCATTGCCCCGCGTGCAAGTGATGCACCAAATCCAATGATTGGAACATTAATACCTGCATTTGCAAAATCAGAAATTGGTTGATAAATATTAAACGCTTGCAAAATTACGCCAACCATAACAAAAGTAACAAGAATTCTTGATGTTGTCATATTTGTTGTGATAACAAGAATTTGTCCAATCATACAAACAAATCCGCCAACCAAAAACACCATAAGCCAATCAAACCAGGTCATTTTGCCACCCCCTTTTCAATCACAATTGCGTGGGCTATGCAAGGAATTGTGTCACCTTGTTGGCAAGACAAGGGCGAAAGCAGCGCACCAGTTGGAACAAACAGCACTTTGTTATATACGCCTTCTTCCACTTTTTGCAAAATGTAGGAATTCAGAACACTTGCGCTACAGCCACACCCACTGCCACCCATAAAAACCTTTTGATTATTTTTATAATACATTTGACCACAATCACCATAATTGTCTCCCAAAACATATCCTTCTTCTTCCATCAAATCAACCAAAACTTCACTGCCGTGCTTGCCCAAATCCCCAGTAACAATAAGGTCATAGTCTTCTGGTTTTGTTTTCGTTTCTTTGAAGTGCGCAACAAGTGTCGACATTGCAGCAGGTGCCATTGCTGCACCCATATTGTTGACATCACAAATCCCCCAATCAACCACTTTTCCGATTGTTGCCATGGAAATGACTGGACCTTCGCCTTTTTGCGACAGAACAAGTGCCCCCGCTCCTGTCACAGTCCATTGTGAAGTTGGCGGTCTTTGATTGCCAAGTTCAAGTGGAAAACGATATTGTCTTTCAGCAGACGAAAAATGACTGACTGTCGCACAAACAATATTGTCAAACAGTCCGCTTTCAATAAATGTTGAGCCAACAGCCATGCTTTCCGCCATTGTTGAGCAAGCACCATATAGCCCAATAAAATTTGTTTCATATTGTCGTGCAGTAAAAGTTGAAGAGATTATTTGGTTAAGCAAATCTCCCGAAAGCAAAACGCTTATATCACTTGGTTGAAGTTTTGCTTTTTCAACCGCACCAAGCACTGCGTGTTCAAGGATTTTTCGCTCTGCCTTTTCATATGAGTCTTCGCCGAACGAATCGTCATTTAGTGTGTAGTCAAAATACGGTCCAAAAAAGCCATTCTTCTCTTTTGGTCCAACAACAGAATAATAGCCAATGATTTTTGGCTTTTTCTTAAATATGATTGTTTGTGTTTGATTGTTTTTTATCATATAGTCCTCAAATAAACATATAAATGAATCCAACAATGATGCTTGCAACAACGCCCGACACAATAACTGGTCCTGCAACTGTGAACATCTTTACGCAAATTCCAAATATAATGCCTTCATGCTTAAATTCAATCGCGGGGCTTGTCACAGAGTTTGAAAATCCCGTTATCGGAACAATGGAACCCGCACCAGCAAATGCTCCAATCTTGTCATAAACTCCAAGCCCCGTGAGAAGTGACGCCAAGAAAATAAGCACAATAAGCACATATGCCCACTGCGTTGTTTGGTCGATGTTTGTCCATATGAGCATCAATAATTCGTTAATTCCTTGACCAATAAGGCAAATTACCCCGCCAACCCAAAAAGAATTAAACAAAGTTGGCCACGGCTTTGTTTTTGGAATTTTATTTTTTATATACTTGTTATAATTTTCATTTCTTAATTGTTCGTCCATTTTCCCCTCGTCAAAAGACTATTGACAATCAAAAAATTTTTAAACTACGAATTTTTTTTTAAGATGTGCAAACTCTAATAGTAATTGGAGGAAATATGAAAAAATTTTTGTTATCAATTTCACTTATTGCGCTATGTTTGTGCCTTGTTGGATGCTCAAACGCACAAGAAGATTTGTCAGCAAAACTTGATGCCCATCTCAACAGGCTCAGTGCAACAATCTCATCTGTCCAAGACATTAATAATTCGGACATAACATATCAAACAACAACAAATCAAGCACCTTCTTCAACTCGCTTGAACAACCCTGTTGTTAGAGAAAATCCAGATTATGACAACACAATCGCGTTTATTGACTCTTCAAACAAAATTGACTCAACAATCTATCAAGACGTGCTTTGCACAAATGACAATCTCGGCTCTTGCAAAAGCCAAATTTGTGAACTCATTGAAATGTTGAGATCACTTTCTGCAAAAATCAAAAAAGGCGAAATCAAACTTAATGACAATCAAATCATAGGCGTGAATGAACTTTTGTCAAACCTTTCAATCAACACAAACAGAATTTCAATGAGCAAAAACGAAACAAACACCGAAGTTGGAAAAGTTAAATCCATGCTCAGAGATACAGGCAAAAATCAAGCAGCACTCAATTCAAGATTTATTCGACTCAACAACTGCCTTGAAACAAGACTCACCTATTACAAAAACTGTCTCAATGTTCTTAACCAAATTCGCGTTTTGCTTGCTTGCGAAAACGGAAATTGTACCTATGAAAACGGAAAAGTTTGCATTGATGGAAAATGCTATGAAGACACAGAACTCAGCAAATATGGCGAAAACAAAGAGCAACAAACTGAACAAAATGTCGACAAAGAATTCACACTCAACGAAAATGATTTAAAACTTTTTGAAGAATTCAAAAACTATCTCGAAAAAACAAAAAAAGAAAATGAGATTCAAAACCAAGAACTCGCCAAAAGTGAAGAAAAAATTGAAAACGACATTCAAAAACAATATGACACTTTGGAAATAAAAGATATCAGCAAGTCAAAACCTGTTTATGATGACGCCATGAGAGACACAAAAGACATCAAAAGTGACCCAAACAACAGATTTGACACAAAAGATATCAAAGACAAACAAATTGAAAACCAAAACACAAATCGTGTAAATAATGAAACAAATCAAAATGAACAACAAATAAAAGACATAAAAATTGACGACTCTCAATCAAATCAAAACAAACGCAGAGGAAATGTTGACACTTTTCGCGACCCAACAGTCCGCCCAAACATCGATAGTTTCAGACGCGTAAATGGAAAAATTGTTTCTCCAAATCAACTTTTTATGGAATGGGTTATGCACAAACCTTTCCCAGACAAAATCACAGAAACAAACATAATCATTCTTTCAAATGAAGACACTGACAAACAATTTGTTGAAAGCACAAATGTTGAAAGTGCAACACAAGATATTGCATAACAAAAAAACCGCGCCAGCGGTTCTTTTTATTATTTTTGTAAACTATTTATTTTGTCAACAACCTCTTCAAAACGAGCCAAATTTTTGGCCATTCGGCTTCTTAATTCCCCTTGTCTTTGTGACAACATATTGTTTGATTCCAGCAATTCGATTTCACTCAATATTTGGTCTTTTTCTTTTTGACATAATTCAAGTTCAACAAGCAAAGAATTGAGTCGTTTTGAATCGTCTTTAAACTCTTCTTTTGTCATCACTTTTCTCCTCAACATTTTTTATGTCCCAAAGTTTATATTGACCGCTTTTTTTGCTCCAATCACCTTGATAACTCAAAAGATATGAGCCGAATTGAGCAAAATCAACACCTTGTTTGGTTCTCGTCTTCTGCTTTGTTTGTTTGATTTGCTCTTGCAAAGCATTATTGCTCATTCCAACTGTCATAACTTTTATTGGGTTGCTTGCATTTTGTTTGTTATAAGCCTTTGCGAATGCATCAACACCCAACAAAAACTCGTCATAGATTTCGTCTTTTTGTTGTTCCGAAACTCGATTGGATACCGCGATTGTATTAAACACGACATACCCCTGTTCACGATTAACAAACGCCGTTGCTTTTGCCACAGGTTCACCATTCTTTGATTTTATAACAAGATTTTGAATGTTTGGGTCAACAAAATTACTTCTCAAAATGCCATATCCAACATTGGCGAGTGTCGCACAACAGTTGCAATAATATCCCAAACAAAAATTCATGGGGTCATTTTTTTCAAGCCAATCAAACGAAAACTCTTTTGTAGCCTCGTTTCCAAGACTATTTGCAATTTCTTTTGCAGTCGCCAACCCCTCTTCAACAAGTTTTTGCGTCTGGTTTTTATAGTTATCAACATCTTTTGTCAAATCATGCAAGTGGAAGCCCAAAATGTTTGCGGGAATGCTACTATTGTGATACTCCGCCATGATTTTTTTTGCTTCAATAAAATCATTTTGGTGCATTCCCGACCATTTGGATAGTTCCGTTGCAATCTGTCTGCTTTCTTCATCTTCAACTTCACAAAATGCAACCTTGTCAAAAAACTCTTTAAACAAAGCGACTGTCGGAACTCTGTCTTTTCGTTTTGCATGAGATTTGCCCAAAGCGTCGACATAGTAATGAACAACTGCAAACTTCAATTTACCGTTTTCATCTCTGAATCTTCCACCGGGACGAAGTGACGAATCATTGTCGCAAAATTCATCATATATGCGTTTAAAAAGATTTATATTGTCAGGCTCAGAGCGAATTTGGTCAAAAATTGTTATGTTCTCATTTTTGCTCATTCCAAAAATAAAATCAGAAAATTCTGCATTTTCACCCAATGCTCTCCAACCACCAAATCTTCGCGACATTTGATTAAAACGAATTTCAGCAACTGCAATGCGTTCTTTCAACCATTCACTTGCTTTTTGTGCAAGGTTATTGTCTTTTGAAAAACAACCAATGTCATATGCAAAAGTCAGCAAGCCGCAAAGGTCATCGGCATCAATCTCATTATTTGCCTTATCGTAAATTTGACGAAAGAACTTAAAATTTGAGCTGCAAAAATCTTCAATCTTGCGTTCTTGTCTGAGTTTTGCAATAAAAGTTGACGACAACTTAATATGATTTTTTGCAGCAACTGCGGCAACTTTAACATATGTTTCAATTTCGTTAAAACCATCTTTTCCATAAGTTATCATGTCACCTGAAAACTTAAAATCAATTATGTTTTCATAACAATTTGTGAGGTCATAATGCTTTGAATTCAAACGCCCAAAAAGTTCTTTTGCTGAGAACTCAAATGCTTTATCTTGGTTCGCATAAATGTGGCGTAGAGAACAATTTTCAAAAACATCATTACCCCAATAATAAATTGATTTTGGAGCAAAGACATATGCAAGATTTTCACATTCTTCAAATGCCCTGTCATCAATTTCTTCAACTCCGTCAGGAATTATGATTTCTTCCAGATTTACACAGCCCGCAAATGCTGTTGCACCAATTTTTTTCAGAGATTTTGGCAAATCAACACTTTTTAATGATTGACAGTTTTTAAAAACACTTGACGAAATTGTGGCAACATTTTCAGGAAGGTCAACATTTTGCAAATTAATGCAATTTTGAAACACCCCCATTCCCAATGTCTGACAAGATTGAGGAATTTCAACCTTTGTGAGATTATAACAATTTAAAAATGTGTTGTTTTCAATGCTTTTGATATTTCCCAAATTCTCAACAGATTGGAGTTGTTCGCAATTTTCAAAAGCACTTGAACCCAAAAGCTTTAAAGATTTTGACAAAAAAACTCTTTTCAAACTGAAACAATCTGAAAACGCACCAACGCCAACTTTTTGAACAGGGTTTGGAACATCAATTTCACATATGTCCAAGCCCTGAAAGCCATAATCACCAATTTCTTTAATTCCTTTCCATAACACACTCGAATTGTTTTTCAATTCGCAAACATCTTCATATGTGAGATGGGTCAAAACACTCTTTTTAACCATTAAATATCCTTTGTTTGTAGTATATATAAAATAAAACCAGTAGTCAATACTGGTTTAAATAATTTTGCTTCGAAGTTTTTCCAAAATCTTGTTTTCAAGTCTTGACACTTGAACTTGCGAAACTCCAAGTTCTTTTGCAATCTCGCTTTGAGTTTTGTCACGAAAAAAACGCATCAATATAATCTTTTTATCTCTGCTTTCAAGTTCTCGCAAAGCATCTTTGAGAAGAATGTTATTTGTTATATCATCAATTTGGTCAACTTGAACAAACTTGTCAATGAGAAGTCCAGATGAGTCAGATGAGTCGCCAGTCGTTGCATAAATGGAAACCGGCATCTTGCTTGAATCCATCGTAAACACAACATCTTGTGCGTCCATTTTGAATGCTTTCGCAATATCTTCAATTTTCGGTTTTTGTTGATGGACTTTTTGATATTCGTCAATAAACTTGTTAATTTTGAGATTTTGCTGTTTTATCGCACGAGAAACCTTAATACACCCATCGTCTCGCATAAATCTTTTGACTTCGCCATCAATCATTGGGACAACATAAGTCGAAAATTTAACATTATAATTTGTATCAAAATGATTTATCGCTTTGATAAATCCAAGACAGCCGAGTTGATATAAATCATCATACTCAATTCCTTTGCCTATAAACCTTTTTATTACGCATTTAACCAAAGGTGAATTTTCTTCAATAAGTGTGTTTTTTGCCGCTTCGTCACCAGATTGAGCAAGTTTGATTAGGGCCAAAGTTTCCTCATGTCCAAGCACACCTATTCCCCCGAAACTCGCTTTATTGGTTTTTCAAACACCTTTTCCATGACGACTTTAAGGCCAGAACTTCCATTTTTTGCAAGCTCAACTTTGTTCATGAAACTTTCCATAACAGTAAATCCCATTCCGCTACGCTCTTGCTCAGGCTTTGTTGTATAGAATGGCTCCCTCGCTTTTTCGAAGTTAACAATTCCAACCCCCTTGTCCATAACGCTGATAATTGCAGAACTTTCGGTGAGTTGCACCTTTATTGTAATTTTCCCAGGCGTCTTTGGATAAGCGTGAACAACACTGTTTGTCACCGCTTCTGACACTGCAGTCTTTATATCTGTGATTTCGTCAAGTGTTGGATTTGCTTGAACACAAAATGCTGCGATGCAGGAACGTGCAAAACCTTCATTAATTGATATTGCATCAAATGTGATTTCCATTTCGTTGATAATTTTCATAATTTTCTCCTTAACTAATCTTTGGCATGAGTTCATAGAGCCCTGTCATTTTAAATATTTTTTCTGCATGGCTTGATGGATTGCAGATAAAAATTGGGATTTTTCTGTCTTTGAGCTTTTTGTATCGTCCAAT
>ULWL01065206.1_pt1 | contig 26667 bp, 25 predicted proteins | sample 1960171 | NCBI WGS metagenome assembly ULWL01 (sample SAMEA4835807, study PRJEB28245) | human gut metagenome | biome: gut microbiome; material: fecal sample | place: Denmark | collected 2008 | reverse complement strand
GGTAAAAATATAAATTATTTAATATGTAAAAAATATTTAACGACAATAAAAGTGCGAATAAAATAATTTTAGTTATCATGCTTTTCTCCCAAAAATTTTTTTAGTTCATAACAAAAATTTTGTCGGTTTTCCAAATATGCGAAATGACCATAGTTGGTGATTATACATCTTGATTTTTCGATGTGTTTATGAAAATATGAACACATATACATTGGTGTTTCTTTGTCACGTTTTCCCCAATAAATTAAAGTCGGGCATGAGATGTCTTTTACTAAAATTTTTAGGTCCAGATTAACTACATTTTTAAACGTCGTTTTGTCAATATTTTTTAGAGCCAAATAATCTGTCGAACCCAACACATTTTTGAAATGCAGGTCGCGATTGTCCAGCCACTTTTTTGTGTTGTTAAGACCATTCAATTTTTTAGTTCTAGGTTTAATGCCTGCGCCCGAACAGATGACCAACTTTTTGACGAGTACGTCACGATTTAATAGCAGTGCCACTCGACACCCAAAACTATGACAGACGACAATCGGCTCGCGAATATTTAACAATTTTAAGATATTGCGGACAATATTTTTGTAGTCGAGCATTGAGAGTGCTTGGTGTGACGCGTAACTTTTATTTGGCGGAAAACTAATTTTCAGTGTTGAAAAGTTTTTAACGAACGGGTCGCACTCGTCGAACGAGTTTTTGTTTCCGCCCCAGCCGTGCAAGAACACTACGCAATCATTTCCGCGTTTTTGATAGTCGTAATCAATGATAAAACTTTTATAAATGTATTTCACATATTGATATATGCGTATGCGCGCGTTTTCGTCCAAAGTGAAATTGTGCTCACCGCTACGAACTTTGTCGAGTTGACGAATGCAAAAATTTTTCGTCACGCACAACAATCAATTTGCAAAGCACTCTTGCCATAAACTCACCACTCGCACACCCGCCAAAACTGTGTCAGCCTACGCAAAGCGAACATATAACCTAAATATGAAAAAAATAGGAATCATATTCGGTGGCAAATCGGTTGAACACGATGTGTCGATAGTCACCGCCTTGCAATGCTATCAAATGATAAAATCGAACTTTGACATCAAACTTATCTACATAACGCACGATAACGAGTTCTATTTCGTGCCCTCGAATGTTCGTCCAAAAGACTTTGTACGCTTGCCAAAGCACGCCAAACGCGTAAAAAACCTGCAATTCGGCGTTGACACAATCATCAATTGCTGTCACGGTGGAATAGGAGAGAACGGGCAACTCTCGGCAATGCTGTTGACGCTTGGCATTCGCTACACCAACGCGGATTGCCTATCAAGTATGCTGGCAATGGACAAATCGCTCACCAAACTCGCGCTCAAAGGTACGAAAGTAAAGACTTTGCCCGCGAAAACCTATTATTCCTTGCCCGACAAAGCCGAACTCGACAAAACTGCCTATCCAGTCATCGTCAAACCGCGAAGCCTTGGCAGTAGCATAGGCGTGGTAAGGTGCGACAACGCCGACGACCTAATGCGAGCCATTCAAGCCGACCTAATGTATGACCGCGCTTGCATTGTGGAGAAGTGCATCGACCCGCTCATTGAGTACAACTGCGCCGTCTATCAGCACGGTGAAGATTTGATTGTTAGCGAAATCGAACAACCAGTCAAGCATGACACGACATTGAGTTTTGCCGACAAATATCTCATCTCCGCGCAAAAAGGAATGAAAGGTTCGTCACGCATTCTGCCTGCCGAGATTGATGACGCACTCCGCGACAAAATCCACAACTGGACGCTCACGGCATACAAAGTTCTTGACCTGAAAGGCGTGGTAAGGGTGGATTATCTCTTCGACCCAGCGACAAAATCTCTCTATCTTAACGAAATCAACACCATACCGGGCTCGCTCGCGTTTTATCTTTTTGAGCCGTTGGGAATCAGTTATGTGGAACTAATAAAAGACCTTATCGACGACTGCCAAAATTCGCACATAACAGACAACAAAATTACCAGATTTGATTCGCAAATCCTTGATATTGCTTTACATAAAAATTGACTTATGGTAAACTAAAAATGTATTAAGGAGAGTATCGGCAATGACTAATAGCGAACTGATAAATATTGCCAAATCGACTTTGCGGTCGGTTTTGGATAACCCTTACGACAGCGAGTGTCCAACCTTTGTAGTGGCGGTGCTTTTGGGCAAGTCGGGCAAGGTGTATACAGGCGTAAATGTTCATTGGTGGCATTCCAGTTGCGCCGAGCAGGTGGCTATTGGTTCGGCTTTTGCCAGTGGTGAAAGGGAATTCGACCGCATTGTTTCCGTTTCGCGCGGGGCGGACGGCAAAATTAATGTGGTTACGCCTTGTGGCATTTGCAGACAGATGTTCGCAATCCATGCGCCCAACATAAAAGTGATTATCAAGGACGGCAACAGAACTGTGACTAAATCGGTTGACGATTTGTTGCCTTACTGTTACAGAGGAGAGTATTAATGGCATACGGAGCAAAAGACCTAGTCGTATTGGAAGGCTTGGACGCAGTGAGAATGCGCCCAGGAATGTATATCGGTAGCACGGGCAATCGCGGAATGCACCATATTTTGTGGGAAATTATCGACAACTCGATTGACGAACTTGCCAACGGCTATGGCAATAAAATCACAGTCAAATTGCACAAAGACGGCTCGGCAACGGTCAGTGATAATGGCCGTGGCGTGCCAGTTGACCCACACCCAAAGTTGAAAATATCAGGTGTGGAAGTGGTGTACACCCAACTCCACGCGGGTGGCAAGTTTGGTGATGGCAACTATCAATATTCGGGTGGTTTACACGGCGTGGGTGCGTCGGTTACCAATGCGCTCAGTCGCTATCTTGAAGTCACCGTTTGCCGTGAAGGTAAGAAATATTACGCAAGGTTCGAAAGCACGGAAAAGGGTGGCAAAATCCACAGCGGACAAACTGTGCAAAAACTTATCTGCATAGGCGACACCAAAGAAACGGGTACGACAGTACACTTTTTGCCAGACGACCGCGTGTTTGGTGACAATTCGTTCGACCTAGAACTCATCACCAAGAAACTCCGCGAAGACGCTTATTTAAACCGCGGAATAGTAGTAGATTTGGTGGACGAACGCACCAATGTTAAACAACAATTTTGCTATGAAGGTGGCATCAAAGATTACGTTACCTATCTAAACGAAGGCAAAAATACGCAATATTTCCCACCAATTTTCATAGAAGGCGAGAGCGACGGCGTGTATGTGCAATTAGCAATGCAACACACGGACGGGTTTAGCGAAAACATTTTTAGTTTCGTCAACAACATTCCAACCCCAGAGGGCGGTTGGCACGAAGTGGGATTCAAGTCCGCACTAACCAAGGTTCTCAATGACAACGCACGTAAGCAAGGATTTTTGAAGGAAAAGGACGAGAACTTGCTCGGTGAAGACTACCGCGAAGGTATTACGGCGGTGCTCAGCATAAAGATGAAAAACGTCCAATTTGAAGGTCAAACCAAGACCAAACTTGGCAACGTTGATGTCAAGCCAAAGGTGGAAGCCGTTTGCTCGCAAAAACTAGACGAATTTTTCAATAGCATAAAGAATTTACCTATTTTGCAAGCCATTTGCGACAAAGCAAAGGGTGCACAAAAGGCTCGTATGGCTAGCCGACGCGCAAAAGATTTGGCGCGCGCCAAGAATAGCATTGAAGGCTCAAATCTTGTGGGCAAATTCGCGAACTGCAGTGGCAGAGATTACAAGCGCAACGAACTATTTATAGTAGAAGGCAAATCGGCAGGTGGCTCGGCAAAGGGCGGTCGTGACCGTATGTTCCAAGCCATTTTGGCATTGCGTGGCAAGCCTATCAATGCGGAAAAGAAGCGCATTGACCAAGTTTTGCAGAATGAAGAAATCCGCACAATCATCGGGGCATTAGGCACGGGCATTGGCGACAATTTCAAGATTGACAATTTGAAGTTTGACAAAGTCATCATTTTGAGCGATGCCGATGAAGACGGCGCACACATAAGGTCAATTTTGATTACATTCTTTTTTAGATATATGAAAGAACTCATCACCGAAGGGCACGTCTATTGCGGAATGCCACCATTATACAAAGTATCGTACAAGGACAAGCACGAGTACGTTTACAGTGACCGTGAATTGCCAGAAGCCATTGAACGCGCTGGCAAGGTGTATGAGTTGCAACGTTACAAAGGTCTTGGCGAGATGAACGCCGACCAGTTGCGTGAAACCACAATGAACCCAGCCCGCCGAAATTTAATGAAAATCACCATCGACGACGCGGTGGAAGCCGACAAGGCAATCACCACTTGGATGGGCGACGAAGTGGAAGCCCGCAAGGACTACATCACAAGAAATGCAAACTTTAACAAGGTTGATGAACTTTTAACAAAGAATAACGATAATAACGATTAGGAAGACTTATGGCAAGAGATGACGAAAAGCAAGTAAATATGTTTGATAACAAAGAGAAACATAAGCCAAAAAAGGCAACGAATATGGACGAAACACCAGCCGAAGAAACCGGCTTGGTTTTCACGCGCACAGTCGAAGATGTGATGAATTCTAGTATGCTACCATATTCCGAATGTGTTATTTTGGATCGCGCCTTGCCAAGAGTGGAAGACGGCTTAAAACCAGTGCAAAGACGTATTTTGTACGCAATGCTTGAAGCAGGGCTCACCCCAGATAAACCATACAAAAAATGTGCCGCCACGGTCGGTGATGTGTTGGGTAAATACCACCCACACGGCGACACATCGGTTTATGACGCAATGGTGCGTATGGCGCAAGATTTTACCATAAACACGCCACTCATTGATGGTCACGGCAACTTTGGTTCGGTCGATGGCGACCCAGCCGCTGCTTATCGTTATACCGAAGCCCGACTCAGCAAACTAGCAGTCGAACTTATGCAAGACATTGACAAAGACACGGTTAATTTCAGCCTAAGTTTCGATGACAAACGCAAAGAGCCAGATTATTTACCAGGACGTTTTCCAAACTTGTTGGTTAATGGTGCCAGCGGTATTGCTGTCGGTCTTGCCACCAACATTCCGCCACACAATTTAGGCGAAGTAATCGACGCCACAGTGGCATATATTGACGACGAAAACATAGATTTGGGCGGACTGCTCAAATATATCAAAGGACCAGATTTCCCAACGGGCGCAATGGTGCTCAAGAACCAGAATATGATTGACGCCTATGCCACCGGTCGTGGCAAAGTGCAAGTCCGTGCGGTGTGGAACTTGGAAGAATTGCCTAACGGCAAGACCAACATTATCATCACGGAGTTGCCATATCAGGTCAACAAAGCAGAGTTTTTGACCCACATTGTTGACGTCAAGGAAAAGTATAAAGGCTGTTTGAACGCAATAACAGAGATTCAAGATGAATCAGATATGAGTGGTATGCGCGCAGTCATTACAGTTAGAAAAGACGGCGATGTGCAAGGTATCATAAGCGAACTTTTGAAGCGCACCGAAATGCAGGCCAGTTTCAGTTACAACGTGGTAGCAATCGCAGATGGTAAACCAAAACTTTTGCCACTTTTGGACATTATTAGATATTATGTCAATTTCCAAGTCGATGTCATCGTGCGTCGCACCAAATTCAATTTGGAGAAGGCAGAAGCGCGCGCTCACATTTTGGAAGGACTGTTAATCGCCATTCAAAACATTGATGAAGTGATTAAGATTATCAAGGGAAGCAAGAGTGTCCAAGAAGCCAAAATCGAACTGATGTCACGCTTCGGGCTCACCGAAGTGCAAGCCGTTGCAATTTTGGATATGAAATTGTCAAGGCTCACCAACCTTGAAACATACAAGATTGAAGAAGAACTTGCCGAACTCAACAAAAAGATTAAGAAATATAAACACATCTTGTCTGCTAGAAAATATCAACTTGAAGTGGTTAGGGCAGAACTCTTGTCAATCAAAGAGCGCTATCCATTGCCACGTAAAACACAAGTGGTACGTAGTTTCGATGAATATGTGGCAACACCTATCGAAAAGGCTATTGAGAACGAAGAATGCGTGCTGTATGTGACGACAGATGGTTTGAGAGTGAAGAATGTTCCGTTCAAGTCAATCAAGGACGGAGATAACAGTTTCAACGCGACCAAGAATGCCAACCTTTTGTTTAGAGATAGCGCGCACGCCTACTCAAATGACACAATTTTGGCATTCACCAATCTCGGCAATGTCTATAAGTTTACCGCGCGTTTCATCGAGCAGTGCAAACTTAACGGCAAGGGTACACAACTATCGCAGATTTGTAAGTGCGAAGCCCACGAACAGATTGTCAACATCTTCAATTTGGCAGAAACAAATGTTGCCAACGACCTATTCTTCTTCACGCGTGATGGTTTCATTCGTAAATGCCCATTCAGTGAGTTTGACATTGCCAAGTCTAGCGCTAGCGCAATCAAGTTGAAACTCGGCGACGAAGTAATCCGTGTGCAAGACAACCTTTATATGCCAAGCGCGGTTTGTGTGACCAAGAATGGTATGGTGCTCAACTGCGAACTCGGCTCAGTGCCTAGCCAAAAGCGTGGCGCGTCGGGCGTAATCGGTATTCAGTTGTCGCAGGGTGATGAAGTGGTGTTCGCTGGTCAAGTGATGTCGAGCGATAAATTGATTGTTTTGACCGATAATAACCATATCAAACGCGTGAATATGACAGAGATACCAATGAGCGCGCGTAACCGCAAAGGCTTGCAGATTTGCGTTGCAAAAGAGAAAGTTGATTTCGCCATTGCACCGGTTGTCAGTGGTGAGTTTGTGGCTGTGTTCAAGTCGGGCGCAGTTGAAGTCGTCGATGTCAGCAAGATTGATGTCTTGCCACGCAACAAGACCGGCAAGCCAATGCAAAACGTGAAAAATGATGATAAATTGTTGTTGGCAACCATATATAATATTTAGGTGATTTATGCAATACATAATTAGATTTATTAAGGGAATATTGATTGGCTGTGTCAACATTATTCCGGGCGTTAGTGCAGGCACAATCGCAGTCGTCACCAACGTTTACGACGAACTTATTACAGCAATGAGCCTTGATTTCAAGTTTATTAAGAAGAACTTTTGGCGTCTATTGGCTCTCGGTCTTGGCGTCATCGTCGGCATTTTGCTGTTTAGCAAGGCAATAGAATTTTTGTTTAACCATTGTTTCCGCAGTACGATGAACTTCTTTGGTGGATTGGTAATCGGCTCTGTGCCTTTGCTGATTAAGAACGCAATCAAAATGCCAGAAGACAGCAAAAAGTGGGTTAAATGGGTAGTGTTTGCAGTCTGTTTTGCCGGCGTTTTGTGCTATTCATTCTTGTGCAAGAAAGCAACCGACGCCGAGATTATCACTTCAATCGACTTTAAATCATTTTTCAAGATTGCAGGATTGTTGTCAATCGCCAGCGTTGCAATGATTTTGCCAGGTCTTAGCGGTTCGCTTATGATGATGTTCTTCGGCATTTATGACACGGTCATTGCAGCCCTTGCACACTTCAACTTTGCAGTTTTGTCAGCCGTTGCTGTCGGCGTAATCGTGGGTATTGTGGTTGGCTCAATCATCTTGAAATATTTGCTCAAACATTTCGGCAAGACGACCAACTTCGGCATAATCGCACTTGTATTGGCTTCGCTAATCGGCGTGTATGTGGTTTATGTTATTCCAAAAATGGCATTCGACTGGATTCTAATCGCCGACATTTGCGCTTTGGTTGCAGGTCTTTTGGGCGGTTATGGCTTGTGCTATATCAGCCAAAAAAAATCTAAATTTGAAGCCCAAGAAAACGACAATCTCGTCGGCTTCAAGGAATATGTGCCTGACGAAAAGACGGGCACAACTAACGCTAAAATCGTGGCAAGCGACAATAAAGAAACCGAAAACGAGCCAGTCAAGGCAAAGGGCGATACAAACGCCAGCCAACCAGCAAACAATGACTCTATCGCACCGACAGAAAACAATAACTCATCAAACAATGAACAAAAAACTGACAAATAGTCAGTTTTTTTGTGTAAATTTGATTTTATTTTATTGACAGCCAAGTTTCGTTGTGCTAGAATACAAGCACATGGGGGAGTGGCGGAATTGGCATACGCGCACGTTTGAGGGGCGTGTGGGCAACCTTGTGAGTTCAAATCTCATCTTCCCCACCATATATTAAACCTAGTCACTAGGTTTTTATTTTTCTAATAGTGGGGGAGTAAATGTTGATAGAGCAAGAATTGAAGAAAAATATTCAACGCGAGATGTTTTATGATTTGCTAGAAGAGTGCTATGATATGTCGCACCGCTATCGTTGTGTGAATGCGGACAAAAATCGTGGCAAGCATACTCAACAAAAAGCAAACGAAAAAGAAACAACCATAGAAAAATAAAAAAACACCCGTTTGGGTATTTTTTTTTGATTAAATTTTACGTTCGCCGGTGACGCCTTCTTTAAATCCGCAAGGACTAGAACACTTGTAGTCAGGGAAGGTGCAACGTGAGCCGTGAGTGTATTTTTCTAACATTTCGGCTTGTGGATGAGCTTTACGCTTGAGTTCGGCAACGTAACGATTGAGTGTGTCAGTAGTTTGGTTGTCAATTTCCAGTTGAACAAAGGTGCATTTACGCTCTTTCATCTTCAAAATGAATTTGTCCAAACTGCCATATTCGTTGATGTTCACGAGCAAACCTTGTGGGAATACGCTTGCTTGGCTTTCGCAGTCCTTCTTCCATTCGCGAGTGAGTTCGTCGCTCATACGAATAATCTTTGGCACATAGAACTCTGGTGTGTCGAGCAAGGTCATATCGTAACTAATAGTGCGGTGGCGCTGTGCTTGTGCTAGTTGGGCAAGTGAGCCCTTGTAACTGGTGCAATACACATCACCGAAATAGGTTTCTGGTGCGATAGAGCGCTTGATGAGTGACAAGTGTGCGTTCTTGGCGTTGACACCTTCGGCAAGGTCCTTGTCATAATACACGCGATTTACGTTGCCGTCTTTGATGTAGTCGAACAAAATGCGTCTGTGTACTGGGTCGTCGTCTTGACTGAGTTTTTGCTCCCAAACTTCCGTCTTCAAGCCGTTTTGAATGCTGGTGACGAAATCGCTCATTGCTGGCACGAGCGCCTTGTAAAAGTCGTTGGACGGATTGTCGATTTCACGTTGCATCATAGCGCACAAATAATTGAGTTGGCGAAGGGACACAGTGTAAACCATTGTGGTAGGAGTGAACACCGAAATTAGATAACGCGCATTTTCTTGCGCCAGTTTTTCAATCTTTTTCTCTGTGAAAATGTTTGGATATTTGGCTTGATATTCGTCGCGGATAAGATTTTTGTATGTGTCGAGCCATTTGTCGAACAACTTTTGTTCGCCTTCCTTCAACACCATTTTGGTGTAGCGAGCCGATTTTTCGCTGGTGTTGTAGAATTGCTCATTGTTGAGCACCATTGCCAAGCCCTTTGGAATGTTTTCCAGTGACAAGTTGATAAATGCGTGGTCAAACACGCTGTGGTGACCGCTGGCTTTTGTTCCGTTGGCACGGCGCATAGTTTTTTCTTTCGGCTCACACATCAGCGCGCCAAAAGTGTCTGGCATATAGCACACGCCCGCAGCGTGTCCGCTAAGTTTGGTCAAATCTTCCATTGACGCCGCCATATTAGGCATAGTCGTCCCGATAATAGATATTTTCATTTTCCCCTCCCAAATTTTGCATTGAATATATCACGCTCGAACAGGTTTGTCAACTTAATTGATGTCATATTTGCGCTAAAAAAATAATAAATAATTAGTATGAAAACAAGATTGGACAAGGCATATTTGGGTAAGGTTTACACGATAGTTAATTTACAGTTAAACGACCCCAAAATGACCACAAGGCTCAAAGAATTAGGCTTCATTTCGGGCAACGAGATAGTTGTTAAAGCCATTTCTCCGCATCGTAAAACGATAATTGTGGTATTGCTCGGCAGTATGTTCGCGTTGAAGACGAACATAGCAAAAGAGGTGGTGATAAAATGAAAAATGTGACAATTATAGGCAATCCAAACACTGGCAAGAGCACGCTTTTTAATGCCATAACCAAAAGCGACCTGCACACGGGCAACTGGCACGGCGTGACTGTTGACGCCAGCAACAAGGTGGTTCAGTTTGGTGGCGAAAAGTACACTTTCACCGACTTGCCGGGGTTTTATAGTATGACGGCATACTCGTTTGAAGAGCAGGTGAGCATTGACTACGTCCACAGCCACAAGGACGACCATTACATATACGTGCTTGACGCCAACAGCCTAAGAAGAAACCTATACCTTGCCGTCCAACTGCTCGCCACGGGCATAAATATGGTAATATATATTAATAACTATGATATATTTACTAAACACGGCGGGCAGATAGACATCAACGCCTTGTCCGCTATACTCGGCACGCGCGTGGTGATAGGTAACGCTCTCAAACAGCGTTTTGACCCCAAACTTATTGCCGAAAACAACGATTTTAAAGGACCAACGCTTGCCACCAGCGAGCAAATATACAAATTCATCTCTAATATTTACGCCAAATGCGTGAAAATAGACCAGAATTACACCTATGGAGTTAGCCGTTGGGACAAAGTTTTGCTCAATAAATGGCTGTTTTTGCCCTTGTTTTTGCTGTCGAGTTTCTTAATAATGTATCTCACATTTTTTAGTGTGGGCGGGTTTTTGTCGGACAAATTCGTCGCGATGTTTGAACTAGTGGTCGAAAAGCCTATTTCCTATCTGCTTTCACTCATCACACACTCGCAATGGTTGCTCGACCTATTCAATGACGGCATTTTTGACGCCTTCAACTCGGTTTTGTCCTTTATTGTGCCGGTGTGCTTATTGTACATCTTCATCGGGCTGATTGAAGACAGCGGAATAATGGCGCGAATGGCATTTATGCTGGACGACAGCCTGTCAAAAATAGGGCTAAACGGCAAATCTGCCTACACGCTCTTGCTCGGTTTTGGTTGCAACACGACGGCGGTCGTCACAGCGCAAGGAATGGCGAACAAAAACGCGAAAATCAAGACGGCATTGATGACGCCATATATGACTTGCACGGCGAAACTCCCGATTTATAGCGTAATAGCGGGCGCGCTCTTCGGCGCGAAGTCCATATTTGTCATATTCGGGCTGTATTTATTAGGCATTTTGGTGTCAATCATGGTGGCTGGCGTGCTCGAAAAAACCATTTTGCCTACGCACGACGACAGTTTCTTGCTCGAATTTCCCGCCATTCGACGCCCTAGCATCAAAAAAGTGACCAAAAACGCGCTCAAATCCGCCAAAACATTCTTGTCCAAGGTGGTGACGATTGTCGTAGGCGTGTCGGTCATAGTTTGGGTGCTAAATAATTTTAATTTTAGGTTTAGTTATCTGCCCAATAATGACACAAATATTCTGCCAACCATTGCCAAGTTTATCGCGCCCGTGTTCAGTCCGCTCGGTTTTGCCAGTGTGGGTGCAGTGACGGCACTCATTGTGGGCATTTTGGCGAAAGAACTCGTGCTTTCCAGCCTAGTTTTGACGGGCGCACTCGGTACTCTCACGGGCGCAAGTGGGGTGGCGTTTCTAGTGTTCGTCGCGCTTTACGCACCTTGCATATCTACAATCGCCGTGCTGAAAGGCTTTGTCGGCAAGAAATGGACGGCATTCTCGGTCATCTCGCAAATAATCATTGCATACACTCTGTCGCGCCTAATTTTCGTATTACTTATGGGCAAATTGGCAATAATTGATTTAATTTTATCACTATTTGTAATAGTTTTTGTGGTATTGGCACTGGTGCGAACCAAAAAAACAAGATTTTGCGCTTGCTCGTCAACTTGCACTAATCGAATTTGTAAAAAATGTCAAAAATGATTGCCGAGAACAAATCTTTGTGATATATTTATGCTATGAGAAAACCTGTTGTAGCCATTGTAGGCACTCCAAATGTGGGCAAGAGCACATTTTTCAATAAAATCGCTGGCAGACGAATCAGCATAGTAGATGACCAACCGGGTGTAACGCGTGACCGCATTTACGCCGACGCCGATTGGAATGGCTATGCTTTTTCCATTGTCGATACGGGCGGTTTGGATTTTAGCAAAGATGACGAAATGTACCACAATATTTTGAACCAAGCACAGATTGCCATAGATTTGGCGGACGTGATTGTGTTTTTTGTGGACGGTAAAAAGGGTTTGACCCACGCAGATATGGAAGTGGCGAATATGCTCCGCAAGTGCAAAGCACCAAAGATTGTGGCTGTCAACAAACTTGACAACAACGAGATTGAGAAAACATACGAGTTTTACGAACTCCAACTCGGCGACCCAATGCCATTGTCCGCTTCGCACGGCAAGGGAATAGGCGACTTGCTTGACGCCATTACGCACCATTTAGAGCAGATTTCGCCCGAAGAGTTCGCCGACACGCTCAAAATTGCCATTGTGGGTAAGCCAAACGCCGGCAAGAGTAGTTTGACGAATAGACTTATAGGCGAAGATAGAATGGTTGTCAGCAATGTGGCTGGCACGACGCGTGACGCCATTGACATTCCATTTAAGTATAACGGCAAGAATTACACGCTTATTGACACCGCAGGCTTGCGTAAGAAGGGTAAAATAGCCCCAGACAGCATTGAGCGTTACAGCGCGCTTAGGTCGATTGACGCGGTGGAGCGTTGTGACATTGCGCTTATGGTGATTGACGCCACAGAAGGTATCACCGAGCAAGACTCCAAGGTTGCAGGTCTTATTCACGACGAAGGCAAACCAAGTGTCATTGTGGTGAACAAGTGGGACAAGGTCGATAAGACCAAGATGACCACCGAGAAGTTTAAGAAACTCATTGAAACCGAACTGCCGTTTATGAAATATTATGTGCCAGTCTTCATCTCTTGCGAGAGTGGCCAACGCATTGGCAAGGTTATGGAAATGGCAGAGATGGTTTATGCCAACGCCAGCCGTGAGATTACGATGGGCGTATTCAACTCAATTTTGCAGAACGCGACGGCGGTCAACGAGCCACCTATACACAATGGTCGCAAACTCAAAGTGCTTTATGGCAGACAATCGGGCAAAAATCCGCCAACCTTTACAATTTTCTGCAACCGCGCAGAATTAATGGATTTTGCCTATTCAAGATATTTGGAAAATAGCATTAGAAACGCCTTTGATTTCAAGGGCACTCCTATCAAACTCATCTTCAAAAACAAAGGAGAAAAAGATTAATGGTCGTTACGATATTAGAAATGACCGCGCTTGTTGTCTGTGGCTATCTGCTCGGCAATGTGTTCGGCGCAAAGATTTTGTGCAAAATTACGGGCGATGACCTAAGTAAAAAGGGCAGTGGCAATTACGGCACGATGAACACGCTCCGCTCAATCGGTGCATTTCAAGGCTTGGCAGTATTGCTGTTCGACGCATTGAAAGGCAGTTTGATTGCCTTTCTCGGCTACCTAATTTGTGGTCAACTGGGGCTCTACATCGGTGGTCTTGCAGTTATCATCGGGCACATTTTTCCGGTATTCTATCACTTTAAGGGTGGCAAAGGCTTCGCCACATTCATTGGTGTAGTTTGCGTGGCGAACTGGATTGTCGGCGTGCCACTTTTCGTCTTGCTAGTGATAATGATTTGCATAACCAAGCAAGGTGCAATTTGCGATTTGTCATACGCCTTGATTATGGCGATTGTCAACACAATTATGAGCGGAAGCCACAACCCATTCGTATATATCTTGCTTTGGGGTATAACAGCGCTCGTATTCTGGGCACACAGAACCAACATCGTTCGTATTGTGCAACATAAGGAAAATAAGACCGAACTCGCCAGCCAAATCAAAAAGGCTTTTACGCATAAGCACAAAGATAAAACGAATGACGACACAAACACCACCGAACCAACGGCGAATGCAAGCGAAAGTGTAGAAAGTAAAGTTGACGAGGCGGTTGCGCAAACAGAACCCGATAAGGTTGAACAAAACGAAGAGTCAAAAAACATTGTAGATAACGGAGATAAATAATGGAAAAGAAAGAATATATAATTTCAGCAGATAGCGCGTGCGATTTGCCAGAAGGCTATGCCAAGGCGCACGGCATTGAGATGGTTACTCTTGCCACCATTCTTGATGGGGTAGAGTATGAGACATTGGACAATCACAAAGTATTGCAATATGTAAAAGATACGGGCGAGATTCCAAAGACGGCTGCGCCAAGCATTGAACTTTTGGAAGAATTTTTTGCCAAACTATCTAAACAAGCCGAGCACGTAATCCATTTTTCGATGAGCAGTGGCATTTCATCTACTTACAACAACGCTGTTAAGGCGGCGGAAAAGTTTGAGAATGTGACTGTTATCGACTCGCAAAGTTTGTCTAGCGGAATTGCTTTGCAAGTGATGAACGCGGAAAAGTTGATTGCCGAAGGCAATACCTTTGAACAAGTTATTGAAGGCGTGCGCCAAGCAGTCGGTAAAACGCGTGCAAGTTTCGTAATCGACAGCCTAAAACTTTTGTACAAGGGTGGCAGATGCTCAAAACTAGCACTATTTGGTGCTAATCTTATGAAGATTAAACCATCAATCGTTGTCAAGAACGGCACAATGTGTGTGGGCAAGAAGTATCGTAAGAATATAAAACTCGTGGCTCAAAATTACGTCGCTGACCAACTCAACAACGGTGAAGAAAAAGATATGACAAATTGTTTTATCACTTACACCACTTTTGACCAACCAACTGTTGACATTTTGGTGCAAATGGCAAAGGACGCAGGTTTTAAAAATGTTTACACATCAATCGCCAGTGCGACAATCACTTGCCACTGCGGTGCCAACACAATCGGCATTCTCTATATCGCGAAATAAATATGCTTTTAAGGCATATTTTTTTTTGTTCTCTCATAGGTTATAGCAAAGCGAACCTAATGGAGGACTTATGGATAGAACTTTTGATATTTATAATGATATCGAAACACGTACAAATGGTGACATTTACATAGGCGTTGTTGGTCCAGTGAGAGTGGGTAAATCTACTTTTATTTCCAAATTTATGGACAATTTTGTATTGCCAAACATCGCCAATGCCAGTGAAAGAAAACGTGCAGAAGACGAAATGCCACAATCATCGGACGGCAAAACTGTGATGACCACACAGCCAAAATTTGTGCCTAGCGAAGCGGTGAATGTGAGTGTCAAAAACATCTTAATGCGTGCTAGACTGATTGATTGTGTCGGCTTTATGGCTGACGGCGCACTCGGTGGCGCGGAAGACAAAAAACCACGTATGGTAAAGACTCCTTGGTCGGACGAAAAAATGCCTTTTGACCAGGCTGCTAAAATCGGCACGGAAAAGGTGATTAAAGACCACAGTACGCTCGGCATTGTGTTGACCACAGACGGCAGTTTTGGTGACTTGCCACGCGAGAACTTTGTGTCGGCAGAAGCCGAGAGTGTGCAGACAATGAAAGCATCGGGCAAACCATTCGTCGTTGTGCTCAACACCAGCAAGCCAGACGCAGAAGAAACCGCAACTCTTGCCAACAAAATTAAGGCAGACTATGACGTGCCGGTGCTTGCGCTCGACGTGTCACAACTCTCGTCAAACGATGTGGAAAATATTTTCTCCACACTCACTACGCAATTCCCACTCAACTCAATTGATATCATCGCTCCTAATTGGCTCAAAGCCTTGCCTATGGATAGCGACCTTATTCAAAACTTGCTCGGCGAAGTGGTAGATAAAACTCAAAACGTGGCAAAGATTGGCGACTACAAAAACGACCAAATTTTGTTTGAAAACAGCGATGATTTTGAGTCGATAATTTCTAGCAACGTTGACATCGGTAAGGGCAGTATAACATTTGAGATTGTGCCGAAAGACAACTTGTTTTATAAAGTATTGTCCATTCAAAGTGGCACGCAAATTAGCAATGATTTGGAACTCGTTGAGTTTATCAAAGATTTGAATGTGGCGAAGCATAAATATGACCAACTCAAATCGGCACTCGACTCGGTGGAAGAAACGGGTTACGGCATTGTCGTCCCTAACGTAAACGATATGGAACTCAAAGCCCCAGAGATTGTAAAACAAGGCAATCGTTGTGGCATCAAACTCCGCGCCAGCGCACCAAGTTTACACATCATTAAGGTCGATGTAGAAGCCGAAGTAAACCCAATTATGGGCGAAGAACAACAGAGCGCAGATATGGTTGAATATTTGCAAAACGAGTTTGAAGAAAACCCACAAAAACTTTGGTCAACAAAAATGTTCGGCAAGAGTCTTGAAGAGATGGTCGGCGACAGTTTGAAAAACAAAATCACAGCCGTGCCACAAGGCGTTCAAAACAAAATGCGTCGCACAATGTCGCGCATTGTAAACGAAGGAAAGGGCGGAGTAATTTGCATTTTATTGTAGTGAAAAATTTTCGAAAAAAAATTAAAAATATGTAAAAAATAGTTGCTATAAAAAATTTTGTATATTATAATCAAGACATAAAACGAAGGAGAGAATATGTCAAGTTTATTAAATTTTTTCGAAAATAACTGGTACTGGATTGTTGGCGCAGTAGTATTGATGATAATTGTTTTGCTCATTATGCTCGTTGTGCTTGACAAGAAGGACATTAGATTGCAAGACGCAATTGAAGAGAAGCGCGTTCAAAAAGAAGCAGAGAAGAACGTAGCCAAAGCAGAAGCAATTGAGAACACAACAGTTGCTGAAGAAACTGTAGAAACGGTTGAAGAAAAGCCTGTTGCAAAGAAATCTGCAAAGAAATCTGCAAAGAAATCAGCAAAGAAAACAACTGCTAAAAAAGGCGCAAAGAAAACCACTGCAAAGAAAGCAGAACCAGCAGTAGTAGCACCAGTTGCCACTGTTGAAACAGCACCAAAACTAGAAGAAAAGAAGCCTGCTACAAAGAAGGCTACCGCTAAGACTAGCGCTAAAAAGCCAGTAGCGAAGAAGGTTGCTCCAAAGGCGGAAGTTAAAGAAGAACCTGTACTTGATGCAGAAGTTGTAAAGACTATTGCTGAATCAGAAGTTAAGAAAGTTGAAGATAAAAAACCTGCAACTAAAAAAGCCCCTGCAAAAGCAAATGCTAAAAAGACAACCGCAAAGAAAACCACTGCAAAGAAAACAACTGCTAAAAAAGCAGAACCAAAAACTGCTCCAAAAGCAGAAGTGAAAGCCCAAGTTGCGAAGACCGCTCCAAAAGCAGAAGCAAAGAAGCCTGCAACTAAAACAACTGCTAAAAAACCAGTAGCAAAGAAAACTACTGCTAAAAAACCTGCAACTAAAAAGTCTGCAAAATAATTAGCAAAAATAAATTTTTAGAATATAAAAACACCGAAAGGTGTTTTTTTTATGTTTAATAAACTTATTATTCATCTATCTAAAATTCGTCAAAATATATTGAATATTAAATCTCGTACTGACCGCAAAATAATCTCGGTAGTTAAAGCCAACGCATACGGTCACAATGCGGTAAAAGTGGCAAACTATGTGCAAGATATTGTCGATATGTTTGCCGTTGCCAATCTGTATGAAGCCAAAGCGCTAATAATGGGAGGTATAACAAAAAATATTTTAGTGCTATCCAAAACCATCGATTATGACACCAGTTATTCCAACATTATTTATATGGTTGACAACATTCACAATCTACCACACCGAGCGCGCGTCCACATTGCAATCAACAGCGGAATGAATAGGTATGGCGTTGACAGTCAAAAAAAATTCCTTGCCTTATATCGCCAACTTAAACGCAAACATAACTCTGTCGAAGGGCTATTTAGTCATTTCTATTCGAGCAGTCCAACTAATTGCACTCACCAAATCAAAAAGTTTAACGAGATTGTAGGGAACATTAATTTGCCAACGCATTTTTCTAGTAGTCATTCGCTCGACATAGATTTTCCGCAAGACTATGTACGGCTCGGCATTTGCCAGTATATTGCTAGCAAAGAAATACACACCCAAATTGTCGAACTGCACAGGTTGAAAAAGGGCGACCACATAGGCTATGGTCGTACGCGCGCTAAATGTGATTGCACGATTGCCGTTTTGCCGATTGGTTACGCCGACGGACTTGATTTGCGTCTTAGCAACAAATGGCAAGTCACTATCAATGGCAAGGCGTGTAATTTAGTGGGCAAGATTTGTATGGATTGTTGTTTCGCCATTGTAGATAACCGGACAAAAGTGGGTGACGAAGTGATATTTTACGACGGCGACATTGATAAGATTGCCAGTGCTACTCACTCGACAGAGTATGAGCAAATGTGTCGGCTGTATGGCGAAAGATACGAAATAATTTTTGATTAACAAAATAAAAAACTGGAAAGCCCAAAACAACCGCCACCATTCAATAATTTCGCAACCAAACCCGAGTTTGTCGAACATATTTTCGTTATACAATCCGCTTGATTTACAACTATAATTTTGGTATAATACAATTATGAGAATTGTGGCAGGAAAATTTAGGGGCACGCACTTAGCAGACTTTGACCTTGACACCACCAAGCCGACACTCGACCGAGTGCGCGTCAGCATTGGTAATATTTTGCAATTCAATTTTGACGGGGCAGTAGCGGTTGACCTATTTTCCGGCAGTGGCTGGTTCGGTCTGGAAGCACTCTCACGTGGTGCGTCCAAAGTCTATTGCGTAGATAGCAACAAACAAGCCATTAAAATTGTTCGCGCCAATTTTACTCGCTTAAAGCAAGACGAGAGCCAAATTGTCAACAGCGATTATATGGACTTTTTGCGCACTGCCAAAAACAAGGGCGATAAGTTTGATATTGTTTTCCTTGACCCGCCATACGCCACAGACTTTGCACAGAGAGCCGTTGACTATATCATCGAGCACGATATGATGAACGCGGGCGGAGTCATTATGCGTGAGAGCGACTCGACGAGCACACCGCTCTTTGCCACGGATAAAGAAATTTCTAGTCGTACTTATGGCCGACCTAGACTAGAATGGATAAGGTTTTGATATGAGATACACAACGAATGACACATCAATTAAAATTTTGGACAAGCACGAATTCAATCCAAAGCAGATTTTGGAATGCGGGCAGGTTTTTCGCTATCGCAAGACGGACGAGGGCTATGAGGTTTACAGCCTAGACAAATGCGCCAAAATCGTGGAGAAAAATGACTATTATCTCATCTACACCAGCGACGTAAAATATTTTGAGAAATATTTCGACCTGCGCACCGATTACAAGCAGATTAAACAAACCCTTTACAAACATAAATGCTTGCAAGACGCAATCGTTTACGGTTCGGGCATAAGACTACTTCGCCAAGACATTTTTGAAACAATCGTTTCATTCATAATTAGCGCCAACAACAATATTCCGCGCATTCAGGGTTCAATCGAGAAATTGTGCACCAACTTTGGCAGTAAAAAGGACGGTTATTTTGCCTTTCCAACCTTGGCGCAACTGTCAAAAGCCAGCGTCCAAGACCTAAAAGACGCCGGGTTAGGCTATCGCGCCGAACAACTTAAAAAGACTCTTGAAATGCTTAAATTTATCAACCTTGAACAGATTCGCACCTACACATACACCGGCAAAAAGAAATTCTTGATTTCGCTTGCGGGAGTGGGCGATAAAGTGGCAGACTGTATATTGCTGTTTGCATTCAACGAAATGGGTGCTTTTCCAGTTGATACTTGGATTGCCAAATCGTACAAGCAGATATTCAACAGCGACGAAACCAACCGCACCAAAATGCGTGAGAACTTGTACGAAATGTTTGGCGAGTATTCGGGCTACGCTCAACAATATATATTCTATTATTATCGTGACAACAAACTCGGTTAAAAACAGGCACGCCTGTTTTTTTACTGCCAGATAACCATTCATATTTAACCTATGCAGTTCATAAAATATTTTAGGTGAAATATGTCTTTTAATAATGAAATAAACAAATTATTGCTCAAATATTTCGATTCGTCTTTTAGTGATTATCGCTATTTGAACATTGGCGGGCGCGCCGTATATATCGAGGGGCAGACGGGACTTATTGAGTTTGACGAGAAAACTATCACATTTAAGGTAAAAAAACAGATATTGTCTGTGGTTGGCACAAACCTTGTGATTGCCGAATTTGACAATTCGACCGCGGTTGTCACGGGCAATATTGAGAGCGTGGTGGTCAAATGAACGGAATTCGTATTCGTCTAACGGGCTTGAACTTTGGACAACTCTTCAATCGATTGAAACGTGAAGACGTGTCCACCCAGTCGCTCAAGCGTATCGACAGCCGAACGCTCGAAGTCGCGCTCGAAATGAGCGACTATCTCAAAGTCAAAGACTATTTACACAAGTTCTACAAAGTGGAGAAAATTGGCTATACGGGCAAGCGCCAGTTTAAATACCTGCTCACCAAAAACATAGGTTACATAATAGGTGTATTTATTTTTGCTGTATTTGCCATTTTTTCGTCCAGTTTCGTATGGCAAATTGAGATTTGCGGGCTCGAAACTACGCCTAAAAATGAGATAATTTCCGCCTTAAAAATGCACAACATTGCCGTCGGCAAGACGTTTAATGCAGACATAACTAGCGTGGAAAATCAGTTGCTCATAGATTTGCCCACCATTGCGGACATCAGCATTGAGAAGCGTGGCACGACAATCGTTGTGTCGGTGAGCGAAAAACTTGTCTTTTCGCCGACCGAGTTTGACCCCATAATTAGTGAATACACGGGGGTCATTAAGTCAATCAACATTAGCATCGGCACATCGACCATTTCGGCGGGAGATTTCGTGCAAAAGGGAGATATTCTCGTTCAGCCGTTCATTCGCTCAAATGACGGCAATAATGTATCCGTGCGCCCTGTGGCGACCATAGAGTTTGAATCGCAAGCGGTGGGCGTGACGTGCGTTGCCAAGCGCGAAGCCAAACTGACCTATACGGGCAAAACGGTCAAGCGCAGTTATTATAGAATAGGCAAATTGAAATTATCTTCAATAAAACAAGACAAACCATTTGAATTTTGCGAAAAAGTCGTGTATAATAAATGCGTATCAAAGAATTGCTTTTTGCCAATCTATTTGGTCACGGTGGAATATCGCGAGTTTAATGTTGAGTATATCGACCACACTTTTGACCAAATCAAACGGCGCCTAATCGATGAAAGCATTGCCAATGCCAAACGCAATGTGGTTGGCGAGCCGGGCGAGTGCAACACGCAGATTATGGAAGTGGCAGGTTTGTATTTTGCCACCAGCACCATAATGTTCACAGCGATTCAAACATAGGAGAAATATGCTTACAATCAACAAAAAAATTAAACCCGAATATTTTACCAATTTGCAACTGGTCTATGACACCGTGCTCACCACGCTCGGTCAGCCAAAGGCGAATTTGGACGTGAATTTGTATTTTATGCGCGACGGTCAAATGCGCAAACTCAACCGCGAGTTTAGGAATATCGACCGCACGACAGACGTGCTGAGTTTTCCAATGACGGAAACTAAAGCGGGCAAGAAAGTTAGCCTTGCCACCTACAAAACGGAAATGGTGGACGGCCACTTGCTTTTGGGCGAAATATTCATCAGCCGTCACGTTGCCCGTCGCCAAGCCAAACAGTATGGTCACAGCCTAATGCGCGAGATTTGTTTCTTGTTCTGTCACGGAATGTTGCACATATTAGGCTACGACCACATCGAAGACGTTGACCGCGAAATTATGGAAGAAATGCAAACCAATATTATGATTAAATGCAATATCAAAAGAGGAGAGTAATATGAGTGATTTTAGAGCGGGATTTGTAACAATATTAGGCTTGCCAAACGTGGGCAAAAGCACACTAATCAATCGTCTTGTGGGCGAAAAGGTGGCAATCGTCAGCCCAAAACCACAGACCACGCGCAACACCGCAATCGGCATATATAATGACGACGACAGCCAAATCGTGTTTGTTGATACACCGGGCATTCACCGTTCGCACAACAAGATTGACGAATATATGTCCGCCAGCATAGATAGTGCCAGTAAGGACACCGATGTTTTGCTTTTCGTATTGTCTGCCAAGAAGCCACTCATCGACCAGTTTAACAAACTCAACTCCAAATATCCAAGCCACAGCGCACCAAAAATCGTGGTAATCAACAAGATTGACGAGTCAACATATGAGAAAATGTACCCACTCCTTGCCGAATTCAGTCTTGCTTGTCCTGTAAAAGAAATTTTGCCAATCAGCGCGCTCAAAGGACGTAACTGTGACGTGCTCGTCAATATGATAAAGAGTTATCTGCCAAAGTATGAAACAGAAACACGTTTTTATCCAGTGGAGCAATACACTGACAAATCTGCCAGATACATTGCTAGTGAGATTATTCGTGAAAAAGTACTCCTATTCTATGATGAAGAGATACCACACGGCGTGGCAGTCGAGATACACCAGTTCGACGAGAGCGATAGTTTGATTAAACTCGGCGCCGACATCATAGTTGAAAAAGACTCACACAAAGCAATCATTTTGGGCAAGAACGGAGAAGCAATCAAACGTCTTGCCACCAGCGCGCGCCTTGAAATGCAAAAAGTATTAGGCAAGAAAATCTTTTTGGAATTGTTCGTCAAGGTTAAAAAAGATTGGCGAGATAACTCCAAACTTTGCGCCGACTTTGGCTATGACACAAAAAGTTTGTCCAACTAGGGTATAAAGATTTATTCATCTCATATAATACAGTATGGAGATAAATATGAAGAAAAACGAAAGTATGACAGCCAGTGAAATCTGCAAAAGACTATTTTACGGAACAGGCGAAATAAACTATTATATGTTGTCCAAAGCGATTGACGACAGCAACAAAAGGACACACACGGACGATTTGATTAGATAATGGAACAGAATACAAAAGCAATCATTTTAAATACGAGAGAGTATAAGGAAGCGGACAAACTTGCCACGATTTTTAGTCGTGACTTAGGCAAGATATGTGTGCGCTTTGTTGGTGTGGCGAAACCCAAAGCCAAACTCAAAGCCAATGCTCAACCCTTTTCCTATTCCGACCTTGAACTTATGCGCACGGGCGACTTTTTCAAGGTGAAGACTGCTAAACTGAATAATAGTTTTGCCGAGATTGTAACCGATTTTGACGCGATGAAAGTGGGCTATGCCATTTTGGAAACATTGGACAAGGTATTGCCTAACGCAGAGCCCGAGCCAGAGATTTTTGACCTTGTGCTAGACACCTTGACCACGCTCAACGACAGCGCAAATAATAAGCAAAAAATTTTGATTGACTTTTGGCTAAAATTTACCTTTTTACTAGGCAATCCTATCATCAGCGCAGACGCTGACGGCGGGTATAAATATGTCTATCTCGACGGCGTCGATGGGGTAATCACCCCCGTACACACGCACGACAGTGTGGCGGTCGATGGCGCGGTCTGGCAGACGATTTGTGGCACGGGCGAAAAGTATGAAATGGCGCTCCGCCTTTTGTACAAAGCCTTGCGTATAAAATTTGACGTGGTTTTGAGTTCAATATCTATGTTTTTTGGTTAAAATTGATAAATAGCAAGCAATTTGTTTGCTTTTTTTTTGACTTTGTTATATATTCATATCGTCGATATTTACTTAAAAAAGGAAAAAATTATGTTTAACAAAAAAGGCAAATATGTTTATCTTTTCAGTGAAGGTAATGCAAAAATGCGCAACTTGCTTGGTGGTAAGGGTGCCAACCTTGCTGAAATGACTGGTTTGGGATTGCCAGTTCCTTACGGCTTTACAATCACTACGGAAGCTTGTAACCAATTCTACAAAGATAACAAAACAATCAATCCTAAAATTATTGACCAGATTTACACTGCTCTATCTAAGGTAGAGAAGATTGCTGGTAAGACCTTTGGTGATAACGAAAATCCTTTCCTAGTATCTGTACGTAGTGGCGCTCGCGCTAGTATGCCAGGTATGATGGACACCATTTTGAACCTTGGTCTTAACGATGTGGCTGTTGAAGGTTTGTCAAAACAAACTAACAATCCACGTTTTGCATACGATAGTTATCGCAGATTTATTCAAATGTTCAGTGACGTCGTTATGGGCGTTGAGAAACCTAAATTTGAACAAATCATTGACCAACAAAAACAAAAACTCGGCATTAAACTTGACACAGAGTTCACTGCTGATGACTTGAAAGAACTCATCGTCCTCTTCAAAGCATTGTACAAAGAAGAGAAAGGCGAAGACTTTCCACAAGACCCTAAAACTCAACTTATCTTGGCAGTTAAGGCTGTCTTCAATTCTTGGGATAACCCACGTGCCATTGTTTACCGTCGTATGAACGACATTCCTTCAAACTGGGGAACTGCTGTCAACGTTCAATCAATGGTATTCGGTAATATGGGTGAAGATAGTGGTACAGGCGTTGCCTTCACACGTAACCCAGCCACTGGCGAAAAGAAACTTTATGGTGAATACCTAATGAACGCACAAGGCGAAGACGTCGTTGCCGGCGTTCGCACACCAAAGCCTATCGCTACTTTGAAAGAACAAAACCCTGCTATTTATGAACAATTCCAAAACATTGCAAACACTTTGGAAAAACACTACAAAGATATGCAAGATATGGAATTCACTATCGAAAAAGGCAAGTTGTTTATGCTCCAAACTCGTAATGGTAAGCGTACTGCAACTGCTGCTTTGCAAATCGCCGTTGACCTTGTTAACGAAGGTATGATTTCAAAGAAAGACGCTGTTATGAAGATTGAACCTAAGTCTTTGGACGCTTTGTTGCACCCAACATTTGACAAGGATTCACTCAAAAATGCAGAAGTTATCGCTACTGGTTTGCCTGCTAGCCCAGGTGCTGGTTGTGGTCAAATCGTGTTCACTGCTGAACGCGCAAAAGAAATTGTAGATGCAGACAAGAATGCAAAAGTTTTGCTTTTGCGTCAAGAAACTAGCCCAGAAGACATCGAAGGTATGGTTGCATCACAAGGTGTTGTCACTGCCCGCGGTGGTATGACTAGCCACGCTGCCGTTGTTGCTCGTGGTATGGGAACTGCTTGCGTTGCCGGCGTTTCTACAATGGTTATTGATGAAGAAAACAAAACTGTTAAGTTCGGCGACAAAGTTTACAAAGAACTTGACACTATCGCTATCGATGGTAGCACAGGTAACATCTATGGTGGCGCTGTTAAGATGGTTCCAGCAAGTGTTACAGGCAATTTCGGCACAATTATGTCTTGGGCTGACGAATATCGTCGTCTAAAAGTTCGTACCAATGCCGACACTCCAAGAGATGCTAAACAAGCCGTTGTATTCGGCGCAGAAGGTATCGGTCTTTGCCGTACTGAACATATGTTCTTCGGCGCTGATAGAATCCCAGCCGTTCGTGAAATGATTGTCGCTGACAACCTTGCTGAACGTAAAGTTGCTCTTGACAAACTTCTTCCAATGCAAAGAGAAGACTTCATCGGCATTTATGAAGCAATGGAAGACCGTCCAGTTACTATTCGTTTCTTGGATCCACCTTTGCACGAATTCTTGCCACACACTGATGATGAAATTGCTTCTTTGGCAAAAGATATGGGCATTCCATTCGAAAGACTCAAAGCAAAAGTTGAATCATTGCACGAATTCAACCCAATGCTCGGTCACCGTGGTTGCCGTTTGTCAATCACCTTCCCAGAGATTGCAGAAATGCAAACCAGAGCAGTTATCGAGGCTGCTTGTGACGTAATTGCTCGTAAGCATTACAATATTGTTCCAGAAATTATGATTCCACTTGTTGGCGACGTAAACGAATTGAAATACGTTAAGAACGTAGTTGACGAAACAGCCAAGAAAGTTATGGAAGAAAAGGGTGTCAACCTTCAATACCACGTTGGTACAATGATTGAAGTTCCACGCGCCGCAGTTTTGGCAGACAAGATTGCAGAAGTAGCAGAATTCTTCTCATTCGGTACTAACGACTTGACTCAAATGACATTCGGTTTCAGCCGTGACGATGCGGGCAAGTTCTTAAATGACTACTATGCTAAGAAGATTTTTGAATCTGACCCATTCGCTCGTCTTGACCAAGAAGGCGTAGGCAAGTTGGTTGAAAACGCAGTTAAGTTGGGCAAATCTGTTCGTAAGAATATCAAACTTGGTATCTGTGGCGAACACGGTGGTGACCCTTCAACTATCGAATTCTGCGACAAGATTGGCTTGACTTATGTATCTTGCTCACCATTCCGTGTACCTATCGCACGTTTGGCTGCTGCACAAGCCGCTATCAAAAACAAATAATAAAAGAAATACCCGCAAGGGTATTTTTTTTGTTGCGTATTGACAACTAGCCAGTGTTGTGCTATTATTCGATTCACAAAAGGGTAGGGAAATAATGGCTAGTTTGATTGAAAAATATTTAAAAGAAGTAGCAGAAGAACAACACGCACTTGATTACGCAAAAGATGAGTTGATGGGCGCGCAAACTATGATAGAGCATATGTTACCAAAAGTAATGAACGCGTCAATTAATAGTGGCAAAAGTCCGCAAATCAGGAAGGCAGAGCGTGAAGACATCTTCCGCCAGATTCTAGAAGACAGATATGATGTAGATGGTTCTAATAGACGCATTAATGAACGTACAGCGCGATTGGAAAAACTATGCAACAAGTTTCACGGCGAAATGGAAGTTAGATTTGGAGATTTC
>ULWL01052336.1_pt1 | contig 26789 bp, 25 predicted proteins | sample 1960171 | NCBI WGS metagenome assembly ULWL01 (sample SAMEA4835807, study PRJEB28245) | human gut metagenome | biome: gut microbiome; material: fecal sample | place: Denmark | collected 2008 | reverse complement strand
AAAAATAATTAAATTAATTAAAAAAATAAATATTTTTAAAAAATATTAACAACTTTTCAAATTGCTCCAACGCCTTTTGATGAAAGGAAAAAATAAAAAACCATGAAATTAATTCATGGTTTTTTGATTTATTTAATTATTTTTGTTCTTCAACTGGTTTTTCTTCGTTCTCGGTTTTGTTCTCTTTTTTGAGTTCTGCCAAAATTTCAGCAAGAAGTTCTTCTGTGGTTGGTTTTGGTTCTGGTTTGTTTGCCTCTTCTTCGGCAGCTTTTTCTGCTGCTTTTCTTTCACGAAGTTCATTGAGAGCAACCTTGACTTCATCATGATTTTTCATGTTTACGCCTGCCGCTTTAAGTTCTCTCTTCTCTTCTTTTGTTGGAGCACTTTTAATAATTTTTGTTGTTGTGCTTCTCAAAAGTTCACTGCTCTTCATTGCAATTTTGATGATGCAGAACAATGTGAACGCAATCAACAAGAAATCAATAATCGAAGTGATGAATGCACCCCAATCAATATAGATTGAATTTGCGAGGTCAACCTCCCCTGATGCGTCATATGCTTTCTTCAGAAATGTGTAAGCCGAAGAAAGCCCTGTGCCACCAAGCGACAACAAATAATTGATGAGTGGCATAATAATTTTGTTTGTTAGCGCTGTGACGATTTTTGAGAAAGCACCGCCAACAATAACACCAATGGCCATATCAAGTATGTTTCCACGGGTGATAAATTTTTTGAAATCTGCAAAAAACTTTTTCATATAATCTCCTTTGTAAAATTCTTGTAATTAGTATAACACCGCAACAAATAAATTACTAGAATTTTCACATATTTTCTTATGTTGATTGCACGATTTCAAAAAGTGTGATAGAATTCAGGTTATTAGGAGAAAACAATGGAAACAAGAACACGTTTTGCACCAAGCCCAACGGGATATATGCATATTGGAAATTTAAGAACAGCACTTTATGGTTATCTTTTTGCTCACCATGAACATGGCAAGTTTATTCTTCGCATTGAAGACACCGACCAAAATCGCCTTGTTGAAGGTGCAACAGAAGTTATTTATCAAACTCTCAAACAAACTCACCTTTCTCATGACGAAGGTCCAGATATTGGCGGAAAATATGGGCCATATGTTCAAAGCGAAAGAAAAGAGCTCTACAAAAAATATGCTGAAATGCTTGTTGAAAGTGGTCATGCATATTATTGCTTTTGCTCAAAAGATGAAGAGGAAAAAGAAAGAGAAAAAGAAAATGAAGAACAAGGCTTTTCATCTGGATACAACCGCCATTGCAGAAATCTTTCAAAAGAGGAAATTGAAGAAAATCTCAGAGCTGGAAAGCCATATGTCATTCGCCAAAAAATTCCGCTTGACGGCACAACAACTTTCCATGACGAAGTTTTTGGAGATGTCACAGTTGAAAACTCAACTCTTGATGACCAAGTTCTGTTAAAAAGTGACGGAATGCCAACCTACAACTTTGCAAATGTTATTGATGACCATCTCATGGAAATTTCACATGTCATGCGCGGGCGAGAATATATTGCATCAACTCCAAAATACCAACTTCTATACGAAGCATTTGGTTGGGAACCACCAAAAACTGCTCACCTTTCAACAATAATGGGCAAAAATGCAGACGGAAGCATCTCAAAACTTTCAAAGCGCCATGGCTCTGTTAGTTTTGCAAAACTTGTTGAAGAAGGATACCTTCCAGAAGCGGTCATAAATTACATTGCCCTGCTCGGTTGGAGCCCAAAACAAGAAAGAGAATTTTTCTCACTTGATGAACTTTGCGAACTCTTCACACTTGAAGGACTTGTCAAAACAAATGCAATATTTGATTATGACAAACTTGCATGGATGAACGGCGAATATATCAAAAATCTCACTCATGAAAAGTTTGTTGAACTCTCTTTGCCATATATTTCGGAACTTCCAAACTTTGTTCAAGAAAAATGGGACTATGTTTCAACACTTGTTCAAACAAGAATAAACAAACTTTCCGACATTTTTGACAAACTTTCATTCCTTGGAGATTTCAAAGACTTTGACCTCACTCTTCTCGTCAACAAAAAGAACAAAACAACACTCGTTGGCAGTCTTGAAACAATTTCAGAATGTTTGCCAAAACTTGAAGAAATCAAAGACTGGACAGTCGAGAACATCAACAACACAATTTCAGAATATTCCACTCAAAAAGAACAAAAAATTGGTTATGTGATGTGGCCTCTTCGAATTGGTGTGACTGGAGAGGTTGTCACCCCTGGTGGCACAGGCGAAATGATGTATATATTGGGAAAAGAAGAAACTCTTCGCCGCCTAAAAGCAACACAAGAAAGAATTAAAAAAGCAATCTAAACAGATTGCTTTTTTGCTTTGCGAAAAATCAAATTATTTAACCCAATTTATAAGTCGTCCCCTCTTTTGTGTCAATGAGTGTGACGCCTTTTTGTTTGAGCTCATCACGAATTGCATCGCTCTTTGCATAATCTTTTGCAAGTTTTGCTTGCTTTCTCTCTTCGATTTTTGAAAGGATATATTGTTCAAAGTCTTTGTCAACTTCGACATTTTGAGATTTGTTCAACATTTTTTCAAATGAGAGTCCCAAAACGGTGTCAAATCTCTTCAAAAGTTCAATCTTTGAGTTGTCATTCATGTCACTTTTTAATGTGTCAAAAACGCAAGTTACAGCAAGTGAAGTGTTGAGATCATTTTCGAGTGCAGCACGGAATTTGTCATCAAATTGCTTCATTTTTTCATTTTCAAGCGAACTACCATCTTGTTTGAGTGCTCCAATTTGTTTTGCAAGGCTGTTATACGCCCCTTTTGCCGAATCAAGCCCAGAATAAGTGAACATCAAAACTCTGCGATAATGTGATTGCAAGCAAAACAGACGATAAACTTCTGGTGCATATCCTTTTTCTTTGAGAGAGTCAACAGTGATGAATTCACCTTTGCTCTTGCTCATTTTTCCGTCTGCAAGATTGAGATGTTGGACATGGAACCAATGAGTGCACCATTTATGTCCCAAGAAACTTTCAGATTGAGCAATTTCGTTTGTGTGGTGTGGGAATTTGTTATCAACGCCGCCGCAATGCAAATCAAGATATTCGCCAAGATATTTATAACTAATTCCCGAACATTCAATGTGCCAACCTGGATAGCCCTCTCCCCATGGACTTTGCCATTTGAGAGCATGATTTTCGAACTTGCTTTTTGTGAACCAAAGTGCAAAGTCTTGTGGATTTTTCTTTCCCTCGTCATCTGACACGCCTTCGCGAGCACCAACGACCAAGTCTTCGGTGTTTTGGTTTGAAAGAACATAATATTCTTTGAGTTTTGAAACATCAAAATACACATTTCCGTTTGACTGATATGCATAACCTTTTTTAAGCAAAACTTCAATCATTTTGATGTATGTGTCAATACAACTTGTTGCAGGAACAACAATTTCTGGCCATTTGATGTTGAGTGCATCACAATCATGGCGAAAAGCATCAGTATAGAATTTTGCAATTTCCATAACTGTTTTATGTTCACGCTCTGCCCCTTTGAGCATTTTGTCCTCGCCATTGTCACTGTCTCCCGAAAGATGTCCAACATCTGTGATATTCATTGCGCGAGTCACATGAAAACCAATATAATTAAGCGTTTTTTCCAAAACATCTTCCATGATGTATGAACGTAAATTTCCAATGTGAGCAAAATGATAAACAGTTGGCCCGCAAGTATACATTTTTACATCTTTTGGGTCGCGTGGCACAAACTCGTCAACTGTTCTTGTTAATGTGTTATAAAGTTTCATATTTTTTCCTTTTGCACTATTATAATGTGATTGCTCACTCATGTCAAACACTTATAAATTTTTGCCAATTTTCTATTTATTAATATATTCAATGGCACAAAAAAACTTCAAACCGAAGTTTGAAGTTTTTGTGATAATTAACCACGAACTGCAAGTTTTACGCCAGGTCCCATGCTTGATGCAATTGTTGCATTTTTGATGTATTGACCTTTTGCTGCTGCTGGTTTTGCTTTGATAACTGCTTGCAAAATTGTGTTGAGGTTTTCAACAAGTTTTTCTTTGCCGAAACTTGCCTTGCCAATTCCAACGTGAATGTTGTTTGTTTTGTCAAGTCTATATTCAACTTTACCAGCTTTAACATCGTTGATTGCTTTTTTAACGTCCATTGTAACAGTGCCGCTCTTTGGATTTGGCATCAAGCCTTTTGGTCCAAGGATTTTTGCGATACGTCCAACAACACCCATCATATCAGGAGTTGTGATGCAAACGTCAAAATCAAGCCAGTTTTGATTTTGGATTTTTGCAACGATTTCTTCTGCGCCAACATAGTCTGCGCCAGCTTTTGTTGCTTCATCAGCTTTGTCACCTTTTGCGATAACCAAAACTTTCACGCTCTTTCCTGTTCCGTGAGGGAGAACAACAACGCCACGAACTTGTTGGTCTGCGTTTCTTCCGTCAACACCGAGTTTGAGGTGAAGTTCGATTGATTCGTCAAATTTTGCTTTTGCTGTGTCAAGAGCAAGTTGAACACCTTCTTCAACTGAATAGAGTTTTGATCTGTCAACAAGCTTTGCACATTCTGTATATCTTTTTCCTGTTTTCATATCTTGCTCCTTACTCTTCAACAACAACGCCCATTGAACGAGCTGCACCCTTAACCATGCTCATTGCAGCTTCGAGTGAACCTGCGTTGAGGTCTGGCATTTTGAGTTTTGCGATTTCTTCAACTTTTGCTTTGCTGAGTGTTCCGACTTTTGTTTTGTTTGGTTTTGCTGAACCACTTTCAATTCCGATTGCTTTCTTGATAAGAACTGCAACTGGTGGAGTTTTGAGGATGAAGTCAAAACTTCTGTCTTGATAGATTGTGATTACAACTGGGATGATATATCCCGCTTGAGAAGCTGTCTTCTCGTTGAATTCTTTGGTAAAACCAGCGATGTTGATTCCGTGAGGTCCAAGAGTTGATCCAACTGGTGGCCCAGGGGTGGCTTTACCAGCTTCGAGTTGCAATTTTACAACTGCTGAAACTTTTTTTGCTGCCATAATTTTCTCCTTTTTAAGTTTCTTGGTGGTGTTTTTATGAGTGCATATAGATTTACACCCTCCCACTGCCTGCGAGTTTCCCCGCTATATTTTTAGCCTTTCGGCATAAAAACCATTATTCTGCGTCAAAAGTTCTGACTTGGCTGAAATCAAGGTCAACTGGTGTTTCTCTTCCGAACATTTCAACCATAACTTTTGCTCTTTGTGTTGTTTCATCAACACTCATCACGCGTCCAATCATGCTATTGAGTGGACCGTCAATAACCTCAACTTTGTCGCCAACTGCAACAGATGCGACAACTGTTGGTTTTTCGAGTCTCATCTTTCTGACTTCATCTTCCGTGAGAGCCAAAGGCCTTCCTTTTGGTCCAACAAAGCCCGTGATTCCTCTTGTTCTTGTGACGTTATGCCAAAGGTCATCGCCATAAATCATTTTGACAAGAAGGTAGCAAGGCATAAGTTTTCTTTGAACCAAAACTTTTTTTCCTTTTTTCTCTTCAATCACATCTTCCATTGGAATGATAATGTCAAAAATTCTGTCTTGCAAATTATATTTTTCAACAACTGTTTCAAGATTTTCTTTTGCAACGTTTTCATATCCTGAAAAAGTGTGAACAACATACCATTTTGCTTCTTCGTTTTTTTCCATACAAATGTTGTGCCTAAGCACTCCTCCCATAAATTTTTTGTTGAACAACTATTTGATTAACAAACCGAACAAAAACTCCAAAAGTTTGTCAATGCCAAGAAGCACAACTGCAAAGATGAGGACAATTGAAATAACAACGCCTGTTTGTTTAACAACTTTTCCAAACTTTGGCCAAGTCACCTTTTTGAGTTCTGAATTGGTTTCTTTGAGTTTCTTGCCAGTTTTTTTGAAGACGTTATCTTTCTTTTCTTTCTTTTTTGTGTTTTTCTTGTCTTTTTTGTCTTTGGTTTTTGGTGCAAAAGGCTCAACAACCGGTTGGGTTGTTTCTTTTGCTTCTTCTATTGTTTCAACATTTTCAATTTTGTTGTCAGCCATACACCACTCCTTTTTTATTACTTTGTTTCTTTGTGAAGTGTGTGTTTGTTGCAACGTGGGCAGTATTTGTTTATTTCAACACGTTCTGGATTGTTTTTCTTGTTTTTTGTTGTTGCATAATTTCTTTCTTTGCACTCTGTGCAAGCAACCAAAATATGAGTTCTGCTTGGATTTGCCATAATTCTATCTCCTAAAAAATAACACCCCTTTGCGAGATGCTATAATAATATAACATACACCAAAAGGAGTGTCAACAACTTTTATCAAAAATATAAATCAATTTTGTCATTTTGTTTCAGCGGATTTTTTGAGGTATTCAACAACCGAACGGGTTGCAGTCACACGAGCTTGCTCATACTTTTGAGTGAGCTGAATGTTGCCGGGCTCATACACAACTTTTCTTGCAACGAGTTCGTCAATCGAAAGCCCAAGTGTGTCAACCATTGCATCGCACAATAATTTTCCAACCTCAAAAATATAGTTATCATCATAAATATCATTTTTCGCCAAGACGTTTGGAGCATTATCAAATGATAAAATCTCGTCATAACTTCTCGTGAAGAAAATTTTTAATCGGTCGATTGTAAGAGGATTCCCGTTTGAACCAGCCATGAATTGCCAATCCATGCTCATTGTGTAGTTCGCTGGAATAAAATCACCAAGCCCAAGTTTGTAGAGATAGCCGAGATAGTCTTGTGCTGGCAAATATCCTTGCCCCGCAACATAAAGAATTTTGTTATACATTTCATAAAACGCATCTTCGTCTTTTTGAGATTTGTCAGCATTTTGAAACATTTCAAGCATGCCTTTTCTCAAAATTTGAAAATCACCATCAAAATCTATGACCTTTGAATCATTTTCATAATCTTGAATTTTTTGTTTTAGAATTGGACCATTAATCGTTTTCATAAGCACCCTCTTGTTGTATTATAACAAAATAACTAGGCAACCTCAACTGTTTGAGTGCTTTTTGCAGTCGTTTTTTTGACGCTCTTTTGACTTTCTTTTGCATCGAGATAAACTGATGTTAAACAAATTTGCTTGAATGGCATCAAAACCAAAATATCGACACAAAGCGTGATAATCGCTCCAATTGTGAATACAAGCCATGTTTGAATCCCACCTGCTGCCAAACCAATTCCTGCAACCAAAGATGTGAAACCACCAAAAACAAGTGCGACCATCAAAAACCACAAAAGATATATGTCCAAAATTTCCATACGATAGCCCTTAACCAATTGCTTGCTCTTTTCAATCGCACGAAAAGCTGTCATATTTTTATCTTCACACATGACCGACATTGCAAATGAATAGTTGAGTGCACAAATCACCCCAGGCACAACAAGGAGTAAACTCCAAAGTGCAGTGATAACACACATAACAATTCGAAGTGCAAAAGCGGAAAAACATTGCTTATAGTTTCCATAAACTTTTTCAACACTTGGATTTTTGTTATTCAAAATATCAATAGTAAAACGGATATAACCAAGACTGATAAATCCTGTCGCAAACACCATGAGGACAAGACCAAAAGGTGCAAACAAGATCCATGCCAAAATGCTAACCATGGCAAGCGCTGTTGCACAAATCATTTGTCCCCAGGAATCCCCCAAAACATATGTTGCATCATTGATAATTTTCAAAACATTGCGTTTTTTCTCGATTTTTCCCATAAAACAACCTCTTTTTTGAGTTATTATGTGAAAAGTCCCTCGCCTTTATTCAAATTTCATGTGAGAGTATGCAATATTGAAATATAATGAATTAACCTTTCATAAAAAAACTTTTTATGACTCAACAGCTTCCAAGTCATCCGTATCAACTACTATACAATCACCAAACACTTCAAAATTGTCATCAACTCCTGTGAAATCAACTAGGATTTGATTTTTTATTGCATATTTTGCCACAACAAAGCCCGTATCGCCACAAAACACCCCGTGTTCTTTGTATTTATCCTTATCTGCAATCAGTTTTACAAAATCATTCTCTTTAAATTTTACATCTTTCAATTTTGTATGTTTGGGACTTATTAATTTTTCAATTTCTCCCTTTTCTATAAATTCAGCAACTATTTTGTTTGGCACTTTTTCATCACAAACCTTTAAGTCATAATTATTTATTTCAGCAAGAGCATAATCTCCAATTATGTATTTATTAAAAAACAAAACCAACGATTTTGGAGCACCCACTTTCATAATTAAGCCATAATCATTTTTAACAAGATTATTAACAGAATAATCAACCTTTAATTTAACTATATCAAATTTTTTCATTTCGCCCATCCTCCAAATGGTGTTATATTTCTAATCTTTCCTTCTGGCTCCACAATCCAACCAGACAAAATACACTTATCATTTAACATAATTGGAATTGAGATTCGCTGTCCATAAATATCTGCGGCCTTTAACGTATAATTTCCAGATAAGTAGTTGGCTAATGCTTGTTTCTTGTATTCTAACAGCAAAAAATCTATATCTTTCTCACCAAACCCCAACCCATAAAAAATTTTATTTTTACCTTTTGAATGTTGATCATCTGAAAAAAATATACCGGGATAGTTTTTCCACTTGCATTTCTGAGCGTGCTTTATTCTTTACTTTAATAGAACTAATATTTGTTTTGACGCAATCACATTTTTCGTGTTGTGGAAATTCAGGACAATTCCATTGTATAAAATAACATCCGTCAAGAGCGGTACATTTTAAACAATGTCGCAATATTGCCAGCACTCTCCTTGTTAGTTCTCGTAAAAAGTCACTTTCGTTAGGGATTAAATAATGATCCCATTCAATCCACGAATTATCTCTAATTTCTCCATCACACTCAATAAAGTCTTCAAATACACCCATAATTATATCATTACCTCCTCAAAAATCAAATAAATATTTTTTAGTTTGAACTTGAAAAATTGAATAATCAATTAGTTGTGCCAACAATTAAGCCCTATTAAAAGTTGAAAGACAACTTTCCGTTTCATGCTCTCATAATGTTTAACAAAACTCCACCAAAAGCACGGAGTTTGACACTTGCGTTGCACAAAAGTTTTTTGTTCTTTTTGCTTCCAAAAAGAACACACAATATGTTATAATATTTTTATGACACACGAAACAAAAAACATTGTTGAACAAAACGCAATTCTTGTGCACGCAACCATATCTAAAAACGAGGATATGAATTTTTCATTGCAAGAACTTGAAAGACTTTGTGAAACCGCAAATCTCACGGTTTCGGACATTCTCACACAAAATGTAAAAGAAATCACACCAGCAACTTTTATTGGCAGTGGAAAAATCGAAGAACTCAAAGAATTGGTTGAAAAAAACTCTGCCGACATTGTGATTTTTAACAACGAACTCAGCGGCTCACAAATAAAGAACATTAGTGATTTGGTTGGGGTCAAAGTGATTGACAGAACAATGTTGATTTTGGATATTTTCGCAATGCGCGCAACTTCAAACGAAGGCAAACTTCAAGTCGCACTTGCCCAATATAAATACACCCTTCCTCGCCTTTCTGGAATTGCTGGCAGCAGCGGACGATTTGGCAGCGGTGGCGTTGGAATGAGAGGCCCCGGAGAAACGAAACTTGAACTCGACCGCCGTGTTATTCAAAACAACATAACAAGACTTGAAAAACAAATCAAGGAACTCAAAGAAAACAGAAATTTGCGCAGAAGTGAGCGCACAAAAAATCAGATTAAAGAAGTCGCGATTGTTGGCTATACAAACGCAGGAAAAAGCACACTGCTCAACACAATTTCAAAAGCGGGTATATATGCTGATGACAAATTGTTCGCAACGCTTGAAACAACAACGAGAAAACTTTGGCTCGATGTTGGAAAAGAAATAATAATAACCGACACGGTTGGATTTATTGACAAACTGCCCCACGCTTTCGTTGACGCATTCGCTTCAACTCTTGAAGAAGCAAAACGTGCAGATTTAATTCTTGTTGTTGTCGACTCAACTGACAAAAACAAAGAAAAGCAAATTGCAGTTGTTGAACAAGTTCTTTCCGAAATTGATGCAAATTCAACAAAAAAACTATATATTTATAACAAAATTGATAAAATTTCAGACCAAGACGAAATTCCAAAAGGCGAAAACATCATCAAAATTTCAGCAAAACGTAACATTGGACTTGACACACTCAAACAAAAGATTCTCTCACTTTTGTGGGAATAGAACACCCAAAAAGGCACTCAAATGAGTGTCCTTTTATATCTTTGCCAAGATTTTGCCAGTCGTTGGATCAATCACGCAACTCGAAGTGCCGCCGTCAGTTCCAACAAGAGTGAAATACCAATAATATGTTTTTATTGAACGAGATTTGTCATAGATGATTTTTAAATAACATTCGCCTTGAAGAGTCTGATTTTGGACTTTTGCTTGAATTTTTTCAGCAAGTTCCTCTGATGCAATCCTGATTGCATCATCGCTCTTTATTTCCCATTTTTGAGATTCGCAAACAAGTTCAACATCTTCTCCAATTTCTTCGCATTTCAGCGTCAAAGTTTGCCCTGGAAGGGTTTTGCTTCCGATGTCTGCCATAAACGCATTTTCATAAGGGCTTTTTTCGAGAGTTATGTCATGTGTTGCATCGCCCACCAAAAGTTCAACTTCAAGTGTTGTGTCAGAAATTTGTGCGCCCGATGGGAAAACAGAAACAATGCAAAAATCAACATTTTTGTTTTTTATTCCGTCATATTTATAAGGGTTTTCTCGCTCGCCAGAAACAACTGTCACAAACACCTTGTCATTCTCCCCTGCATACAATGTTTCGCGAACATCGCTCATATAGTCATTTATATTGATTGTTTTTGAACATCCGCCCAAAACAACGAGGCACATTGCCACGCAAAAAGTAAAACACAAGAGTTTGAAAATAATTGATAGTTTTTTGTTCATGCCGTAATATATGTCAACCGCATCAAATTCATGTCAAAGATTTTACAAAAAAGCAAATTGGAAATATACTATAACTATTAATAAAACAACCGTTAGAAATCCAATTTAAAAAAAAAGGAGAAAAAATATGAATGTAAGAGAACAATATGAAAAATGCATCAAACAAGGATACGCAATGGGTGCATTCAACTTTGTTAATCTTGATATGCTCAAAGCAATATTAAAAGGCGCTGAAAATCAAAATTCGCCTGTGATTTTGCAGACATCAACTTCTGCGATTGACTTTTTTGGCGAAGACTATTTGCGAGCGGTTTTGCCAAAGGTCAGAGAAATTGCAAAAGTTCCTGTCATCTTTCACCTTGACCACGGAAAAACTTTTGAAGACTGCACTCGCTGCATTGACATGGGATATGACAGCGTTATGATTGACGCAAGCGCACTAGATTATGAAGACAACGTTGCCCTCACAAAAAAAGTATGCGATTATGCTCATGAAAAAGGTGTGTGGGTCGAAGCAGAACTTGGAAAACTTCAAGGCGTTGAAGACGATGTTTCAAGCAATGTTTCAGTTTACACCGACCCTGACCAAGCAAAAGATTTTGCCCAAAGAACGGGCTGTGATTCACTCGCCGTTGCGATCGGGACAAGCCATGGAGCCTACAAGTTCTCGGGCGATCCAAAACTTCGTTTTGACATTCTTTCTGAAATTGAAAAAAGACTTCCTTCCACACCACTTGTTCTTCATGGCGCATCATCAATTCGCCAAGACATTGTTGAAAAAATCAACGAGTATGGCGGAGAAATAACAGGCGCAAAAGGAATTCCAGAAAACCTTCTCAAACTTGCTTGCACTGAACACAACATAACAAAAATCAACATGGATAGCGACCTTCGACTTGCCTACACTGCCGAAATTCGCAAGTGTTTGAAAAATTCTCCAGAAAATTTTGATTTGAGAAAATATATCAAACCTGCCATGAATGAAATCACAGCTTTGGTTGAAAGCAAAATAACAAATGTTCTCGGCAGTTCAAACAAAGCATAGAGGCATAAAAAAAAGAACTCAAGTGAGTTCTTTTTTATTTATTTTGTTTGGTCATCTGTGGAAGATTTTGATGATTTCTCTTTAAGATTGTTGAACGCTTTCAAAAGGCTTGACATAACCATTGTGGTGAAGTCTGCAAATGAGTCAAAACTAAATGCGTTTGCAACTTTGTTGCTAAGTTGTTTTGTCACTTCTTTTCCTTGACCTTTGACTTCAATAATAAGTTTCTTTTTGTCAGCTGAATACATTTTATCAATTTCTTGAATTATTCCAGCATTGATGTATTGACCTTGTTTGTGTCCTTCATTATATGATTCTGTTTTGCTTCTCTTTTGTGCGAGTCCGCAAACACCATCTCTTGCACCAGTCCAGAAATTTCCTTCTGCAATAGCGCTCAAATCTTGTTGTTTTTCAGCACGATTTGTGCATTCTGCAATTTTGCTATCAATATTTTTTGCAATCACTCCTTCAAGAAGTCCTTTTTTCAAAGTGTTGTAATTGATTGCATTTCCTTTGTCGTGAACGACCTCACCGCTTCCAGCAACTCTTGCATTTTTGTCGACAACTTTTTCTGTTGTTTTTGCAACTTGTTCGCCCTCTTTTGCAATCTTTTCGTTTGCGCCAGCGACTTGTTCGCCTGGGTTTAATGTGACATTGGTTTTTCCGTCACTGATAAGAATTCTTGCTGGAGCTCCTGCGATTGCAGCAGGTGCAACATATTCAGCATTTTGAACACGACCATCCAACAAATTGCTTTCAAGCGTTGCCAAAGATTTGTCGTCGTCAATTCCTTCAACGAGACCATTAAGTCCATCACTATAAGTTTTGAAGTATGAATCAAGATTTTCATCAACATAACTATCAATTGACTGATTAACATTTCTTGCACCAAACAAAGCGTCAAGAATATTTTCAACATCACCTTTTACTGGAGTTTCAAGTCTGTTGTATTTGGCAATGACATCCTCGTATGTGTAATCCATTTCTTGGATAAGTTCGTTTGCATATTTTGCACCATTTTTGACAATTGTTGAAATTGAACATTGTTTGCTATTAAAGCAACCATTAAGATGAGAATAGAATTGCAATTTAAGTGCCTCATCCAATTTCTTTTCTGCTTGATTGTTTTCGTCACCAACCGAAAGGTCGAGAGCACGTGTAACAAGCAAAGTTGCGAAAATTGAAGCCGTAACTTTTTCAAGTTCTGATGCAAACTCTCCCTCAATGCCGTTTTTTGCAACTTGGTAGATTTCTTTCGCAATATCGCACAAACTATTGCCAGAATTAACTTTTGTTAATTGCAATGGTTCTTCAACAAGTTTTCTTGAAAGTGAATTTTTCTTAACTTGAATCATTATCTTCTTTGCAGCGCTAGCAAGTTTTTTTTCAATTTCTGAAAAATCTGCATTAATTGCGGTTTTATAGAATGGCAATTTTGTGCTGCTTGCATAAGTTTCGCGAAGATCAGAAAGTCCCAATGTTTTGTCAGCAACAATATATGAAGTGAATCCATTGTTAACAAGTCCTTTGATATCACCATTAAGTGCACCAGAAACAACAGCAATATTTTGTGAAGTATAACTCTTTGGCGATCCAACTCTTCCACGGAAATCTGGATTTGCAAAAACTTGAGCATATTGAAGAACTTTGTCAAGTGTTGGAGTCTTGATTTCTCCTCTTACAATTTGACCAAGATAATAGTTTGAATCTTCTCCAGTTTTTTCATAATTCGCAAAAATATTTGCTGCATCTCTAGTAAGTCTTGATTTATATTTTTCGATATTTGTCATACACATTCCCCCTTTTGATATATATGCAAATGCCTTTTCTCTTTTTTTACCCGATATTATAGCATATGTTTTTTTATTTTACAATACCCTAAACAAAAAAAATTAAGTCCAAAATCACATAAAAAAAGCACACCAAAAGGTGTGCCTAGTTTTATTTTCCGAATAGTCGTTTGACATAATCGTTTGCAACAATTTGAACCATAGTTCTGTTCATTGGACCAGAAATGAAGAATGCGTTACCAATTCCCGCACTAATGATTGTGTTTTGTTCGGACTCGTTGATTTCACCAGATTTACGATAAAGTTCAACCAAGTCGTTCATGTCGTTTGGGGCAAGTGAGAAAATGAATGAATATTGACTCGCGTTGATAACCGCAGTTGATTGACGTTGAATTTCTGGAGAACCAACAAAGTCTTTGATGTTCTGTGTAATAACAATCTGCATTCCAGAATATTTTCTGATACGTTTTGCCATTTGAGCCATAAAGTCAAGAGCGATTGGGTAGTTTGGGTTAATGAAGACATGGGCCTCATCAACGCAGACAATAACTTTTCTGTTCTTAAACAAGATTTTGTTGAAGTCTTCGCCCTGCTCTTCTGCTTGTTTTTGTTTTTTGTCGTTATAATCTTTGTTTTTGATTATTTCATTATCCAAATATTTAAAGACCAAAAGCATTTGAGCATTTGCAATCGTTTCGTTTCGGTTGGCAAGAAGTGAACGGAAATTAAACGATATAAAGTTTTCTTTTGTTTCAATTGATGTTGGGCCATTCCAAAGATTGGAGTTACGTCCGCCTGTCGCAAACTTTTTGATATAAGTTTGAATTGTCAAGTAATTTCGTTTATGATATTCGTTCTTTTCTGTTTCGACTTTTTTGCAAATCAGCTTATACAAGTCGTCAAAGATTGGGTAATCTTCGGGACTAAGCTGGTCAAGTTTTGTGTTGCTGTTAATGCCTTTTTCTGCATAAACGTCAACAATCAGAGAGTTGAGTGCTTCAAACGCGTCACTGTCAATACCTTCCAAAATAACCTTGAAGAATTGTTCCAAGAACTGCAAGTGTGTTGAATATGAGTCAGAAGACGAGTCCGCGACTTCAACACCATTAATAACAAGCGAGTCATCTTTGAGGGTTGTCATGATGTGGAAAGGATTGATAATTCCCATCGCAGAAGATCCAACATCAATAACTTTTCCGTGAAGATTTTGCGCAAGTTGAGTGTATTCGTCTTCGGGGTCAAGAATAAAGATTTTTGTGTTGTCCGCAGCAAGGTTTGCAAGCAATGTTTTTGTTGCGTAAGATTTTCCGGAACCTGATTTTCCGATAATCATCATGTTTGAGTTAACTCTCACCGTGTCACGTTGGAAGAAGTCAACAAACACTGGATATTCGTTATAACCAATATAAAAACCTCTTTCATCTTGAAGCGCACCAGAAATAAATGGGAACACTGCTGCAAGTGACGACGTTGGAATGCCGCGCAAATTCTCTTTGCAAACGTCATATCTTGAAATGTTGGAAGAAATAAAAGCATCAACTTGGCGACCAAACATTTCGGAAAATCTGAAACCCTCCTGTTTGAGAATCGCACGAACTTCTTTTCTTGCACTTTCTTCGCAAGTCACATAGATATTAACTTCGTAGAGTTGTTGGTTGTTGTTTTTGAGGCTTGTCAACAATTCTTTTAATGTTTCCAAGTGAGTTTGATTTTCAATAACACGACTTCTTTTTGCTGAATACTGGAATTTCGTTTCCATTTCAATAATCGCTTTATCGATTTTCTTTTCCGCCTCTTCCTTTGGAACAGGATTGATTTTCATGTTAACCTTTGTTCGATCCAAAAGGAAGAAAGGTGCACCCCAAGCATTTGGAACTTGCAAAGGATAGTCCGTGATTGCAAATTGACGATATGGTTTGCCATTTATGATTGTTGATGCGGCTTTGAATTTGATTGTGTCAGGTGTTGCCCAATCAGTGTACTGAGTCATCGGAATCCCATCAAGTTCACGCTCGTCAAATTCTTTTCCGTAGTTTGCTCTCATAAAGACTGTCAAATCCCTTCCTGTGAGCAATTTCGTTTTCATTGGTGTTGCGCCAGTTTGAAGAGTTGATTGCATACCTTGAATTGTTGTCTCAAGTCCTTCTCGGTCCTTGTCAAAAACAACAACATAGAAAAAGTCTTTATATGTTTTTTCTTGACGGTTCATATATTCAACTTGAGAAACACGCCCTTCAAAAACACCAGCTCTCGCGTCAACTTCTTCTTGTTTGAACTCTCCATCATATCTCATTTCCATGAGTGAGTCATACTTCTTGTCTTCCATATAGATGTAGTTATCAAAAATCATTGCCTTGCTTTCTTTGATAATCGAGCAGGTTTGGTCATTTCCCAAACGCCTCAATGCATTTGCAAAAGTTTCAATGAGCATATTTTGTTTGTATTCATTAAGAAGACCAAACTCCAAAGGTGTGATTTCCAAAACTTGTGCATAATAATCTTTGAAGTCAATAAATCTGTCTTGAAGAATTCCTTCAAAAGGGATGATTTGATTCATTGGTGCATAACGTTTTTTCTTTTCTTTTGAAAATCGTTTTGCTTGTGCAAAAAATCTAAACAAATAACCAAGAGTTGCATACATCTTCACGCCGTCTGCAACGGGGAAGAAAAGTGCAATACAAATTGAAAGCCACCCGAGAGCGACCCAAATATGAAAATCAAAATTAGCCAAAAAGAGACCCAAAACCGAAGCTGCAAGAACAAGACCGACCAAAATATCAGCCAAAGTGACGCCGCGGAAGAACTCCATTTTGACGCGAGTTTTTCTTGGAATAATTCTCATAGCAAACTCCCATTAATAAAACTTAATTTTAGTATAACCCACATCAAACAAAATTCAAAAAGAAAATTAAAAAATTATTATAATTAATAAAAAACTTATTTAATATATAAAAGAAATACACTGCAATCATACTTGAATATTTTCAACAAGTTTGTTTGATTTTTTATTCAAAATTAATGAAATAATCAAAATTATTGCACAAAAATAGCAAAAATTAATTAAAATCCAATAATTAATTGAAATTAGCCCATAAACAAAAAGTTCAATAACGAATGGAACAGCCCCAAAAACCATTCCCCCAAACATCCCAAGCACCCCACTCAAACTTTGTTTAACAACTTGCGCATCATTTGAAAATTGCATTTTTGGAAATAGCAAATTCAAAAGAATTCCAAAACATGAGCTCAAAACAACTGACATCACAGGCAAAACAAAATATGCGATTATTGCAACTACTCCACTGCCCGCAAAGAAACAAGCGGACAAAACTCCTGCAATCAATGCAAAAGGAAGAACCAACAAAACATTGAAAAGAATTTTCGCCCAAATATATTTTGATGATGTGATTGGCATTGATTTCATATTTTGAAAACGCTTTCCCTCAATCGAAATTGATACACTTGAAACATAACAGCTTCCTGCCATCGTGCACAGACACAAAAGAACAACCAACGGCAACATTTCATTTGGCATAACATCTTTTAACCCAGAAAAATAAATAATCATTGGAATTGCAATCAAAATCAAACAAAACATGATTGTGTTTGTCACATATGTGACATTATTGAAATAGAGTTTTCTTTCTTTTTGAAGCAAACTCAAAAATTGAGATTTTTGTCTATAATAAACTTTTTTCGTCTTGTTTTTTCCAATTTTTGCAAAATTTACCCTCTTATAAACATATGTTGCAAAAGCCACGCCAGGGGCAATCACAACCAAATTTAAAGCCACAAAAATCAAGAAGTGCCACCAAATTCCACCAAACAATGAACCTTGAATCAGTCCAACACTTGGCACAACATAATTTAGTGCGTTAACAAAACTAACACCTTTTTTAAGATAAAAATTGATTATATCTTGATAGAAAGTTGAAAACAAAATAACAGCCACAGAAAGAAGAAGTGACAAAATGATTGAAAAAACTTTTGATTTAATAAAAGAACCAAGCCATGCTGCAAACGCACCCAAAAACACACCGATAATGGTCGGCAAGATTGGAAAGAACAAATATGCAAGAATGAGCAAGAAAAACAAACCAACATCAAATGGTGCATAAATAAAATAGACTACCATGCTTGGTGCGAGCGTGATGAACGCATAAATATATGACGAAAACAAAACCGAAGCAAGTTTTGACGAAATAATCACACTATCTTTTATCGGCATGCTGGCAAGCAGTTCTTTGTCTTTTCCGCGAAAAACGCCAGAACTTGTTTCAATCGCGACCATGAGAACAATCAAAAACACAGTGACGATTCCCGCTTGAATAAAAACATAATGCGTCAGGTTCATTTGCGAAAATGCCTCCGCCATCCCCCAATACATTCCACCAAAGGACGCACACATCAAAAGAACAAAAAGAGAAGTCAAAACAACGAGTTGCGCGATTGTTTTTTTATTTTTTCGTGCAAACATTGAGTTTATTACGCTTTTTATATTAATTTTTGTGAGTTTTAGGAAACTAGACATTTTCGTTCTCCAATTCCATAAAAATTTTTTCAAGGTCCTTTGCGCCTTTGACTTTTTCCATTTCGCCATAACCCACGAGTTTTCCATGTTTTATAATCGCAACGTGAGTGCAAATTTTTTCTGCAACTTCCAGCACATGAGTTGAATAGAAAAACGCCGCCCCTCGCTCACACTCTTCATTCATCATAACTTTGAGTTCATGGCTCGAAATTGGATCAAGTCCAACAAAAGGCTCATCAAACAAATAGAGTTTTGGCTTGTGAAGAAAAACAGAAATAAGTGCAATCTTTTGTTTCATTCCATGTGAAAAAGTTGAAATGATATTGCCAAGTTCGCCATATATGTTGAGCCTTTTCGCATAACTTTCAATTCTTTCTTGCCTATCTTTTGCCGAAATTCCATAAATATCAGCAACAAAATTGAGATAGTCAATCGCCGTGAGATGCTCATAGAGAGCGGGGTCATCAGGCAAATATCCAATATCCATTTTTGTTTTGATTGGATTTTTTTTAACACTCTCCCCGTCAACATATATTTCTCCGCTCTCAAACGGAATAATTCCTGAAATAGACTTTAGCGTGGTTGTTTTCCCCGCGCCATTATGCCCAATAAATGCACAAATTTGTCCGCTTTTGACTTCAAGACTCAAGTCATCAACTGCTTTGAAATCTCCAAACTGTTTTGTCAAATGTTCGATTTTAAGCATTGTTTTTACCCCCGAATAGCTTTGTAAATTTGTTCAAATTTATCACTTGGAACAATGGCAATTCCGTCACCAACGCTTCCCAAAAGCAAGATTGTGTCGCCAGGTTGAAACCCAAACAACTCTCTTGCCTCTTGTGGAATCACAATTTGCCCTTTTGTTCCCATTTTTGCAGTCCATGCAAATTTCCCCTCAGGTCCTTTCATATTCCCTCCCGTATAACCAGTTATACAAATCATACCAAATTATTATATTTTCGTCAACAAAAAAAGAACAACTTTTGTTGTTCCTATTCTTGCGTGTCTTGGTTTACATCATCCTGTGTGGTGATTCCTTGGTTTATGTTTTCTTCTGACAAAACCACTTCTTCTTTTGCATCATTAAACTCGTTGCCTTTTTGTTCAATTTCTTCTAAATGTGCATGTTTAACTTTTTTCTTTTTTGATTTGAGGAGTTTTGATATCTCCATTTTTGGTGGTTTATAGGCCAAAAATCCGTTGCCATAAGCCTCTTTGACATTATGCGAGAATGTAAATGCGTTTGGGTCAATTTCTTTCACAATGTTTTTGACTTGAATGACTTGCGAGCGGCGCAAGATTACCAAAAGCATATCTTTTTCGCCATGTGTATACATTCCCTCGCATTTTATATTTGTGACGCCCCGCTCAATATCTGTCATAATTTTTTGAGCGATTTCCTCTTTTTTGTCGGTCAAAATATAATAGGCTCGCAGCGACCTCACACCATCAACGAACAAGTCAGACACTTTTCCACAGATAAATATTGTGATGAGTGCATACAACGGAAGGACCAAACTTGAATAAGCAAATGCTGAAAGAACAACAACCAATCCATCAACAACAATAACAAGCTGACCCGTGGTTATTGTTGGAAAATAACGATTTGTGACAACAGCAAGCATATCGCAACCGCCCGTGGAACCGTTTGCACGAAAAACAATACCCATTCCAATTCCCATCAAAAGTCCACCATAAATGGCAAATAAAATGTAAAGACTTCCCCCGCCAAGTGCGGCACTTTCAATTTCAAATTTATGTCCAATTGAAGAAACAATCTGAAATTTTGAAATAATTGATGTGAAAAATGAATATGAAAGAATGCCAACTCCTGAACGCAGTCCAAATTTCCAACCCAGCAAAACAAAGGCATAAACATATAAAAATGCATTCAAAATGATATACCAAACAGAAGTGGAAATATAGGTAAAACCAATTTTTGCAAGCACGTCATGAATAATCCTTGCGAGTCCCAAAAACCCGCCAGGAACAATGTTGTAGGGCGATAAAAAGACACAATAGCCAAAGCCCAAAATAAATGTGCCACATAGAATCAAAAATATCTGAAACACGAGTGTCAAAGCTTCGCGTTTTTTACCTTTTACATTTGCAAATAATCTCATATCGCTCCAACTTAAACTTATTATAACATAACAACACTCATTCGCAATGTTTTTTGATAAAAAAACATCCCTCAAAGAGAGATATTTTTTTGATCCACACAATGTCACTTCCGAACAATTTTATAAACATTTCCAATCTTTTCAACCTTCAAACCTTCTGCCAAAGAAGAATAATCTGTTTGCAGAAAATACTTCGCCGCTTCAAGTGATGAAAACACCCCCGCAACATATTTGTTTTTAGTGTAATCATACATTGCTTCATATCCTTCTGTTCCGTCAGCAAAAGTGTTATCTTCAAAAATAGCATTAATTTGTTCCAAAGAAACATTGAGGTTTTGTCCCTCGTCAATGTCTGCCAAAATTGCAACTGCACCAGAAGATGAAGAATGTTGACTTTTTGAATACTTGCCAAACTCATTTCCAGAAATGGAATAACTGAGCTTGTTTTGATTCGGTGCATCTTTAAGAACGCTTAATTGAATTGCAGAAGAAGGATGTCCGAGCTTTGTTTCTGGGTTTTCGTTCGCCAAATGAATATAGTTGTTTTTGATTATCACGCTTCCATTATTAACCAAAATTCCCCGTCTTCCGTCACGAGTTAGGTCGACTTTTTGTTTTCCGTCAACTTCTTTGGTGACATATTCACCTGAATGTGAAATTTCAATGTTTTCAATCACAACTCCTCGAAGCTCGCCAGCAGAAAGATTCACAATCACACTCCCGAACAAAACAGGACGACTCTCCCCCGCTCCTTTTATGGTTAAAGGTCGTGTTATAATCAAATTTTCAAAATTTGCCTCATCTCCATAAACACCAGACTTAACTTTGATTTTGTTTACTTCAGTGTCATTCAGTGCACTCACAAACTCTTGCAAGTTTTCAACTTCAACAAAGCCAGCCCACTCATCACCGCAAGCCGACAATGTGCCAACCAGCAAAACAACCGCAATGACAACCAAAATTATTCTCAAAACCCATTTTTTCATAAAAATATCTCCAAATTTTATTCAAAAACAAGTTTTGTCACAAATAAAATATTTTATACAAGAAATATAATTTGGATTATTGATGCAATTTGTCTTTTTTTTCAAACAGTTTTTTTATGAGCTCAATAAAGACACCGCCCACGCAATTACCCAAAATCACAACAAGCAATGCCAAAAACATTTGACCAGAATATTCGCCAGCAAATGCAAAATAGAACATATCAGCAACAGAGTGTTCAAATCCACATATGACAAATGTGACGACACCAAAAAACAAACTCAAATATTTTGTTAAAACATTTTCAGATTTAAAACCTTCAACTGCAACATAAATAAGAATGTTGCAAAAAATCCCCAAAACAAACAAACTTAACAATCCGTCGCTCAATTTGTTTGCGACAATTTGACTACACCTCTCTTGCAAACTCACAAGACGCGTCAATCTCAAACAAAGTGCGAGCAAGTTTGCTCCAACAAAATTGCCCAATAGTATGATTACAACCTTAATTGAATATCTCCAATCGTTATTAAAAACATAACAAACTTTTCCAGTAAAAAGATTAAAATTGAAATTTAGAATAATAAACAGTCCAACACAAAAGAACAATGCGCCAACAACAACGTTTTCACAGGACAAATATGCAATTCCGCCCATAGAAATGCAAACACCCGCCAAAATTGCATAAACAAACACTTTGATATAATCAACAACTTTTTCTTTTGCGTTCATGAACTCATTATGACATGAAACATAAAAATTTCAAAACAACTTACGCATAAAAAAACGAAGTGTTTTTTACTTCGTTCTTCTTTTTTATTGTTCAATTCCACAACTTGTCTTTGTTTTTTCTTGAGCTTGAAGCCATTGCCCACAAAGACTTTCTCCCTTGCCGCCTTTCGTCAAATGTTTGAAATTGTCAACAAATGTTTCGTGGTCAACATCAAGCAGTTGCGAAAATGCCAACAAAGGATATTCAATGTTTTGCCCTTTGCGCAAAATTGAGTCAACACTCGCAGATGAATTGAAATTTGCACAAAATTTTTCGGCTGCATTCTTATATTTGCAACACCCCAGACCTTCGAGTCTTTGACAAAGCTGTTTTTGTTGTTCAAAAGACAAATTTAAGTCTTCCGCCTTCAAAAAAATTGTCATCACTTTTTTGCATAGCTTTAGTGCATCTTCCAAGCTTGTTGTTTCACTCGTCAAATCACAGCTTTTGATATTTCCCAAATCTTTAATCATTTGTTCAAAATCAGCATATACAAATTCTTTTCTTGCAGCTTCACGACTTTGCTTTTTATTCCAGTCTGCACTCAATTTGTCAAATTGTTCTTTCACATCCCAATATCTCATGCTTTTGTCAATTTCAACTGTTATGTCGCCATATATTTTTGAATTTGTGTGAATATACGCTTTTTTGACACCTGGAAAATCGTTTTCGCGATAATCAATAAGAGCGTCAATAAGGACATCAAAAACTTTGTCGCTTTTGCACTCATAAACCAATTTATCCCCATCAACATTTCTTTCAAAATCCATTTTAACCTCAACCACTTAAACTTTGTGATGTAAAATTCTAGGCAAGTTAAACTTTTTGCTTGCAAAGTTTGTCAAACTTTCAACAAAAACAAAACAAACTCATCCATTAAATGGCAATTTTCTCCCATTCAGTCAATCGTATCATACTGATCAGACTCTTGAATTTGTCTTGAATATTTGAGATACTTTGCAAACGCCTTGCTAATGTCATTAACCACTTTTTTCGATTTTTCTTTATTCACTTAGGTCATTCCCTTTACTTTTATCAAATGATGCAAGCACCAACTTGCCAACTGCGGCATAAAACTTATCATGCAACTCTTCTTGTGCTTTTGCTTTGTTTGGTTGTTCCACTTGCAGTGCGTTTTTCCTTCTTTCTGAAAAGTCAGTGTATTTATCCAACAAATCGTTTTTGACAGCCATAATATCTTCGCGATATTGGGCTTGCTCCAACTTTTGCATATGCATTCCATATAATCTCGACAAACAAATATTACACAAATCATCATCCAAATAATCTTCTTGGTTTGGAAATTGATCAAGCTTTGACTTTTCCACAATCTCTCTATATTTATCGCAATTAAGATCACATTCTAAAATTTGACCGATATATGGCTCATCTTTGTCAAATTTCCACCCATAGAACATGCTTTTCCCATCCAACTCAACTTCTGCTATCCCTTCAGAAAAATTCCAAGCAGAATCGTATTGAATTGGAATGACAACCTTGCCTGTCTTGTCAATAAAGCCCCATTTGTCATCTTTCTCAACAGCAGCCAAGCCTTCTGAAAAATTATGTAATGATTGATACTCGCATGGCACAACTTCTTTCCCAGCTTTGTTCACACAACCCCATTTACCATCTTTCTCAACGATTGAAATATTGTTGTTGAAAGCGCCAACAGAGTCATATTCACAGTGCAAAATTTCTATGCCTGCATCATTGATATATCCAAACTTGCCATCTTTCTCAACAACAGCCAAGCCTTTAAAAAAACTAAAAACTTTATCATACATAACTTTTATTCCTCTTTCATAATAAATTATGTGTATACTATAACTTGTGATAACGATTTTGTCAAGTTCTCTTAAAACAGATAAATTCGCATCGTATCAAAAATTATTCATTCAAAATGGCTTGAGTTCACAAATCAACATCTTGTTTCAAATTAAATTTCCAATTCCAAGAAGTGTGTGCTAAACTACTAGTGGTTTCTTTTGATACAATATTTCTCCTTTGTGTTTTGTATGATTTTATGTAGACTACAATCTAAATACTAACATATTTGTTCATCGACAAACCGAAATTGAACCCCCAGACTATCTGGGGTTTTCTTTTACAAAAAAAGCGAAGTGTTTCCACTTCGCTTATAGTTAAATTCTTCCACCATCACTGTCTTTTTGTTCGCACCATTCAAGATTTCTGGAATCAGCTTTCAAAGCATAAAATTTATTTGCTCTAAGTTCTTCGTCAAGTCGTTTTTCTTCATCTGTCATTTTTATAATTTTGCAGTCACAACCAAGAAATTCGTTTCTATAAGTTCTCATCACTTTTTCAGGAACGTCAATTCCAACCTTGTCGCACTTTGCAAAAGCATTTTCGCCAACCCACACAAGATTTTTTGGCAAAACAAGTTTTTTGAGGTTTTTGCAACCATAAAAAGCATAGTCACATATTCCACGAACACTTTCCGGAATTTCAATCTCTTCAAGTGTGCAACAATTATAAAATGCCTTTTCATCAATAACTTCCAAGGACTTTGGCAATTTGATTTTCCTCAAACTCTTGCAATTTTCAAAAGTCTTTGCTTCAATCATTGTCACCCCTTCTGGAATTTCAATCTCTTCGAGTTCTTCACAAAATGCAAAAGCTCCTTGCCCAATCTTCTTTATGTCTTTGGGAAGTAAAGCACTTTTTAGTCCATTGCAACCATAAAAACAATTTACACCAATAAAATCAACATTTTCAGGAATAACAACATTTTCAAGAGCGCAACACATTTGAAAAGCATTACTGTTTATGTTTTGCAAAGTATTTGGAAATGTAATCGCTTTCAATTTATCACATTTTGCGAATGCACAAAGACCAATAGAATTCACACCTTCTGGAATTTCAATATTCTCAATATCCGCACAACAAAACGCACCAGTTAGTCCAAATTTCCCATGTTTTCCGTCACGATAGCCAATCTCTTTTATTCCTCGCCAAAATCTGTTTGGATTTGTCTTTAACAACTCAATATCTTTTTGAGTGACATGAGTCAAAATTTCACCATTTCTTTCCATTTTTTCTCCATTTCTAGACTTTAGTATACGTTTTCAAAAACAATTTGTCAACATGAGATATTATCAAGTAAAGCATCAACTTGATTTAAGCGGCAATAAAAGAATTAAATTATCCATGTCAACACATTTTAGCATATCAAATTAATTTTAATTTAAATTTAAATTTGAAACAAAAGGCACAATCTTAAATAACCACAATTTTAAAATTGAATCCTGTGTGATGGTCCTATGAGTGAGCATGGCGAACGACACACGTTATTTCCGGCCGGAAAACAAAAACAAAGTTTTTGTGCAATGTTTTTCAAACATTGCAGATATGACTCGCCAGATGATGAAAAAAAAGAACTCAGAATTGAGTTCTTTTTATTGAATCCTGGCGATGTCCTATCTTTCCGGGCCGTCTCCAGCCAAGTATTTTCGGCGAAAAGAAGCTTAACTTCTGTGTTCGGGATGAGAACAGGTGGATCCTTCTCTCTATTGTCACCAAGAATTGTATAACTAGTGCATTTGCACGAATTACCAAATTTAAGTTTTTTCTAGTTCAATCAAACTACATAATAAATAATATCATATCTCGTTAATGTTTGCAAGTGATTGGGCTAAATTCACACGAATACTTTGTGATCAAGCCCTCGACCTATTAGTATCAGTCAGCTACACACATTGCTGTGCTTCCACACCTGACCTATCAACCTGGTAGTCTTCCAGGGGTCTTACTAACTTGTGTTATGGGATATCTTATCTTGAGGCAGGTTTCACGCTTAGATGCTTTCAGCATTTATCCTAACCATACATCGCTACCCAGCTATGCCACTGGCGTGACAACTGGTGCACCATTGGTATGTCCATCCCGGTCCTCTCGTACTAGGGACAGGCCCTCTCAAATATCCTACGCCCACGATAGATAGGGACCGAACTGTCTCACGACGTTCTGAACCCAGCTCGCGTGCCACTTTAATCGGCGAACAGCCGAACCCTTGGGACCTACTACAGCCCCAGGATGTGACGAGCCGACATCGAGGTGCCAAACCTCCCCGTCGATGTGAACTCTTGGGGGAGATCAGCCTGTTATCCCCGAGGTAACTTTTATCCGTTAAGCGACGGCAATTCCATACTCAACCGCCGGATCACTAAGACCTACTTTCGTATCTGTTCCACTTGTAGGTGTCACAGTCAAGCTCTCTTCTGCCTTTACACTCTATGAAGATGGTTTCCAACCATCCTGAGAGAACCTTTGTGCGCCTCCGTTACTCTTTTGGAGGCGACCGCCCCAGTCAAACTGTCCATCAGGCACTGTTCGTTGCCAGGATAACTGCGCAACGTTAGAAACCCAAAATCAAAAGTGTGGTATCCCAAGGACGGCTCCACAGCAGCTGACGCCACTGCTTCAAAGCCTCCCACATATCCTGTACATTCAATTCCGGATCCCAATGCCAAATTACAGTAAAGCTCTACGGGGTCTTTCCGTCTAGTCGCGGGTAA
>ULWL01003238.1_pt1 | contig 26819 bp, 28 predicted proteins | sample 1960171 | NCBI WGS metagenome assembly ULWL01 (sample SAMEA4835807, study PRJEB28245) | human gut metagenome | biome: gut microbiome; material: fecal sample | place: Denmark | collected 2008 | reverse complement strand
GCAAATATTTCCGGTATTCTGGATGAGAACGATAAGGATGTGACCAGTGCCAACGGTAAGACCGTAAACCTGAACTTCTTCGATGCAAGAGGTTACAGCTACACTGCAAAGTTCACCTTTAAGCAGTCCGGCGGTGATAAGACCAATGAGTACAGCATGGAATTGAATAAGATTCTGGATTCCACCGGAGCAGAAATCGATATTTCAAAACTGGAATTTGGTAATCGATCCCAACAGAAGATGGAGACTAAGGTAACATTAAATACCGATGCCTACAAGTGGGATGGAAAAGTGCTGAAAACCAAGGATGGCACTACAGACGTAGCCGATCTTGCAGATATTTTTAAGGCGGATGGAAGTCTGATCACTCCAGCAGATGATGCAGCGGCACAGAAACAGCAGAAAGCGCTGGATGCCATCGCGAAGGCTTATGGATACGAAGGATCTACTGATGAATTCCTGAATCTGTATATCACGAGTACTGCAAATAAGGATAAGCAACTGACGATACAGGATCTGCTTGGAAATATGATGGCCGGTAAAACGACAGATGTACTTCCTGCTGACGGTAGTGCGATTACTATGGAGGGCCGTTACTTTGAAGGAACTACTGTAGTATTTAATAAAGATACCGGTAAACTGGAAAGTGTCGGCGGCTCTACTACAAACCTGAACGTTAATGCAGCATTTTCTGCTTTGGGTGGTAATTTCTCCGATGTTACTATCGATCTGTCCGAGTGTACCAACTACGATAACAAGGGTACCTCCACCATTGGCGCTACCAGCGGAGACCTGGACGGACTGGGAACCGGACGCCGTCTGGGAGATATGATCGGTGTATCCATTCAGAAGGATGGCATGATCTACGCAAGCTATGACAATGGTATGACTAAGCTGCTCGGACAGATCGCCACAGCAGCCTTTGCCAATGCTTCTGGCCTGGAGAAGGAGGGTGATAATCTCTACTCCGCAACACTGAACTCCGGTGAATTCGACGGTATCGGCGTAGATATCACTGCAGGCGGCGGATACATGTCCACCGGTCAGCTGGAGATGAGTAACGTAGATCTGTCGTCTGAGTTTACCGAGATGATCACCACACAGAGAGGATTCCAGGCGAATAGCCGTATCATTACCGTGTCCGATACACTGCTTGAGGAACTGACCAATCTGAAGCGTTAAGAAATCGTAAAAAAAATTTGACTGCATAAAGGGATAGGAAAAAACCTGTCCCTTTTGTATGTATAAAAGATCAAGGGAAAAAAGTACTATAAGAAAAAATGAGAAAAATGCACAAAACGGATAAAGTGTAGAAAATGTTCGGATAACAGGGAAGGAGAAGACAGCATGATAGAAGTTACGAAGATTAATGGAGTCAAGGTATTGGTGAATCCGGACCTGATTGAACTGGTGGAAGAGACCCCGGATACGGTGTTGACACTTACCACCGGAAAGAAAATAATTGTAAAAGAAAGTAGACAAGAAATAAAAAATCTTGTAATATTATACAGAAAGGATATTTTTGCAAGATAAAAAAGCAGAATGTCAGGTGATTTAAGTGGATATAGCTTCTTTAGCCGGTATATTGCTGGCATTATTCATGTTGGTATTTGGTATCATAAGTTCCGCAGGTGTGGGAGGATTCAGGGAATATCTGGATCCGGCTTCTGCGATCATTACCTTTGGCGGAGCATTTTCCTGTACCCTCACGTCCGTGAGTTTGCAGAATTACATAGCTGGTTTGAAATCTTTCACACTGATCTTCAAAGCGCCCACACTGAATACTTCGGATATGATCGGTAAGATCATAGAGCTTTCCAATGTGGCACGTAAGGAAGGCCTGCTTTCGTTGGAAGAAGCAGCAACCGACCTGGATGACCCTTTCCTGAAGAAAGGAATTCTTCTGATCGTCGATGGAACTGATCCTGAACTGGTGCGTGCGATTATGGAGACGGAACTGGTCAGCGTGGAGGGTAGACATAAAGATACGATTGGCTTCTGGGATACACTGGCGGCCATGGGTCCTGCCTGGGGTATGATCGGTACCCTGATCGGTCTGGTAGATATGCTGTATCATATGGATGATCCGTCCACACTGGGACCTGCCATGGCGGTTGCACTGATCACTACATTGTACGGATCCCTGTTGGCTAACTGGATCTGTACGCCGGTATCCAATAAATTAAAAGCGGATAATGCGATAGAGATGCAGCAGAAGGAAGTCATGATCGAGGGACTTTTGTCCATACAGGCAGGTGAAAATCCCCGTGTCATTGAGGAGAAATTAAAGTCATTCCTTCCTCCGAAGGACAGAACAAGTGCAGATGAAGAAGGAGAAGCGGGGGGTGAAGCTTAATGGCAAAACGTAAGCCTGAAGATCCACCTGCTGGTTCACCGGCATGGATGTCCACTTTCAGTGACCTGATGAATTTGCTTCTGTGCTTCTTTGTCATGCTGTTTTCCATGTCATCTATTGATGCCAACAAATGGGATGAAATGGCTGCGGCAATGTCTAACAGTGCTTTTAGTATTTTTAACGCCGGCTCTACGGCCATAGGTGAAGGAATATTGATCAGTAACGGCGTCAGCCAGCTGAATGATCTGGATGAGTATATCAGTAATGCTGGAAGAAATGCGGACAGTGAAACGGATTCCGACAATTATGAGAAATATGATAGCACAGAGGCACTGCAGGAGGCACTTAATGAGAAAAATCTTCAAAGCAATGAAGAACTGTCCGAAATGGTACAGGAAGCTGTAAATGAGGACAGCCTGGCGGATCAGGTGGATGTATCTTTCACAGCGCAATATGTACAGCTTTCTATGAAGGGAGCTCTTTTATTTGATTCCGGAAGCGATTCCCTGAAGGAACAGTCCAAGACAGTATTGGACAAAGTGGGAGTGATCCTGGAACGATATGGCAGTGATTCTGTAATTGAAATTGAGGGACATACGGATAATGTTCCGATACATAGTGCGAGGTTCGCTGATAACGAGGAACTGAGCAGTGCACGTGCACTATCTGTATTTTATTACCTTGTGGATAATACTTCACTGAATCCTGCAAATCTCCGGCATGCGGGAATGGGAGACCGCACCCCCGTGGCGGACAATTCCACAGAAGAGGGCAGAAGTAAGAATCGACGGGTAGAGATCAGAATATATAATCCTTCTGCGGCAAATTAAGGCAGACAGGGAAAGGAAGCAGAATAGTATGAAGAAAAATCTGATGACAGTGCTGATCCTGGCACTACTTATCGTGAATATTGCGTTGACCGGTGTTATGCTGGTAAGCATTGTGGGAACGAATAAGAAGACGGCACAGCTGGTGGATAATATCACGACTGCCATGAATCTGGAACTGACGGTTCCGGGAGCAGAGGGGACGACGAATGTTCCTCTTACGGACACAGAAGTATATAATATTGCGGATTCTATGACGATCCCGTTGAAGAGTGAGGCGGGAGCAAAGCAGGATTATATTATGTTTGATGTCTCGCTGTCTATCAATAAAAAGAGCAAGGATTATAAGACCTACGGAAGCAGTGAAACACTGTCCGGCTATGAAAATCTGATCAAGGATGCCATTACCGCTACGGTTTCCGCACATACGGAAGATGAGTGCAGAGAGGATATGGAAGGTTTGAAAGAGGAAATCCTGAAGTCTGTGCAGGATCTGTTCCAATCCGACTTCATCTATAAGGTTGCAATCAGTGGAGTGAAATTCGGCTGATGAACCACAAAAATAAGATGACAGGAGGTGAGGTCCTGTGAGTGATATACTTTCACAAAGCGAAATTGATAATCTCTTGAAACAATTGTCGGATGGAGATCTGGATGTGGATCAGATTCAGGGTGAGGATGAGAAGCAGGTTAAAAATTATGACTTCAGTCGTCCCACCAAATTCTCCAAAGAACACTTAAGAACATTGGAGATTATATTTGAACATTACAGCAGACTGGTATCGACAAACCTGCCGGTATATCTGCGTAAAAACGTACAGGTATCGGTTGCAAGTTCCGAGACGGTTACTTTCAGTGAATTCTCCAATGCACTATCAAATCCGTCGGTACTCGGCATTATTAATTTTGCACCACTTAACGGCAATATCATTATTGAGATAGCAACCAATCTGTGCTATGCCATGCTTGACCGTATGCTGGGAGGCAGCGGACAGCCTTTGGAAAAAAGCAGGGAATTTTCAGATATTGAACTGACAATATTACAGAAATTATTGGTAATGTTCACCCAATTGTTACGGGAACCCTGGAAAAATGTTGTTGATATCTCGCCGGTCTTAAGCAGGCTAGAGACGAATCCCCAGTTTGCGCAGGTGATCGCTCCCAGTGATATGATCGCCATTGTAACCCTGAACATGAAAATTGGGGATGTAGAAGGAATGTTAAATATCTGTCTTCCTTTCTTTACACTGGAAGATGTGATGGATAAACTGAACACCAAATATTGGTTCTCCACAATGCAGGAGAACCATGATGAACACTACGAAGAGTACATTGAATCCATGATCCGCAGAGTGGATGTTCCCATTAAAGCGGTGCTGGGCAAGAGCACAATTTCCGTAAGCGATTTTCTGAATCTGCAGGTTGGAGATTGTATTCGACTGGATTCCAGAGTGGATACCGATATGGAAGTGTATGTGGGCAATATTAAGAAGTTCACAGCATTACCGGGTACAGAGAAAGATTCGTATGCTGTTCAGATCACATCGGTGATCAGAGAGGAGGAGTAACGATGGATGGGATGTTATCTCAGGATGAGATAAATGCCCTGCTGCAAGGCATGGATCTGTCGGACACCGCGGACAGCGGTGCATCGCCGGAGACACCTCAGGACAGCAGCTCGGCTGAAAATACGGATAATGCATATGTGAAAGATGTGGCACCGACTGTCGGAGACGAAGAGGAACTGACCGATGTAGAGAAGGATGCGATTGGCGAGGTAGCCAATATCAGCATGGGTTCTTCCGCCACTACATTATATTCACTGGTAAACCGCAAAGTAAATATTACCACTCCGGTGGTTACACTGGCCACATGGAAGACTTTGCTGGATAGTTACGAGAAGCCCTGCGTATTTATTCAGATCAAGTATACAAAGGGGTTGGACGGCACCAATATTCTGGTGTTAAAAGAGCATGATGTAAAAGTGATCACCGACCTGATGATGGGCGGTGACGGTACCAATACAGAAGGAGAACTGGGAGAGCTGCATCTGAGTGCAATCTCCGAGGCAATGAATCAGATGATGGGAGCTGCAGCCACCTCACTATCTACGCTGCTGCAGACGGTGATCGACATCAGCCCGCCGGAGTCTTCCCTGTTCGACCTGACAGAAGTAAAAGACGGCAAAGAAATTTCTCCATTTTTGGGCGGTACTTTTGTAAAGATCTCTTTTCGCATGCAGATTGATGATCTGGTGGACAGCACTATCATGCAGCTATATCCCATAGATTTTGCCCGTAAGCTGGTAGAGACATTTATCAATACGCAGATGGCTAACATTGATGAAGTGACAGAGAAAAAGCCTGAACAGCCGGAGAATGATACCACAGCGCAGATTCCTGCACCGGGTACTGATAATCAGACGCAGATGAACAATACGAATCTGAACGGCATGAACCAGATGGGTAACATGGGCATGAATGGCATGAACCAGATGGGTAACATGGGCATGAATGATATGAACCAGATGAACAACATGGGCATGAATGGCATGAACCAGATGGGCAGCATGGGCATGAACGGCATGAACCAGATGGGCAACATGGGAATGAACGGCATGAACCAGATGGGCAATATGGGCATGAACGGCATGAACCAGATGGGCAACATGGGCATGAACAGCATGAACCAGATGGGCATGATGGGAATGCCGGGACAGAATGTGAATGTACAGCCTGCGCAGTTCCAGAGCTTTTCGAATGACAATATGGGCACTACCGGACAGGAGAATATCGGACTGATCAAAGATGTTCCACTGGAAGTAACGGTGGAGCTTGGCAGAACGACAAAATCCATATCCGATATTCTGGACTTCTCTCCGGGAACGATCATAGAGCTTGACCGTATTGCCGGTGAGCCGATCGACGTATTGGTGAATGGCAAGTTCGTAGCCAAGGGAGAAGTTGTTGTAATTGAAGAGAGTTTTGGCGTACGAATTACGGAGATTATAAAGTAGGCAGAGAACAGACCAAATAAACGGAGGAAAATTAAATGGCTAAAAATATTTTAATCTGTGATGATGCAGCATTTATGAGAATGATGATCAAGGACATTCTGACCAAGAACGGCTATAATGTGGCAGGAGAAGCAGAAAACGGATTGAAGGCAGTGGAAAAGTTCAAAGAGGTAAATCCTGATCTGGTACTTATGGATATCACTATGCCTGAGATGGATGGAATTCAGGCATTGAAAGAGATCAAAAAGATCGACGGCGGAGCAAAAGTAATTATGTGTTCCGCTATGGGACAGCAGGCAATGGTTATTGAGTCCATTCAGGCCGGAGCCAAGGACTTCATTGTAAAGCCTTTCCAGGCTGAGCGTGTTATTGAAGCAGTGAAAAAGGTAGTGGGTTAATGATCATACTTACCGGAAAAACAGACAGTTATGCGCAATTCATCACAGTGTTGCTGATCTTTGTGGCGGTACTGGCGGTGACTGCGCTGGTGACAAAATGGATTGCCGGATATCAGAAGCAGCAGGGTGCAGCGGGGAATATTGAAGTATTGGAGACCGTCCGGATCGCCAACAACAAATATATCCAGTTGGTTCGCATTGGCGAAAGCTATTTTGCGATTGAGGTCTGCAAAGATACCGTAACAAATCTGGGAGAAATTCCTGCCGGGCAGCTGAAGGACAAGACAACAACAGATAATACTTCTGGCTTCCGGGAGTTATTGAAACGTGCGGCTAAGAAAGAGAATGAAGAACAAGATCATTAACTGGAGTAATAAATTTAAGATTGCAACGTATATGGTATGCCTGCTGGTCACGGTGGGCATATTGTGTATTTGCGTACCGATAAAGGCACAGGCTTCGGAAAGACATCTTACGGGAGACACAGAGGTCTCCACAGTGATCAATCCTGCCGGAACGGCGACTACCCATGAGGAAGTAGGGTCGTTGAATACAGCCAATACGGTCAGCATTACCTATAATAATGGGAACGGTCAGATCAATGGAGCACTGAGAATTCTGATCACTCTGACACTGATTGCACTGGCACCGACCATTATCATTATGATGACCTCTTTTACCAGGATCATCATTGTGCTGCACTTTACCAGATCGGCATTGAATACGCAGACGGCACCGCCCAATCAGATCCTGATCGGTCTGGCATTGATCCTGACATTTTTTATTATGGAGCCTACCATTACGAGAATCAATGAAGAGGCGATCCAGCCGTTTGAAGCGGGAACCATCGACCAGAGTGAAGCACTGGAAAAAGGCATGGCTCCCTTGCGGGAGTTCATGTATCCGCAGACACAGGTAAAGGACGTAGAACTTTTTATGGATATCGCCGGACTGGAGTGGGATGGAACCCTGGAGGATATTCCCAATTCCGTGCTGGTACCGAGTTTTATGATCAGTGAATTGCGTACTGCATTCTGGATCGGATTTATGATTTATATTCCTTTCATTGTGATCGATATGGTAGTTGCGTCGACTTTGATGAGTATGGGTATGATGATGCTGCCGCCTACGACGATTTCCATGCCCTTCAAAATACTGCTGTTTGTTCTGGCAGATGGATGGGCACTGATCATAGGTCAGCTGGTGCAGACGTTCTATTAATCGGAAGGTGAGGTGTTACTATGACGATTGATGCAGTATCTGAAATGACTAATAATGCACTCTATGTGATCATCAAGGTATCGCTTCCTGTACTTCTGGTGTCTTTGATCGTGGGTCTGATCATCAGTATTTTTCAGACGGTGACATCCATTCAGGAACAGACATTGACATTTGTACCTAAAATCATAGCGATCTTCCTGGCGCTGATCCTGCTGGGCAGCTGGATGATGAATACTATGGTAGAATACACAGTACAGCTTTGGTCGAGTTTCAGCCAGTATGTACACAGGTGACGGGATGACTTCATGATAGATTTTTCGTTTTCGATATATGATCTTGAATATTTTTTATTGATTTTTGTCAGGGTATCCTGTTTTGTATACATAGCACCGTATTTTGGAATGAACGATACTCCTGCCAGGATCCGGATCGGTATCAGTTTTTTTACATCGATCCTGCTGTATGAAACACTGACACCGGCAGATGCGGTTGTATTTGATACGGTGATGGAGTATGCCGTGATCGTCATGAAAGAGGCAATTGCCGGACTTCTGATCGGATTCGGCGCGAATATCTGCATGGCGATCGTGAATTTCGCCGGATCCATTGCGGATATGGAGACCGGCCTGTCCATGGCAACCCTGATGGATCCGGCTACCAGAGAGAGTACCAGTATCACCGGTGCGTTATATCAGTATTCTTTTATGTTGATGCTGATCGCTTCCGGAATGTACCGCTATCTGTTTGGAGCGCTGGCGGACAGCTTTACGCTGATCCCCATAAACGGTGTGACTTTTCATGCGGACAGTCTGCTGAACTCCATGATAGAATTTATGAATGATTATATTCTGATCGGCTTTCGCATTGTATTGCCGATTTTTTGTGTGACATTGCTGTTAAATGCCATTTTAGGTGTGCTGGCCAAGGTGTCACCGCAGATGAATATGTTTGCGGTGGGAATTCAGCTGAAGGTGCTGGCGGGATTGTCTGCCCTGTTCCTTACGGCCGGAATGTTGCCAGGGGCAGCGGATTTTGTGTATCAGGAAATGAAGAAGATGGTAGTATCTTTTATCGGAGGTATGATGTGAGCTTAGAATATAATCTGCAATTCTTTGCCGCAGAAGGCCAGGGCGGGGAGAAGACAGAACCTGCTACCGAGAAAAAATTAACAGATGCCAGAAAAGAAGGACAGGTTGCCAAAAGCCGTGAGGTTGCTAATGGGCTTGGATTACTGGCGGTGTTCCTGGTGCTGAAACTATGGGTAGGAAATATGGGATATCAGTTCATGAATGTTTTTACGGTTATTTATGAGAAGATTCCCGAGGTGGTAACGTTCTGGCATGGCAATATGCCGCAACAGGATACCACACTGGTATTCCGAAAAATGATGCTGGAAGCCGTAGTGATCATGGCACCGCTTCTGCTGATCGGTTTCCTGATTGCTTTTTTAAGTGATGTGGTCCAGGTAGGATGGCATCCCACCGGAAAAACATTGCAGCCGAAGTTTTCCAAAATGAGTCCGGTGTCCGGATTTAAGAGAATATTTTCAGTCAACTCAGTGGTAGAACTGATCAAATCCCTCCTGAAGATTGGACTGATCGTTTACATATGCTATAATTATCTGAAGAATAAATGGCCCCTGTTGTATCAGCTATATGATCTGGATCTGATGCAGGCGATCGGACTGATCGGGAATACGGTGACGGATCTCGGAATCAGAATATCACTGATCTACATGATCATTGCGGCAGCTGATTTTATCTATCAGAAGGTAAAATTCAGCAGGGACATGAGAATGACCAAGCAGGAAGTAAAAGAAGAATATAAGCAGCAGGAAGGAGATCCGCAGATCAAAGGCCGTATCCGGCAGAGAATGCGGGAAGCCTCCCAGCGCAGAATGATGCAGAATCTCCCCCAGGCAGATGTCGTTATTACGAACCCCACGCATTATGCGGTTGCCATAAAATACGATCCGGAGGTGGCGGATGCTCCCATTGTGATCGCTAAAGGAGAAGATTATCTGGCGGCTAAGATCAAAGAGATCGCCAGAGACCATCAGATAGAAATCGTAGAGAATAAACCCCTGGCCAGAATGCTGTATGCCAATGTGGATGTTGGACAGGCAGTCCCTCCGGAGCTTTATCAGGCAGTGGCGGAAGTGCTGGCATTTGTATATCATCTGCAGGGGAAGATATAACTTAAGAAGAATTTACAAAAAAGACAGAAAGGAGGTCAGGCACATATGAAAATGAGAAAAGCGGATGTGGGTGTAGCAATCTATATCATGGCTGCCATTATCATGTTTATTGTACCGATTCCGGCCTGGCTTCTGGATATATTGCTGGCTGTCAATATTTCCATTGCGTTGACGGTTCTGTTCGCCACCATGTTCAGCAAGGAAGTGCTGGATATGTCGTTCTTTCCCACCATGCTGTTGTTTACAACAATTTTCCGAATAGCACTGAACACCTCCTCCACCAGACTGATCCTGCGGGATGGTAATGCCGGTAATGTCGTGGAGACCTTCGGTGAATTCGTAGGCGGCGGCGACCTGGTCATCGGCGTTATCATCTTTATTATTCTGATATTGATCCAGTTCATGGTAATCAATAAAGGTTCCGAGCGAGTGTCTGAAGTAACCGCAAGATTTACCCTGGATGCAATGCCCGGTAAGCAGATGGCAATTGATGCGGATCTGAATACCGGAGCCATCACGGATGCGGAAGCCAAGAGACGCAGAGAGAAGATTCAGGAAGAGGCAAGCTTTTTCGGTTCCATGGATGGTGCCGTAAAATACGTAAAGGGAGATGCGGTAGCGGGTCTTCTGATCACCACGATCAATATCGTGGGGGGTATTATTATGGGAATGACCAGGCAGGGAATGGATATTACAGCGGCCCTGAACAAATATGCGATCCTGACCATTGGTGACGGTCTGGTAAGCCAGATCCCTTCTCTGCTGATTTCACTTTCCACCGGTATTCTTGTGACCAAAGGAAGCAAGGATGCTGACTTTGGCACTACGTTGGTAAGCCAGCTGTTCGGTGTGCCGAAAGCACTGTACCTGGTAGGGGCAATGCTGGCTGTTTTAGGATTTGTGACACAACTGAACACGATCCTGTTCGTGGGTCTTGGCCTGGTATTTATCATTGTGGCGAGAAATATTGAGGGCACGATTGAGACGGCAAAGATTGAACAGGAAGTAGACAGTGAGGAAGCAGCTGCGGAGGAGATACGACAGCCGGAAAATGTCAACAGCCTGCTGCAGGTGGATCCGATCGAATTGGAATTCGGTTACGGAATTATCCCTTTGGCGGATGTGAACCAAGGTGGTGACCTGCTGGATCGTGTCGTGATGATCCGAAGACAGATAGCATTGGAACTTGGTACGGTGGTACCTATTATCCGACTGCGGGATAATATTCAGTTGAACCCGAATCAGTATATTATTAAAATCAAGGGAATTCAGGTCAGTGAGGGAGAGATACTGTTTGACCATTATATGGCCATGAATCCCGGGTATGTAGAGGAAGAGATCACAGGAATCCCTACTTTTGAGCCTTCTTTCCACCTGCCGGCGATCTGGATCACGGAAGGACAGAGAGAACGTGCGGAGAGTCTGGGATATACAGTAGTAGATCCTCCCTCGATCATTGCTACGCACCTGACAGAGATCATTCGTCAGCATATTGCAGAGCTGCTTACCAGACAGGATGTCCAGAACCTGATCAACAACGTAAAAGAGAACAATTCTTCCCTCGTGGAAGAACTGGTACCCAAGCTGCTTGGACTGGGTGAAATACAGAAAGTGTTGCAGAATCTGTTAAAAGAAGGAATATCCATCAGAGATCTGCTGACAATACTGGAAACCCTGGCCGATTATGCGCCAACGACGCGGGATACGGATATCCTTACGGAATATGTAAGACAGAGCCTCAAGAGAGCGATTTCTACGAAATATTTCCCTTCCCATGAGACGACAAGTGTATTGACACTGGATCCGAAGATCGAACAGGAAATTATGGGCAGCGTAAAACAGACGGAGACGGGAGCTTTCCTGAATCTGGATCCTGCCAGAAGCAAGGCGATACTGAACGCTGTGGGTGAAGAGATCAAAAAGCTGGAAAATATGGGAAAAACCCCAATTATTATGACATCACCCATTGTGAGAATGTATTTCAAACGACTGACGGAAGACTATTATCCGGATCTGGTCGTGGTATCTTACAATGAAGTGGAATCAAATGTAGAATTACAATCTGTGGGAATGGTCACAGCATAACAGGAAGAGTGAACCGACGCAGGAGTGAGGAGTAATATGATCATCAAGAAATACACGGGGAAAACGGAAGCAGAAGCTACAGAAGCAGCGAAAAAAGAACTTGGAAGCGGTCTCGTGATCATGAATGTAAGGGAAGTAAAAAAGAAGGGATTTTTTGCATTTCTGTCTCCGAAGCAGATAGAGATCACTGCTGCACTGGAGGAGGAAAAACCTCAGAAACCGCAATATGGAAGTATTACGCGCACGACGGATGCACCGGCGGAGAACAGAAATCTGTTTGTCAGAAACAGTACAGAGAATATAGAAAAAAAGCTGGACAGTCTGCAGACACTGTTGGAGAGTCAGTTAAACAGCAGACAGGCGACCGGGGAGGAGATAGGAACCCACCGGGAAACAGTCAGTGAAGAAAAAGAGAAAAAGGATTCGGAAGCGGAAACCCCGGAGAAGAAAGAGGAAGAGCAGAATCCGGAACAGGATAAATTTATCCGGCTGTTGTATAATAAAATGTTGGATAACGAGATGGACGAGAAATACGTAAACAGTATTTTGGAAGATGCCTCTAAAACCAAAAAAGCAGACCTGCCCTTTGATTATCTTCTGGCTAATATTTATCAGAAGATGGTATTGAAATTCGGAAAGTCAGAAGGGATTACGCCCTCTGCGGACGGACCGAGGATTGTATTATTTATCGGACCTACGGGAGTGGGTAAGACAACTACCATTGCCAAGCTGGCAGGAAAATATTGTGTGGAGGATAAAAAGAAAGTGGCACTGTTAACCGCAGATACCTATCGTATTGCGGCCGCAGAGCAGCTAAGAACCTATGCCAATATTTTGGAGACACCTTTCCGGGTCATCTATACCCCGGAAGAACTGCAGACTGCAGTGAAGGATTATTGGGATTGTGATTATATTTTTATAGATACAGCGGGGAGATCACATCAGAATGCGGATCAGCTGGAGAAAATGAAGGAAATGGTGGGAGCACTGAAAGACCCCGGAAACTATCATGTGTTTCTGGTTCTCAGTGCAACTACCAAATATAGGGATCTTCAAAGGATTGCAGACTGTTATGGTAAGATTGCGGATTATGAGCTGATCTTTACCAAGTTGGATGAAACGGAGGCAGTGGGGAATCTGTTGAATATGAAGCTTTATACCGGTGCACCGGTCGCTTATGTGACCTGTGGACAGAATGTTCCGGATGACATGGAAGTATTCAATCCACAGAAGACGGTAAAACAGATCCTTGGTGGAAAGGAATAAAGCTTAGACAGAAAGGCGCGGGAAAATGGATCAGGCGGAACAGTTAAGGATTATTAAAGCAAATAAGCAGATAAGACCGACTGCAAGAGTCATAACTGTCACCTCCGGAAAAGGTGGCGTTGGAAAATCCAATATGTCTATCAATCTGGCAATTCAATTTCGTAAAATGGGAAAAAGGGTCGTTATTTTAGATGCAGATTTCGGACTGGCGAATATTGAAATTATGTTTGGTGCAGTGCCAAAGCATAACTTATGTGATCTGGTATACGAAGGAAAAAGTATCAGTGACATCATAACCCAGGGTCCTATGGGAGTGGGATTTATCTCCGGAGGATCCGGAATTGCCGGAATGTCAAATCTGGGAAAAGATGCTCTTACCTGCATTATACAGAATCTGGCCGAGCTGGATGCCCTTACGGATGTGATCATAGTGGACACAGGAGCCGGAATATCGGACAGCGTATTAGAATTCCTGGTGGCGAGCGGCGAGGTGCTGCTGGTGACGACGCCGGAGCCTACTTCCATTACGGATTCTTATTCTTTGTTAAAGGCGTTGTACCGACATCCGAGATATGAAGAGGCCTATACCAAGGTCAAAATGGTGGCAAACAGAGTGGAAAATGTAAAAGAAGGCCAGGTGCTGTTTGATAAGCTGAATGCAGTGGTTACCAGATATCTTAAGACCTCCATGGAATATTTGGGGTGTGTACCACAGGATCCCCAGGTGGTGCAGGCAGTAATGCAGCAGGTGCCTGTGTCGATACAGAATCCGGGAGCAAAATCCAGTCAGGCATATCAGAGAATTGCGGAGAAATTGTGCGATAAAACACAGGAAGAACAACCGAGGCGCGGAATGGCAGCTTTTTTCTCCCATATTATAGGGACCAGAAACGGAGCTGCAAAACAGTCCAGATAAGAGAGGTACAAAATTATGTTGTCCAGATTTGTGGAAGAAGGTTCTAAAGTAGAGCTTCGGGCGCTGGAACATGGATTGGGAGAATCCGGAGCCGAAAATACGACAAAGGTTTACCAGAGCCGTGTACTGCAGATCCTATCGGAGGATACACTGGAGATTTCCATGCCAATGGAACAGACCAGACTGATCCTTCTGCCGGTGGAAAGCGAATATGATATGGTATTTTTCGAAGAGAATAGTCTGTATCAGTGTTTTTCCAGAATCGTAGATCGTTACAAAAGTAATAATGTATATGTGCTGGTGATGGAACTGACCAGCAATCTGCGCAAATATCAGCGGAGAGAATATTATCGGTTCAGTTGTGCACTGGATATGTGTGCGCGGAATCTGGAGGAAGAAGAAATCGAGGCACTGGAGAAAAATTCACCCTATGAGCTTCAGCCGGGACTTCCGTTAAAGCATAGTGTGATCGTAGATATCAGTGGTGGCGGATTGCGCTTCCTGTCATCTCAGAAATATGAACCCGGGAGCCTGATCCTGTGCAGCTACCATCTGCTAAAAGATGGGGAAAGAAAAAAATATGATGTGGTCGGAAAGGTTTTGGCAGTCAAGGAACTGGAAAACCGGAGGGGAATGTTTGAACACAGAGTCCAGTACTACAATCTGGACGTAAATACCAGAGAAGAGATTATTCGGTTTATATTTGAAGAAGAGCGTAAGAGCCGTAAAAAGGAGAGACTGAACTGATGCCAAAAAAAATATTGGTTGTAGATGATTCTGCACTCATGAGAAGAGTGCTCTGTGATATAATAGATGCAGACATAAGGTTTCAGGTAGTTGACAGAGCAAAAGACGGATTAGAAGCTTTTGATCTGTTGAGCAGAAACAGTTATGACGCGGTTGTCCTGGATGTGAATATGCCGAGGATGAACGGACTGCAGCTGTTGCAGGAATTGCGAAAATACAAGATACCGGCAAGAGTGATGATGGCGAGTACCGACACTATGGAAGGCGCCAGAACCACCCTGGATGCACTGGAACTGGGAGCTCTTGATTTCGTACATAAGCCGGACAGTGCAGTCGACTGCCGGGGAGAGAATTTCCGCAGAGAGTTTTTACGGACACTGAATGTTGTGGCTAACGGCAGAATGCCGTCATTCAATGAGGAGAAGAAAATTTCCGAAGAGAAGGGCACAGTCAGGGAGATGATGAAGATCATCAATCATCACCCGGTCAGTGTGGGCGGCAACAAAGTGGTGGCAATTGCAAGCTCCACGGGAGGTCCGAAATCTCTGCAATCGGTGATCCCTCTGTTACCGGCCGATCTGGATGCACCGGTACTGGTAGTACAGCATATGCCGGCAGGATTCACAGCATCTCTTGCAGAGAGACTGGATAATTTAAGCCAGATTCATGTAAAAGAGGCAGCAGAGGGGGAAGAACTGAAAAAGGGCTGGGTCTATATCGCCATGGGAGGAAAGCACCTCCATGTGGTAACCTCACCGGCCGGACGTCATACACTGCATTTATCGGAAGAACCTTACAGGGAAGGAGTCAGACCCTGTGCCAATTATATGTACGAATCCCTGCAGGACAGCCGCTTTGATACGGTTGTATGTGCAGTTATGACCGGAATGGGTGCGGACGGAACGGAAGGGATCGGTAAATTGAGAACTTCCAGGAAAACATACGTGATCGCACAGGATCAGGAGACAAGCATTGTATTTGGAATGCCCAAGAGTATTATTGCAGCAGGACTGGCAGATCAGGTGGTACCGTTAGACCAGATCGCCCAGGAAATCATACTGCATGTAGGAGTAAATTAAGTAATATATGCCGTTTCCGGCAATGCTGTGATCGGCAGAATGGAGGAAAAGATGGACGTAAGCCAATATCTTGAAATTTTTCTGGATGAAACAAATGAACATCTGCAGAACCTGAATACACAGATTCTGGAACTGGAGTCAGATCCCGAGAATATGGATAATATCAATGAAATATTCCGTGCGGCACATTCCCTGAAGGGTATGGCGGGAACCATGGGCTATAAGCGGATGCAGAATCTGACCCATGATATGGAAAATGTATTTTCGGAAGTGCGTAACGGCAATATTAAGGTGACACCGGAAATGATCGACGTACTGTTCCAGTGCCTGGACGCTTTGGATGAGTATAAAAACAACATCCAGGAGACCTCCGATGAGGGAACCAATGACAATGAAAATCTGATCAAAGCCCTGAATGATATTTTGAACGCTAACAAGACCGGACAGGAGCAGCCCGCAAAGGAAGAAAAAGCAACAGCACCCGCAGCGGAGAGCACCGGAACAGGTGTGGAAAAATGGAATGGCATTGCGTTTGATGACAGCCAGATCCGCGTGATCAAAGAAGCTATGAAACAGGGCAAAAATGTATACGGTATTAATGTTGTGGTACAGGACAGCTGTATCCTGAAGGCGGCAAGAGCTTTCCTGGTGTTCAAGGCTGTGGAGGAAAAAGGAGAGATCATCGTCTCCGTACCCAGCGCACAGGATGTGGAAGACGAAAAGTTCGATAAAGATTTCACTCTGATCGTTTTGTCCGATTATTCTCTGGATGATGTGATCAAGGCAGCGGAAAGCGTATCCGAGATCGCACAGGTGACCGGTGCGGTTCTGGAACTGGAGAAGACCAAGAATTATCATTCCGAAGAGGAGACACAGGAACCCGCACAGGAGAAAAAAGAAGAAGTAGCCGAGACAAAGACTGAAACGAGAAAAGAAGAGAAGAAGCCTGCGGCTGCTAAAGCTCCGGAGAAAAAACAGGTGAGCAAGCCTGTGGTCAACCGTACTGTACGTGTAGACATCGAGAAACTGGATTCTCTGATGAATCTCGTAAGTGAGCTGATCATTGCCAAAAACTCTCTGGTAGCTGCTTCCAGCAATGACCATGGCAACAATACGGCATTCAATGAGCAGATCGAATATCTGGAAAATGTGACAACCAATCTGCATGAATCCGTAATGAAGGTACGAATGGTACCTATCGAAAGCGTTGTAGTGAAGTTCCCCAGAATGATCCGTGATCTGTCTAAGAAGCTGGACAAGAAGATGGAACTGTATATGACCGGTGAGGAGACCGAGCTGGATCGTACCGTGGTGGATGAGATCGGGGATCCTCTGATGCATCTGCTGCGTAATTCCGCTGACCACGGTCTGGAATCTGCAGAAGTTCGTGCACAGCGCGGCAAGCCCGAGCAGGGATCTATTTTCCTGGATGCTTATCAGGATGGCAATAACGTAGTCATCGAGGTAAGAGATGATGGTAACGGTATTGATGTGGAAGCTGTTAAGAATAAAGCAATCGAACGTAATCTGGTAACCGTAGAACAGGCAGCAAATATGTCGGAGAAGGATATTATCAATCTGCTGTTCCAGCCCGGTTTCTCCACTTCCGAAAAAGTAACCGATGTATCGGGAAGAGGCGTGGGACTGGATGTCGTGAAGTCCAAGATCGAATCCTTAAGCGGTGAAGTAGAAGTGAAATCAAAATGGGGAGAGGGAAGTACCTGGACGATCCGTCTGCCTCTGACCCTTGCAATCATTCAGGCACTGATGGTAGTCGTAGGTGGAGAAAAATATGCGATCTCCCTGGGATCCATTCAGACCATCGAAGATATCTCACCGAAGGATATCAAACTGGTAGAAAACAAAGAAGTGATCAACTTAAGAGGAACGGTAATTCCCCTGATCCGTCTGACGGAAGTACTGGATGTGGAAAGTACCAGATCTACCGAGGATAATCTGATTGTGGTAATCGTCAAGAAGGGAGACAAAATGGCAGGTCTTGTGATCGATGAACTGATCGGTCAGCAGGAGATCGTTATCAAATCTCTTGGCAAATATATCAAGCAGTGTAAATTTATCAGCGGTGCAACGATTTTGGGTGACGGTGAAGTGGCACTGATCCTGGATGCAAATGCATTACTGTAAGGAGGGAGATGACGATTATGGAAGAACTTAGCATGAAAAATACGTTAAAAGCCGGAGATGAGCGTAAAATTGAGGAGGAATTTTTCCAGTATATTGTGATCCGCCTCGGTGATGAGCAGTACGGCATTGATATCCGTTACATAGACAACATTGTCAGAATGCAGCACATTACCAGAGTACCCAAGGTACCCGCATATCTGAAAGGTGTTATTAATCTGCGTGGAGAAGTACTGCCGGTAATGAGCCTCCGACTGAAAATGGGACTGGAGGCAGACGAACTGACCCGTGCTACCAGAATTATCATTCTGAAACTGGAACAGCAGGGCAGTGTCGGCATAATTGTGGACGAAGTGAAGGAAGTTGTCACTCTCGGTACCAGCGAGATTGAAAAAATGTCTCAGAATGCCGGTGAGAATAAAAAGAGTTTTATTACAGGTGTAGGAAAACACAATGGGGAACTGATCTCTCTTCTGGATCTGAATTCCATTACACTGGAGGAAAACGCATAAAGGAGATGGATCCATGGGAGATCTGAGTTTAGAGAAAGTTTCGGAAACATATCTGGATGTTTTAAAAGAAATTGGAAACATAGGTGCAGGCAACGCTATGACAGCACTCTCCCAGATGTTAAACTGCAAGGTGGATATGAAAGTACCGCAGGTAAAGCTTTTGGATTTTAATGAAGTCGGAGCACTGATGGGAGGAGAGGAACAGGTGATGATCGGTGTTTTCCTGGGGGTGGAAGGAGACATTACCGGAAGCATGATGTTCCTGGTGGAACAGAACAGCGCAAAACATCTTCTCCATAAGATCCTTGGAGATATGGTACAGGCGGAAGGTTTTTCAGAGATTGAATTTTCTGCAATGCAGGAGATCGGCAACATTATCACGGGAGCCTATCTGAATTCCCTGTCGTCTCTTACGAACCTGACGATTATCCCTACCCCGCCTTCTCTGACGCTGGATATGGCGGGAGCGATCCTAAGCGTTCCGGCAATTGAATTTGGAACTTTGGGAGATAAGATTTTATTGATCCAGTCTCAGTTTTACGATGAGGTGGAGATTGACGGTTATTTCATTCTGGTTCCCGATATTGAATCCTATCCCAAGATATTATCGTCTTTGGGAATATCTGTTGCATAAGGTGCTAAGAGGTAGAAGAAGGGGAGCAGAATGAGCGAGATTATTAAGGTAGGAATGGCGGATCTGAAGACCTGCGTAAGTCCCGACGGAGTGACGACTTTGGGATTGGGATCTTGTGTGGGAATTGCAATCCGCGATCCGGTGACGAAAATAGGCGGTCTGGCGCATATTATGCTGCCGGACAGCACTACGATACGTAACAGTAGCCAGAATATTGCAAAATTTGCGGATACGGGAATTGATGAACTGGTACGCCAGATGGAAAAACTTGGTGCGAGAAAGGCAAGAATGGTTGCTAAGATTGCCGGTGGCGCTACCATGTTTACATTTCAGGGTCGTAACGACATGATGCAGGTGGGGGAGCGCAATGTGCAGGCTGTTAAGAAGAAATTGAAGGAAATCAATATCCCTATTTTAGCAGAGGATACAGGCAAAAACTACGGAAGAACCGTTACATTTTATCCGGAGACCGGAGAATTTTATATCCGTGCGGTAGGAAGAGATGAATCAGTCATCTGATAAATATTGGAATGGAAGAAAATTATGAACAGAAAGAATATGCCATTGATCCTGATGCTGACAGCCGGCGCCTGTACCTGTATTGTTACGATGGTACAGGCTTACTCGGTATTGGCAAGTTTGGTGGCACTGTTTGCTGTGATGCTTTTGTTTTACTGTCTGGGAAACGGTGTCCGGCTTCTGCTGGATCGCTTTGACAGGCAGAACGAGGAAAAGGCAAAACAGGAACAGGAAGAGAAGGCGGAACAAGAAGATGCTGTATCGGAAGATGCACAACAGAAGGGTGTAAGCGAGTCAAATGGATGAAGCCGGTAAGAAAAGGTTATTAGAAGAATATGCTGCTAATAAGCGACCGGAGACCAGGGAGCAGCTGATACTGGAGTATGCCCCCCTGGTGAAAGTGGTGGCCGGAAGACTGAGCATGTATCTGGGATACAACGTAGACTATGAGGATCTGGTCAGCTATGGGATCTTTGGCTTGATTGATGCAATTGACAAATTTGATTGCCTCAAAGAAGTAAAATTCGAGACCTATGCCAGTCTGCGTATCCGTGGAGCCATTCTGGATCAGATTCGTAAAATGGACTGGATACCTCGGACGATTCGCCAGAGACAGAAGAAGATTGACGCTGTCATCAAGGAAGTGGAACAGACTACGGGACGCAGCGCAACAGATGAAGATATTGCTATGGGTCTGGGAATATCCGCGGAGGAATATCTGGACTGGCAGTCGCAGATGAAAATTACGGGACTGGTGTCACTGAATGAATATATGGATCAGGGAAGCGATGTCTCGCAGGATTATAGCAGACATACCACGGCCAGATTTGACGGTCCGGAAGAGAGCGTTGAGAAGGAAGAGCTGACAAAAGTACTCGGAGAAGCATTGGAACTTTTGACAGAGAAAGAGAAGAAAGTAGTTACGCTGTATTATTACGAAGATCTTACGCTAAAAGAGATCAGTAATATATTGGAAGTGTCGGAATCCAGAGTCTCCCAGCTGCATACGAGAGCTCTGCAGAAAATGAAGACAAAAATGGGAAATTATATGGGACTTTTATAAAAATGGTTGACCCGCAGATTGGGTAAGAGGAGAAAATGCATGCAGAATGGCTATTTTCAGCTCGTAAATGCACCGGGAGGTTATGGGCTACAGATATTTCAACCAAAGGACGGAGGAGCGGACGTGAATCTCCAGGAGGTGTTGAATTATCTTGAACGGGAATCTGTGCCGTATGATCCTATGGCAATTAAAAAAGCAATTTTGTCGGGGGAAGATACGGTATGCTTTCTGGAGAGAAAGGATTGCCCGGCACTGGAAGAAACCTACAGTATCGAGGTCAGCCAGGATAATATGCAGGTGATTCTTCGATTCTATCCGGCATCACAAAGCGGGAAAAGAACAACCATGGACAGTGTGATCCGGGATCTCAGATACCGGAACGTTGTCTACGGAATACAGATGAACGTTCTGCAGGATCATTTTATGTCGGATGGGATCTATGGTACAGATCTGATCGTGGCCAAAGGAAAAGAACCGAGGCATGGTACGGATGCGTCTGTCAGGTATTATTTTAATACGGATGTTCATGCACAGCCTACATTAAAAGATGACGGCACCGTGGATTATTTCCACCTGAATATGATCAACCCCTGCAGAAAGGGACAACTCCTGGCGGAAATCATTCCGGAAGATGAAGGAGAATACGGAATAACGGTGCAGGGAGCCAAAATCCGCCCCAGACAGGTGAAGAAAGCACATCTGGAATTCGGACATAATATTGAAATCTCAGAGGACAGAAAAAAGCTTACTTCTCTGGTGGACGGTCACGTGTCACTGGTAGAGGGCAAAGTATTTGTATCCGATGTTTATGAAGTAGAGAATGTAGATCTATCCACCGGAAATATTGAATTTGAAGGAAGCGTGCAGGTGCGTGGCAATGTTTCTTCTAATTTTGAGATCAGGGCCGGTGGCAATGTGATCATAAGCGGTGTGGTAGAGGGTGCCTGCATCGAGGCCGGAGGAAACATTATCATTGCCCGCGGTATGAACGGTATGGCAAAAGGCATCCTGAAGGCCGGTGGCAATATCGTTGCCAAATTCCTCGAAAATGCGACGGTCAGTGCCGGTGGTTACGTGAATACGGAGTCGATTCTGCATAGCAATGTGACGGCATCTACGGAGATCCAGGTAACCGGTAAGAGAGGCTTTATCACTGGGGGACATGTACGTGCCGGTCAGAGAATCGAAGTGAAGACTCTGGGAGCGACACTGGGGGCACCGACCGTGGTAGAGGTCGGAGTGGACCCGGAGAAAAAAGCAGAATATATGAAACTCCAGAAAGAAATTTCGGAGATCGTTAAAAATATTCGGAGTATTCAGCCAATTCTTGCCAGTTTCACAGAGAAAAAAAACAGAGGAGTGTGTTTTACTCCGGACCAGCTGAATTATATCCGGAATTCCGCAGCAACGATGGAGACACAGAAAAAGAGCCTGGCGGAGAAAAACGCGCGCATGCAGGAATTGCAGATGGAGTTCAATCCACAGGAAAAGGCCGCTGTCATCGTCAAGGGAGAGGTGTATCCGGGGACTACGATCATTATCGGGGATTCCTCCATGCAGGTGAAAAATACTTACCAGTACTGTAGATTTGAACGGATCGACGGAGATGTTAAGGCTACCGCAATATAGCAGAAAAGAGGCACAGATATGGCGTTTGGTTCGTTGGAGATTGCTTCGATCCCCAGAACACAGGATTATTCCGTGATGAAGCAGAATGAGGACAATAAAGGGGCATTTCAACAGATGACTCTGGGACAGCAGTCTCAAAAACAGAGTGAAAAGCTTACGAAAGAAGTACACAGCAGTGATAATGCGGACTGGTATACCGGACAATATGATGCCAAGGAGAAGGGACACAATGAATATGCCGGAAACGGCGGAGATAAACGCCGGAAAAAGAAAGAACCGGAAGATGGTGTCGTTATCCAAAAACAGCATCGTGGTTTTGACATCAAGATCTGAAAATACAAAGGAAACGTAGTAAGATGGACATTTTAGAAGTAATCCTGCTGATCGTAGGAATTGTAATTTTTATAGGAAGTTTTTTACTGCCGGCAGGCAGATCGGACGCCGGTAGAATCGACACAGATGCGGCAAAACAGGAAATCCACGGTCTGATAGAGGAAGAAATGAAAACAGTCCGTGCACAGGTGCAGGATAAAGTGGAAGAAACCTCAGAAGATGTGGTGGAAAAGGCGGAGAGATCGCTGGAACGCCTGACGAACGAGAAAATCATGGCGGTAAATGAATATTCCGATACGGTATTACAGGAAATTCATAAAAATCATGAGGAAGCAATGTTCTTATATGATATGCTGAACAACAAGCATGCCAATATCAAAGATACCGTCTCCAAAGTGGACAAAGCGGTGAAAGCTGCGGAAGACAAGGTGAAGGCGATCGATGATACTCCGGCGGTAAAAACTGAGGAAACGGAAAAAGTGATCCCGGCAGACGAACCGGCGAAAACAGAGGAGGCTGTATCTCCGGAAATCGGATTCATGGGTGAGACAGCGGAAGAAGGCCAGAACAACAACGAGAAGATCCTGGAAATGCACAGACAGGGCAAATCCACGGTAGCAATAGCCAGGGAACTCGGACTGGGCGTGGGAGAAGTAAAACTCGTAATTGACCTGTATAAGGCCTGAAGGTAATCACGAAATTAAGGACGGAGACAGAAATGAAATTAAAATATTATCTGCGCGGTCTTGGAATTGGTATGATCGTGACCGCATTGATCCTGGGAATCAGCTTTTCTCACCGTCAGGGGCAGGAGACACAGACATTGACAGATGATCAGATCAGAGAACGTGCGGAACAGCTGGGAATGGTGGACAGCAGTGAACTGACGTTAGCAGCTCTGCAGAACAGCGTACAGCAGCAGGCACAGGAAAACACGGAGAAGACGGAAGCATCCCCGGAGCCTGAGACCGAAGAAGCAATGACAACAACATCGGAACCGGAGACAACGGTTGCACCGGAGAATACCATGGAACCGGAGACAACGGTTGCACCGGAAAATACCATGGAACCGGAAGCAACACCACAGCCTGAGACGATTGTAGCATCAGAAGCAGCGCAGACGGTTACCGTTACCGTAAAAAAAGGAGCAAGCTCCGGAAGCGTCAGCAGCCGGCTACAGGAAGCGGGATTGGTGGAAGATGCGAAGACATTTGACAATTATTTATGTAATAACGGCTACAGCCGCAGCATAAATCCCGGCACTTATGAGATAGTTCCCGGGACTTCTGAAGAAGAAATCGCAAAAATAATCACAGGAAAACATTAAAAACCCCTTGCCACAGGGGTTTTCCTATGTTATAATCGCACTGTTGTGACAAAAAACACGCCTTTCGATTTGACGATGGTGCTTACTGGTTTTACAGAAGTCTTTGTCAGAGCTAACCGGGTTCTTAACGCGTCCCGGCAGAAAAGAAAAGCGGAAGATTTTAACCAAACGGAGGTAAAGACATGAGCGTTATTTCTATGAAACAGTTACTTGAAGCAGGTGTTCATTTCGGACATCAGACCAGAAGATGGAACCCTAAGATGGCTCCTTACATCTTCACCGAGAGAAACGGCATCCACATCATCGATCTGCAGAAGTCTGTAGTTAAGGTTGATGAGGCTTACAAGGCAGTATCCGAGATCGCTGCACAGGGCGGCACCATTCTGTTCGTTGGTACCAAGAAGCAGGCACAGGACGCTGTAAAGGTTGAGGCTGAGCGTTGCGGTATGTACTATGTAAACGAGAGATGGTTAGGTGGTATGCTGACCAACTTCAGAACCATCCAGTCCCGTATCGCAAGACTGCATGCGATCGAGACCATGTCTCAGGACGGTACTTTCGATGTACTGCCTAAGAAGGAAGTTATTCAGTTAAAGAAAGAATGGGAGAAGCTGGAGAAGAACCTGGGCGGTATCAAGAACATGACCAGAGTTCCCGATGCTATCTTTGTTGTAGATCCTAAGAAGGAAAGAATTTGTGTACAGGAGGCTCATGCACTGGGCATTACCCTGATCGGTATCGGCGATACCAACTGTGATCCTGAAGAGCTGGATTACATCATCCCCGGTAACGATGATGCGATCAGAGCCGTTAAGCTGATCGTTTCCAAGATGGCTGACGCTGTCATCGAAGCTAAACAGGGCGAGGCTGTATACAGCGATGCTGATGTAGCTACCGAAGCAGAGGATATCGAAGAGGTTGCAGCTGACGCTGAATAATCCGATTCCATAAGAGAAGCATAGGAACCCAGATTGCGATGCCTGTCATTACGGTCTGGGTTCTTGAGGATAATATATTAATTAAGAAGAGAGGATAAAAAAATGGCAATTACCGCATCTATGGTAAAAGAGCTCCGTGAAATGACCGGCGCTGGTATGATGGATTGTAAGAAGGCTCTGAACGAGACAAATGGAGATATGGACGCAGCTGTTGAATTCCTGAGAAAGAACGGACAGGCTAAAGCTGAGAAGAAGGCAAGTCGTATCGCAGCAGAAGGTGTTGCACGTGCAGCAATCTCCGCAGACGGCAAGACCGCTTGCGTTATTGAAGTGAACTCCGAGACCGACTTCGTTGCAAAGAACGAGACCTTTACTTCTTTTGTAGAGGCTGTTAATGGAGTTGCTCTGGCTTCCGATTTACAGGGTGGCAAGGACGGTGAAGATATCGAAGCACTGTTGGCTACTCCTTTCGAAGGCGCAACTGTTAAGGAAGCTCTGGTAGAGAAGACCGCTACCATCGGTGAAAAGCTGTCTATCCGTCGTTTCGAGAAGGTATCCGGAGATGTAGCAGTATCCTACATTCACGGTGGTGGACGCATCGGTGTTATCGTTGCAGCTAACGGTGCATCCGATGACGCAGCTAGAGAAGCACTGACCAACATCGCTATGCAGGTAGCAGCTATGAATCCTACCTACATCAGCAGAAATGATATTTCCGCAGAAGAGCTGGCTAAGTTACAGGAGATCACTGTTGACGCAGCTCTGAACGATCCTGCATCTCTGCCTAAGCCCATCCTGAATAAGCTGATCGATAAGGCTATGAACAGTTCCGCATGGAGCGATGAGGATAAGGCAATCTACGAAGAGAAGAAGAGCAACATGAACTACCTGTTCAACTTCCTGTCCAAGGAAGCAGCTGCTGCTCTGGCTGAGCTGGCTATGGCTGACAAGGACGCTATCGTATCTGATAAGATCTTCAAGGGTCTGGCAGACGGTCGTGTATCCAAGCAGCTGAAGGAGATCTGCCTGTTAGATCAGACCTATGTTAAGGCTGAGGATGGCAAGCAGACCGTAGCTAAGTATTTAGAGAGCGTTAACAAGGCTCTGACCATCGCTAAGGTTGTTCGTTTCGAAGTTGGCGAAGGCATGGAGAAGAAGAACGAAGACTTCGCAGCAGAAGTTGCCGCTCAAATCAACGGTTAATTATAACGGATTATTAGAAAAGGCATACGTGAGTATGCCTTTTTTACATATTGAAAGGTACGAAAGCATAGCTCATTGCGGAGAGTTGCTGTCTGCCACTCGGGGAGTTCTGTTTGTATTAAAAACGCCATTTTTTGCTAAAAAAATACAAAAACATGAAATATTGCCATGTAACAAGCTGTTATTTTCGCTGAGCGTACAAAATGAAGAAATTTCGTACAAAAATTCCTGATTTAGAATTTTTTTTGTACGGAATTCATCTTTTTGGGGGTATTTGCGACAAACTAACTTGAAAGTTAATTAAATAATCCCGTAGCCCTTGGCAGGGTATAAGAAACGCGACACGCTCGCGCTCTGTCGCAGAGCGTAACGGTACATAAGCGAGGAAAGTACCCTCGCTAAGTACCGACG
>ULWL01079567.1_pt1 | contig 27166 bp, 30 predicted proteins | sample 1960171 | NCBI WGS metagenome assembly ULWL01 (sample SAMEA4835807, study PRJEB28245) | human gut metagenome | biome: gut microbiome; material: fecal sample | place: Denmark | collected 2008 | reverse complement strand
GCGTCTGTGAGTGTGCCCTTGGTGATGACACGCACGACATCACGCTCAACAAGTTTGCTCTTGCCGGGTTCGCTGAGTTGTTCGCAGATTGCCACATTGTAACCCTTCTCCACCAGACGACGAGCGTAAGTTTCGTATGCGTGATAAGGCACTCCACACATTGGCGCGCGGTTTGGTTCACCACAATTCTTGCCCGTAAGTGTTAGGTCAAGTTCTTTTGCACCAATGATAGCGTCCTCGTCAAACATCTCATAAAAGTCGCCTAGTCTGTAAAAAACAATGCAGTCTGGGTAAGACTGCTTTAATTGTCTATAATGTTTCATCATTGGAGATGGGTCTTTTTCTTTTGACATTATTTAGTCGCTTCCTTTTTAATTACACCGTACAAATTGCCGTTTTGGAAATTAGTGACTTGTACTATTGCGAAATATGGGTCGTCAATGTGTATATCGTTCTTAATATAGATTGGCTTACCGAAATCGGTTTCTGCTATTGTACCACCCTTGTCGTCATTGTGCAATAGACATCTAAACTTTTTACCTTTGAAATAGCGAATGTTTTTGTCGCTGATTTGTTTGTAGAGTGCTAAAAGTTGATTGCAACGATAATTCTTGATGTCATATGGAATTTGGTTTTCGAAGTTAGCAGCAGGAGTACCCGTTCTGCGTGAATAAATAAAAGCAAACACTTGGGTAAATTTAACCTTGCGCATTAGGCTCTTTGTATCGTTGAATTGTTTTTGAGTTTCACCTGGGAAACCCGCGATAATATCTGTGCTGATTGTCACATTCTTGATTGAGTGGTGAAGTTTGTGAACTATGCGCAAATATTGTTTACGCGTATATTTTCGGTTCATTGCCTTCAAAATTGCGTCATTTCCCGACTGCACTGGCAAGTGAATGGAACGACTAATCTTGTTATTTTGTTTAATCACCTTGATAAGTTCGTCGCTAAAGTCTTTTGGATGCGAGGTCATAAACTTAATTTTGAAATCGCCTTCAATTTTGCATAGTTCGCGCAAAAGATTGGCAAAGTTGGTTTTGCCGTCGTGGAAATCATTACCATAGGAATTGACATTTTGACCCAGCAAGGTGACATATTTGTAGCCTTCACGTTGAACAAGGTTCTTCACTTCTGCGACAATCTCTTTCATTGTGCGACTGCGCTCTCTGCCACGAACGTATGGCACTATGCAATAGGTACAGAAATTGTTGCAACCATACATAATGTTGACATAAGCGTTGAACTTGTCGTCGCGAATGTTGTGCAAAATCTCTTCGTTTGACTTTGCTTCGTTGAATATCTCATAAATGCGGTTGCCTTCGAGTTTGTTACGCAAAATATAACTCGACAACTGATTTAGGTTATGAGTGCCGATGATAATATCTACGAAATCAAGTTTCTCTTTTAAATCGTACTTTCCTTCTTTCTGCTGTGGCATACAACCGCAAACAATAATGTGAAGGTTTGGATTGCGCTTCTTGATAGGTTTGAGCGCGCAAATATTGCTGAATGCCTTATCCTCAGCGCCTTCACGTATGCAACACGTATTAAAAATGATGTAATCTGCGTTGTTTTTGTCTGTCGTTGGTGTCATACCAAGGCTTTCACAAATGCCGGCAATCTTCTCCGAGTCGTGCACATTCATTTGGCAACCATAGGTCACCACCATATATTTCATATTCTTAAAGTTTTCCATACCACAATTATATAATAATTAGTTTAAAATTTCAACAAAATACGCTATTATTTTTTCATTTTTGACAATACTATTTATGTGAAAAAAACTAATAAAAAAAGAAAAGTAATAAAAGGCATTGTAATCGGCATTTTGGCAGTGTTTGGGTTGTGTTTTGTTGCGGTGGGTGGCACGTTTTTGTATTTCTACTCCAACACCGAACTAGACACCAACAAGGTCACCGGCAACAACTTGGGCGTTGCAATCTATGACAAATACGACAATGTATTGGAAACTAGCGCTAACAGTGATAAAAAACTCGTCAATATTCACGAACTACCCGCCTATGTGACGGACGCGTTCATTAGTGTTGAGGACAAGAATTTTTACAAACACAACGGTATTGAGCCCTATCGAATTGTTAAGGCTGGAATGGTCAATTTGCTAAACAAAGGCAAGGTCCAAGGCGCGTCAACAATCACCCAACAATTGATAAAAAACACCCTTTTGTCCCCCGAAAAAACCTACACTCGCAAGGCAAAAGAGATTGTGTTGGCTATGAAACTCGAAAAAGAATTGACGAAGGACGAGATTTTGCAAGAATACTTAAACACAATTTATTTTGGTGAAAATTGTTACGGCATTGAAAACGCCAGCGAGTTCTATTTCGGAGTGTCGGCAAAGGACTTGACTTTGGAACAATCTGCCACACTCGCGGGGCTCATAAATGCACCTAACATTTACTCCCCAGTTTCTGCACCGCAAAAAGCCTGTTCCAGACGCAACCTTGTGCTGTCACGTATGCTCAAACTAGACAAAATCAGCCAAACCGATTACGATAAAGCCGTCGCTACCGAGTTACAAATTAAGGCTTGCTCAACGCCATACATAAACTCTTATACGCGTGCGTGCATTGGAGAAGCGTGCGGACTGCTCAATATGACGGAAAAAGAGTTTGTGCGCGGAAAATATAAGATTTATTCTTACATCGACCCAAAGATACAAAATAAACTCCAAGACGTCGTGGCAAATTACACCGATGTTTTGGCACAACAAATTGTTACTGACAATCAAAACTACTCTATCGTGGCGTACTGCGGTTCATCAAGATTGCCATTAATCAATACGCGCCGCCAACCCGCGTCGCTCATCAAACCGGTGGGCATATATCTGCCGTGCATTCAAGAAAATATACTTTCGCCCGCCACTCCAATTTTGGACGAAGAAATCAGTATAGACGGCTATAAACCTAGCAACTACAATAAGCAATTTGTCGGCTGGACGAACGTGCGCACAGCGCTTAAAAAATCGCTTAACATTCCGTCTATCAAGGCTTTGTCATATTTAACTTGCGAAAAAGCATTCAACTACGCTCAAACTATGGGTTTGCCAGTTGGCGACAGCGACAAAAATATGAGTTACGCACTGGGAAGCGTGTCCGGTGGCGTTACGATGCGTGAGATAACCGCGCCTTACACAATGCTGGCAAATAAAGGCAATTTTAACTCGCTTTCAATGATTAAACGCATTGAAACCAATGACGGCAAAGTGATATACAACCGCATCATCAAGCCAAAAAAGTTGTTTGATGAGGAAAGTTGTTATCTTATTACAGATATTCTGCGACCAGATTCCAACTCGAACACCACTGCTTGCTTAAAAGACCTTGGCATAGACATTGCCAGCAAAACAGGCACAGCCAGTGTCGAGCATAACGCAACTGACTATTGGAATGTGGCATATACGCCAAACTACACTGTCACGAGTTGGCTGGGTGTGGCAGACAACGACCAAACTTTCAGCGAAAAGTATAATTCCAGTGCAAAAGCCAGCCTTATGACGAAGAAATTGTTTACAAGTTGCGCGAGTTTGACAAAAGCGGATAGGTTCACCACCCCACAAAATATTGTGTCTGTTGATGTAGATTTACACCAATACAACGAAGAGCATAGGCTCGTTCAAGCCACGGACGGTGCGGAAAGTTTCATCGAAATTTTCAAGGCAAACAACCTACCCGAATCAAAACAAATCACGGTCGATGAGCCGACCATTGAGCCAAGCACACCTATCAAAAAGGTAAAAAAGCGCTGGTGGTATATATAAGTTTAGTCATTATGTAATCAACTCTGCATGCCGTCATCATTGTGCGCAGACCATAGCGGTCAAGTGTGGTGACAACGTTGTCGATAAGTTTTCGCGAGTTGTCTATTATAGTCATTTTCGGGTATATCTCGTGCAACTTGTCTGCCACTAACAGATAATGTGTGCAACCCAGCACTACTCGCCTTTCGCTGTAATTTTTGAAAACTTTTTTGAGAGTTTTTTCGAGCAATTTTGGGCAAAAATAATACTTTTCTATGTCGTCAGCCAAGCGCTTGCATTTTATCACTTTGCACGTTTTCGGCACAAATTTGGCGGATAAATTGGTGCAGAACACCACTTCGTCGCCTTTGAGTTCTACGTCGGTCGGCATTATGCCAAATATTGGCAGGTGAAATTGCTTTTTGAGTGCACTGATTGTGGTCAGCGTGGCTGTGTTGCAAGCAATCACCAGCATTTTGATATGAAAACGCGAAACAAGGTATTCCACGTTGTTTGCCATAATTCGTATAAGTTCGGTTTTGGATTTTGTGCCGTACGGGAAATGCGCTTTGTCCATTAGGTAAACGAACGACTCGTGCGGACACGCTTTTTGTAATCGTTGCAGAATGCTATAACCACCTATTCCGCTATCAATAATTCCAATACAATCATCTTTCACATAATTTTATATGAAAATTGCAATTAAATGTTCATTTACACTTGATTTTGTCAAAAAGTTTTGGTATAATCTCCAAGTAAAAGAAAATGGAGGAAAGAAATGGCAAATATTAAATCTGCTAAAAAAGACATCTTGCCCAGCCGTGCTAACACTGCTAGCAACAAAATTCAAAGAACAAAAGTTGCTAACGCTACTAAAAAATATAAGTCTGCCGTTGAAACTGGTGACAGCGCTGAAATCGCTAAGGCTTACGCTGACGCATCATCTGCAATTGACAAGGCTTGCACCAAGGGCGTTATCAATAAGGCTTGTGCTAACCGCAAAAAGAGTCGTTTGGCTAGTTTGAAAGATAAAAAATAAGGCGTATTGCCTTATTTTTTTTATCTAATATTTCATTTCAAAAGTAAGGTATATAGCGCATTTAGTGGAGAAATCTTGCCTTGCTTGATTTGGCTATCTAGCGCCACAAAAAGTTGATAGTCGGCTTCAAATTTGTCTTTATTTTTTTCACGAGCAATCACTTGACGACTCTTTTTTACCGCGTACGATTTGATGCCAAGGCATTTGGCGACGGCTTCGTCGCTGTCTGTGGTGACAGCACAATAAAACATACGTCTAAAATATGAGCCTAGGCTGGCGAACACTTGTTGTGCGGAGTCTTTTTTTACCAAATTATCTAATATTCTAGCCAACTCATTGATATTTCCTTGTTCGTACGCTGATGTGAGATTATATGAAAAATAGTTTTCTGTCTTGATTACCAAACTGTTTACGCTCGACTCATCAATTTTCTTGGTGTGCATTGCATAGGCGCAGAGTTTTTCCAGTTCAGGTTCTATGAGTTCCAACTTGTTAGAGCAAATCTCGCCCAGTAAATCAATCGCCTTGGCGGTGATTGCCACATCTCTATTGGAAACATATTGCACAACCCATTTAGACAATGTAATGCTATCCAGCGGGTCGCAATCTACCACGCAAGCGTCAATCTTGACGCGCAAGTCGGGTTTGGAAAGCACTACAACGGTGTATTCGTTCTTGCACTTGACGAGCGTCTGTGCAAGGCGGTCGTCAACCACGGCATTCTTTAACACCACCAGCCTTTTGTCCGCACAGAATGGCAAAGTGGTCAGCACTTCGACCATATCTACATTCACGGCTTCGCTAAGGTCAAGCACGAGTTCGTTCATCTCTGCAAAGTCTGTAACGACTTTGTTCTTGATTAGAAAAATTGAGTGCTTAATCAAGTACTCGTCCCCGCCTTGCAGAACATAAAAAGGCTGAATATTTGTCAAAGATTTTTTTAACTCTACGAATTTCATACTAACACCCCTATTGTAGCACAAACAATAAAGATTGTAAACACTACCAAGGTGGAAATTATTTTATCTGCGCGTTTCAGCATTGTGTATTTGCTGGCGCAGATGACCGCCGAATTGCAAATCATATACGACAAATAACTAATGCCGTTGGTAGAGATATTGGCAAAACTCAGTCTGCCCAACCAGTTGCAGACGAAACAAACGCACGAAACTACCGGGTTGACGAGCCAAAGCAAATATCTTACGAACGGCAAGATAATTGCGATAAACGCCACGCAGAACACAAAGGAAAACGCAAATGTGAAAAGCGGAATAACAATTATATTCGTAACAATGCTTATAACCGAAATATTGTTGAAGAAAAGCATTGTCGCGCCCAGTATGCCCAGTTGCGCGGACATACTCATTGAAAGGCTATCTACCAAGGACTTTGGAAAGCGCAGTTTACACAAACCCTTGGCAAACATTTTATTAAACCCGGCAATGCCAATCACGCAACCGAAACTCATCAATGCGGAAGGGGCGAATATCTCAAATGGGTTTATGGCGAGCAATATTAACCCAGCCAAAGAAATGGACGATATTGTGTCGTATTCCCGCTTGACCAGTGGCGCTAGCAAAAGCACAGCCGTCATCAGCCAGGCACGGCAAACTGACACTGCAAAATTACACAGATACGCATACAGCCCAATCAGTATAAAGTTGACCACGAAACTAACCCAAGGCTTAACTTTGAGTTTGCCCAACACGAATGCAATGATTGAAACAATTAGTCCTACGTGCAAGCCCGAAACAGCGACCAGGTGTGCTGCACCACTCGCCGAGAATGCTTCACGAAATTCGTGCGTGAGTTCGAGTTTGTCGCCAAACAGCGCGGAGTAAGCAAGTGTGGCGTTCTCCACCGACATTGCGCCATAAATTCTAGACTTTATCACCGAGCGGACTTTGTCTGCGATAGTTGGCTTTTGGTCGAGTATCACAATATTATCGACATACACAGAGCCATCATATTTTACGTTGTAGCCGTATGTGGAATAGTCTATATCATGAGCACGCAAAATTTCGTTGGCTTCCAAAATTACCGAGCAACTGAGCACAGTGCCTGAGTCAATGTCTTCATAAACAGACGTATTGTCGTGAATGGTAAGATAGACATTGAAATTCTGCTTTTCTGCGCCAAACTTGACGTCGTTCATCAAATACCGCCTTGCTGAACCGTAATCACGCACTAGCCTATTGACGCGCGCCGTGAGATTAACCGTTTGGTCGTTGTATGTGTTTGTGCTGAAATGCTTGACCACCACACATGCGTAAATGGCAAAGACTGCCGAAACGACAAGCGCGAACACGACGCACACAAATTTGCGTTTGTATGCGACATAACCAAGCAAAACCGCGAGTGCGACGAAATAAATCACCGCTTCAAACGCCTTACTATGCAATATCGCGTTGACGGCAAGCAAACAAAAGATTGCACTCAAAGTGCACACGCAAATTGGTCTATGATTAAATATTCGGCGTTTCTTTTGATTTATTTCCATTTTTTTCGCAAATTATCTTGTGTTTTTGTTTTTCTTATGTTATACTAAAAATATTAGTCAAGCCCTTATAGTCTAGCGGTTAGGACACCGCCCTCTCACGGCGGGGACAGGAGTTCGATTCTCCTTAGGGGTACCAGATTTTTAAAAACACCTTTTGCAAGGTGTTTTTTGTTTTAATATTGAATTCCCCACACCACCATATGTTTTGCTTTTTCACCGCAGACGACGCACTTTTCGTCCTCACCGCAAACGTGTGATTCGTCAATGCAACGAGATTTAGTGCCACGAATTTCTTTCATTTTGAGTTCGCATTCTGTTTTGCCACACCAAGGCGCGTAAATAAAGCCTGGTTTGGTTTCCATAATATTCTTCACTTCGTCGAGTGTAGTGCAGTTGTATGTGAGTTCATTGCGACGAGCGAGCGCCTTTTGATAAAGTGATGTTTGAATATTGCCGAGCAAAGCCTTAACTTCTTCTGCAATGTCGACGTCTTTGCTGATAGTCACTTTTTCGCCCGTATCACGACGCGCAAGAGTTATAACACCTGCGTCAAGGTCGCGTTTGCCCAGTTCGATACGCACTGGAATGCCGTTAACTTCGTGCTCGGCAAATTTGAAACCAGGAGATTTCTTGCTGTCATCAATAAAGACCGTAACGCCGGCAGTTCTTAGGTCAACAAGCAACTTTTCTGCTTGAATCATAACTTCGTTGTCTGTGCCGATTGGTACAATGACCACTTGGCGTGGAGCGATTTTTGGTGGCAAAACAAGACCATTGTCATCGCTGTGTACCATAATTAGCGCGCCAATCATACGAGTGGTTGAGCCCCAAGATGTTTGGTATACGTTCTCCCATTCGTTGTTTTCGTTCAAGAACTTTACGTCATATGCTTTGGCAAACTTTTGACCGAAATAGTGGCTAGTTGCACTCTGCAAAGCCACGCCGTTATACATCAGTGCTTCGATTGTGTAAGTGTATTCTGCTCCGGCAAACTTCTCTTTTTCCGTCTTTCTGCCAGCCACAACTGGAATGGCTAAATAGTCTTCAAAGAATTTTTTGTAAACGTTCAACATATCCAAAGTTTCTTTTTCTGCTTCGGCTTGGGTTGCGTGAATGGTATGACCTTCTTGCCACAAAAATTCACGAGTGCGCAAGAAAGGACGTGTTTCCTTTTCCCAGCGCACAACATTGACCCATTGGTTATACAACTTTGGCAAGTCGCGGTAAGACTTCACTTTGTCTTTGTAATAATCGCAAAAGAGCGTTTCGCTAGTAGGACGAATTGCCATTCTCTCTTCCAAAGGGTTGCTTCCGCCGATTGTCACCCACGCACACTCAGGTGCAAAGCCTTCAATCAACTCGCCTTCTTTTTTGAGCAGACTTTCTGGAATGAGCATTGGCATACAAACGTTTTGGTGTCCGGTTTGCTTGAACATTGCGTCCATAACTGACTGTATTTTTTCCCAGATTGCATAGCCATTCGGCTCAATAACGCAAAAACCCTTTACGTTTGAATATTCAGCCAAATGTGCTGCCTTGACGACGTCTGTGTACCATTGTGCAAAATCTACGTCGCGTGATGTAATCATTTTATTCGCCATCGCCAAATTCCTCCTCTGTAATAGTATTGTCCAATTTCTTCTTAATCTCTACCACTTTACCCTTGGTTTTGTCAATCGTGTCAAGGCATTCTTTGGTGAGAACCATACCTTCTTCATATATCTTAATAGAGTCGTCAAGACTGAGTTTGCCCGATTCAAGCGCAGAACAAATCTCGTCAATTCTCTTCAATTTCTCTTCAAATGTCATTTTATTCTCCTATAATTTCTTTCACAACAGCCTTGACACTGCCGTCTGTTAGGCGAATGTCAATATTGTCATCAACTTTCACAGCCTTTACGCTTGTCACCGCCTTACCCTTGTTGGTTAGGTGCGCATAACCTTTTTTGAGTATGGCAATCGGGTTCAACTTCTCCATTGTATTAAGGTTGAGCGCCATTTTATATTCCACTTCTTGCACCACGCCGTCAATTAGGTTATTGAGAGTGCGTTTGCCGTTGTTTAGTTGAGTTGTAAAATTATTTATGTCTATATCTAGTGTGTTTTTCAATCTAACTACCCTATTTGTGAGATTGCTAGATAAAAAGTCTAGTTGTTTGTTTAGATAGTAGTCAAGTGATTTGTAGGTCTTGTTCAATTTATCTTTCACGCCCGACAAATCCATTGTCACAAGTTCTGCCGCTGCTGACGGTGTCGGTGCGCGTAGGTCTGCCACAAAATCAATGATTGTGAAGTCTGTTTCGTGACCTACTGCGGAAATGATTGGTTTTTGGCAATCATAGACTACTCTGGCAAGTGCTTCTTCATTGAAAGGTTGCAAATCCTCTATCGAACCACCGCCACGTGCCACGACGATGACATCTACTTTATCATAATTGTCAAAAAATTTGATACCGTCAATAATCTGCTCCATAGCGCCCTTACCTTGCACTTGCGCGTTGTACAGCACTACGTCTAGCATTGGGTTGCGACGTGATGAAACATTGATAATATCGCGAATTACAGCACCGGTGCGTGATGTAACTACGCCTATGCGTTTAATCTCTTTTGGCAAAGGTAATTTGTGAGAAGCGCTAAATAGTCCTTCTTGCTCCAATTTTTGCTTTAATTCGATGAATTTTTGATACAATTCACCCTGTCCATATTGTTCAAGGCTGACAGCGTTAAACGATAATTTACCACCCTTGACATAATATTTGACCGAGCCACGAATGAGCACTTTGTCGCCTATTTTGACTGGTCCAAATCTGTCCGCATTAAACAAAACGCAAGTGAGCAAACTCTCTTCATCTTTAATGTTGAAATATGCAATGCCTCTAGTGACGTTATAACTGGACACCTCGCCCATCACCAAAATGTTGTTCCACACAGCCTCTGAATCCACGACTTGCTTGATAAAATTGCTAATCTCGCGTACAGAATAAGTGTGTTCCATTATTTAGTTTCCTTTTTGACAACGCTACTCAAAAAGCCGTTGATAAACTTGTAACTCTTTTCGGTAGAATATTTTTTGGCAAGTTCGACCGCCTCGTTGATGATGACTGCCGGCGGGTTCTCTTTGATGTACATAAGTTCACAAAGGCTGACGAAAATAATCGCCAAATCTACTTTGAAAAGGCGTTCCTTGGTGTAACCTACTAGGTTGTCCGTAATAATCTTGTTTAAATCTGCATAGTGCTCGGCTGATGTGCGCAAAATCTGCGCTACGAATGCCAAGTCGTCTTCTTCGGTTAATGTATCGTACAAATCAAGGTTGTTGATATCTCCGTCCTTTTCCGCATTGAAAAGGCGTGCGTACATTGATTGAAAAGCGACTTCTCTGGCTTGTGACCTACTCATTGTTTCCTCCAAACGAAAATTCCCCTTGTATTAAAAGGGGAAATTATTAATTATTGGCATTAATTTTGGCAACGTCCATAATGTGAACATTGATAGCCTTGATAGGAATATCAATCATCGACTGAATGTTGCTCTTGATGTTCTGTTGAATTTTGTAAACGATGTCATTGACAACGACGTTTTGTTCAACGACAACATAAACATCAATCACGATACCAAAATCGGTGTACTTGATTTTCACGCCCGACTCGGCATCTTTATGAACAATCTTGGTCAATTTGTTTGCCAAATTGTCTGCCATTCCGGCAACGCCTTGTGTTTCTTTGGTGGCAGAGTAAACGATTGACTGCAAGATGTTCTTGTCAAAGAACAAACTACCTTTATCTTCAAAATTCATTTTATGCTCCTAATTATGATTAATTATAGCATATAAATTATGCTTTGGCAATTATCTAGCGAACATTTATTCGGCAGATGGCATAATTGCAATGTTGTCGATTGGCACTTTAGTTTGCTTCAAAATGATGTCTTTGATTTGAGAAACTTGTTCGGCAGTCAAATCTTTTTCGCTACGGTTGACCACAACGTTGACATAGTTGTTACTTTCTGTGTAAACGGCGTCTGTTTGCAATTTGGCTTCGATAAGACCTTCAATCACCACTTCTTTTTCGATTTGAGCGATAAGTGCGTTCTTGGCTTCTTGTGCACTGGCAATTTCTGACTTGGTTGACTTTTCACTGGCAATAATGCTTTCGTAAAGGTTAATTTCGCTCTTGCGTGCGCTGTCACGATTGGTTCTAAAATTGGTGTAGAAACTCTCCGTTGCAGTGCTGTTTACGTTCACAGACGTAAGATTGTTGTTTAGCATAATGTTCAAGAATCCTGTCACGCCCAAAAGCGCTACCATAACCGACAAGATGATTATTTTTTTCTTTTTACTCATAACACTCTCCTATTTTGATAAAAATACTTCTATATTTCCACTTGATATTTCAAACAGTGCTTGTGTGGCTTTTATCAAGTTTAGTTTCACAGCCACATCGTCAACTCCCCTTGCCACAATCACAACTCCCTTTATTGGTGGGAATGCTGTCATCGTGACTGCTTGGGTCTTTTCGTTGACCGGAATGCCTGTCATATCTAGCGTTATTACGACCGACACTCTACTTGCGCCTTTTATATTGGACAATGTGTCTTCTAGGCGGGTTTCCAACGAGTTGACATAGCCTGTCACTGTGCCGTCGTTGTTGACCGCCGTCGTCTTCTTTTTGTCTACCGATGACATATATATCAGCACCATTGCCACTACAAAGACGATTGCAATCACTATTTCAATGTGTTTTATCGATTTAAGTTTCTCAAATATTTTAAGTTTTGGCTTTGGTTTCTTGTTTTGCGCAACTGCGTCGCTCTGTTCATTCATTAAAACTTATTGCACCCTCCTCGACTTTTACACTGTTCAATATGCACTCCTTGATTACGTTATACTTATTTATATGCTTGTCCTTTCTGTCAATGACTAAATTTTGAATATTTACTATAATTTTTTCTATGGAAATGTCCAAGTCCGTTTCTTTATATACTACTTCTATACTTATGTTCTTCATACCCTCGCTATCTAGTTTTTGTTCTAGGTAGGTCGCCATTTGTTCAGCGCGGGCTTTGGTAATGTATTCTATGTAGTCTTCATTCACGCTAACCGCTGTGGTGTCTATGAGTTCGTTTAGGTCAAAGTCTTTGTTCACTAGGTTGGCTACGGGTGTAAGCAATATGAATACAACAAAAATAGAATACATACCTTTTATGTATTTTCGCGTTTGACCATTAGGCAGTGCCACTTCTATAACTATGCCGAGTATCACTGCTCCTAGTATGCTAGATATATATGATGTCATACAAACACACTCCCCGCCGTCGCCATTATCATTCCCATCATCAATAGATACATAAACGACAGCACTATAATTGTTGTAGATAGAATATTTAAACTCTTTGACACTCCGTCCAACATTTTCACCAGTTTGTCGTCGCATAGTGGTTGCATAATAGCACAAGTGAGTTTCAATAGTAGCGAGAATATTGCCAGTTCTAATATTGGATTAATTATGGTTGATAAGAGTATTATCATTCCTACTATGCCTACGCCGTTTTTTATCAACAGACTACTAGACAGTATTAGGTCAAATCCTTCGGTCAAATATCCGCCCATTATAGGCACATAACTCTTTATCGTGAACTTGGCTGTGCGGATTGATACGCTGTCGAATGTTGAAGCGGAAATGCCTTGTATGCTTATTACGGCAAAGAACACGGTGAATGTGACGCCGACTACCCATTTAAAAAGGCTAGATATAAAACTATTCACCTTGTCCAGTTTGATTGAGTTGCTTAGGTTGCCCACGAGAGTAAACACTATCGACAATATGAATAGCGGTAGGACGAATGAAACAAAGAGTTGCGACACTCCGCTTGTAAGGAGTGCCACAGCGGGCTTGTACAGTCCTACCGAATTGGTACTGCCGACAGACACGGCAAGCGTGAGCAAGATTGGAAAGACTGCGTTCATCTGCGACCTAATGGACGTAATGGTTTGGCTCGTGGTGGTGAGCAAGTTTTTCACGCAACTGCCTATGGCGACTATCACTAGGCTAAGGCATACGAAGTTGGTTATGTCGTTAAGGCTCTTTTCATTGTCCTTACTTTTGATTTTGCCGAGCAGACTGCACGTAATGGCGACACCCAACACAAACAACATCAGTGGAATATATTTCTTTATGCACCCTGTGAACGCGGTGAGTATTAGTGAAAAGATGTTGTCGTATTCAAGGCTTATTTCGCCCACAAGCACCTTTTTTACGCCGTTTGCCACATCTGCCAGATTGATTATTGGTGTGGTGCTGGCGTTCAAATCTTGAAGCATTAAGTCCAAAGCGGTAAAATCTATTTGTTTTAACTGATTGTCTATCTCGCTGGTCAGTTCTTTTTCTAGTTCGAGTCGGCTGTTCTCGTACGCAAGCGCATACGAATTGGTTGGAACTATGTACACGGCATATATGAGCGTGCTGATAAGTGCGACAAAACAAAGCAGTCGTTGGCGTAAGCGCTGTTTTTTCGTGCCAGATTTATCTCGGGGTGTGGCGGAAAACATCTTCATTACACCAACTCCAAAATAGTGTCAATCAAGGTGTTGACAATCGGCATAGAAAGCAGAAGAATCATCAGTTTGCCCGCTAACAATATCTTGTCGCCTATACTTGAATTGCCCGTGTCGTTGCACAAGTTGGCGCTGAACTCACACAGATAGCCAATCCCAATCATCTTGAACACCGGCGCGAGTACGCCATCACCCAGCCCAGTTTTGATAAACATCAGTTTGAGCGACTTGGCAATATCAATCACCATATCGACAGAAAGAACTAGCACGATGATTGACCCTGCTAGTCCAATAAGTATTGCGATTTCTGGTTTTATCTGCTTGACAAACAGGCAAACAAAACTAGTCACTAACCCTACGGCGATGATTTTTGCTAACTCCATTTTCCCTTCTAAAACACGTTAAATAAGTCTTTCACATTCTCAACAAGCGACTGAATAAGGTTCAAAACCATCATCAGCGCCACAATTAGACCCGCCAAAGTGGTAACGTTGCTGATTTCTTCCTTGCCACAGTATTTCAGCAGTTGGTTTACGATTGCCGTCACCAAACCAACGCCCGCCAACTTCAAAATAATCTCATAACCCATAATTTCTCCTAAATAAGCAATATAGACAGCGCCAAACCCAAAAGCAAAAACAACTTGGTGTATAGTCCGCCATATTTAACATTCTCAACCTTGGCTTGCGCCAAAAGTTGATTAATCTGCTCGATAGACGCTTGTATATTCATTTTTTCGGTGTCAAAGTCCGCTTTGCCCAGATTTTCGAGCGTATGCGTAAGCACGTCTTGTTCATTCTGCTTCAAAATGTGGCAAGAACAGTCTATACAATCGCATTTGTGGTGCAGATAGGAATAATAGTTGTCCAGCAATTTATGTGTGTATTTATTGTTGGATTGCGAGTTGTAGCGGTTCACCGTCGCACTGAGTTTGCTCTTCTCGAAGTTTATGTTCGATAACACATAGTTCAAAAAACTTACGAAATCACTAAAAAAGGCTTGTCTATCTATGTAATATTTAGACAATCCGCGACCTATGTAGGTAAGAGAAAATATTAAGATTAAAATTAAAAAATATTTCATACTATCTACAATAAATACAACTCAAATTGGCGTCAAAAATGGCTGTTAGGGTGCCAATGCCACTGTCCTTGGTGAGCAAGACATATCTATCAAATGTCTTGCTCGATATATATTGCTTAAATGCTGTTTTCTGTTTTAAATCTTGAATTGACGCACAATGTAGTGTAGCAATTACTTTAACCCCACTATTTGTGGCGTCATTGACGTATGGCATATCTTTTTCAACATCTAGTTCGTCAAACACAAAAACGTCCGGACTCATACTGCGAATGCCGTATTTAAAAGCGAATTCCTTTGACGCGTAACTATACACATCTACATAGTCGCCCAACTTAATTTGCGCATTGCCGTCCACTACGCTGGCAATCTCCCCGCGTTCATCGGCGACGAGCAGATTGAGTTTTGGCTTTTTACTAGACAACTGTCGTACAAAGTCGCGCAAGAAAGTGGTTTTGCCCACGCCGGGAGCGGACAGAATGAGAATGTTCTTGACTTCATTACCAACAAGGTAATCATAGGCGAACAGACTGCAATTTTTTATATCGTGCGGAATGCGAATGTTGACCGCTTGAATGTGTTTGATTGTACGCACCGAACCCGCTTCGCTCACCACCTCGCCACACAGACCAACGCGAATACCACCTTTTAGCGTAACGAAGCCTTCCTTGACGCTGTCATTAATTGCGTACATTGAGTTGTCGCAGATTTTATAGACAAACTCTTCCATCATCGTGCGGTCGCACACCAGTTTGTCCCCTACGAAATATTTGTCACCGCCCGTACAAACAACGACCGGACAATTTACGCGCAACCTTATCTCGTTTATTACGCCAAAATTGAACTGCTCCTTGATGGCAGACATTATTACGCTTGGCAAATACTCTTCAATCATAAAATTCCTTTGTATAGTCTATTATTCGGGCACAAAAAAAAGAACTCGCAAGGAGTCCTTTTTGAATAATTATACTCTTTCCATATATTCGCCAGTACGAGTATCTACGCGAATCTTCTGGTGATTGTCCACGAAAAGTGGGACTTGGATTTTGTAACCAGTTTCCAAAACGGCAGGTTTATTGCCAGCCTTTGAAGTGTCGCCTTGAATTCCTGGTTCGCATTCTACGATTTCAAGTTCTACAAATAGTGGTGGGTCAACTGCAAATGCCTTACCATTGTAAAGTTGAACTTGAACGTTCATACCTTCAATGATGAAGTTGAGCGCGTCAGCAACTGTTTCCTTATTGAATGGGAATTGCTCATATGTTTGAGTGTCCATAAAATAGTACAAGTCGCCGTCAGCGTACAAATATTGCATTTCTTTGTGCTCGATGTGAGCCAATTCAAATTTTTCACTTGGGTTGAACGTTCTTTCCAAAACTTGACCAGTCATAGCATTCTTAATCTTTGTACGTACAAATGCTGCGCCCTTACCTGGCTTTACGTGTTGGAAATCTACGATATAATAAACTGCGCCGTCCAATACGAATGTGACGCCTTTTCTAAAATCTCCTGCTGTAATCATATTTTCTCCTTAAATTAATTTCTTTTGTATTTTAGCATAAACGTTGTATTTTGCCAAGCATTATGCATACAAATATGTTTCCAATTTTATTTTGTTTGCGCTCACAGTGGCAATGCCGAGGAGCGTGTTTTCAAATTTGACCCTATATTTTCCGTCCGCAATCTCTTTGTTTAGGATTTTGCCGTCTTTTAGGTCATAAAATTCTTGCTGACTGACTGCCAATGGCTCTATAAACGAAATGGCTTCATCAATAGAAATGAGGTTGTTGGCAATCTTCTGCTCATCAAGGTCAACAACTGAAATGCAATCGTCAATCTTAAATTCGCCCGACTGAATGCGTTTGAGAGCACTCATTGCCACCATTGCACCCGCGTCCTTCGCGATGTCCACGCCCAGCGTACGAATATACGTGCCCGCCGAACAAGTGATGTCAAGTGTGAAATGACTGCTATCAAATTCAAGCAATTTAATGTCGTAAATATTGAGTTTTTTTGGCTTTAATTCAAATTCTTGCTTTAACCTAGCCAGTTTATAGGCTGGCATTCCATTGACCTTTTTTGCGCTATATGCGGGCGGAATTTGACTAATTTCTCCCACAAATTTGGTAATAGATTTTTCCAAATCTTCACGTGTTGGTACAAAATCACTCTTGTCGACGATTTCGCCAGTGACGTCTTGCGTGTCATAAAGCGCGCCAAAGTCGAAACTGCCGATATATCGCTTCTTTTTGGTCAAAAAGGTGTCGAACAGTTTAGTCGCCTTACCCAACGCAACGGGCAATACGCCCGTCGCCATTGGGTCAAGCGTTCCCATCTGTCCCACTTTCGCGTGGGTTAAACGCACCACTTTTCGCACAACGTCCGTGCTCGTCCAACCTTGCGGTTTGTCTATAAGCAAAATGCCGTTGTAATTAATCATCATCTTCCTCTAATGGTGGAATTACGATTGACTTGAAAATCTCGTCAATGCGCTCAACATTCTTTTGGCTCTCGTCTAGTCTAAACACAAGTCTTGGAGTAATGCGGATTTGAATTTGACGACTGACTTCACCACGGATTAGTCCGCCCGCACTTTGCACGGCGCGGAGCATCTTTTTGCGTTCTTCGTCACTGCCAAGGCAATCCACGTAAACGTGCGAAATGCTTAAATCTGGTGTAGTATCAACGCTAGTCACACTAACACTAGTAGGAATGTCGGGGTTGTCGAGTCGCGTGTTGATGACTTCAAGCACGACGCGTTTGATTGACGAATTGAGTCTATCTAAACGATTGTTTCTCATATTACACCTCATCTCGAACTAGTGTGTAGCATTCGATTGTGTCGCCTTCTTGAATGTCGGTAAAGCCGTCAACCTTGATACCACATTCAAAGCCCTTGCCTGCTTCTTTGACGTCGTCTTTGACAATTTTGACTGATGAAATGGTTAGGTTTTCCGCCAACACTTTGCCGTTACGCAAAATGCGTGCCTTTTCGTTACGAACGATTTTGCCGTCCTTGACGCTACTACCCGCAACAAGACCTGATGTCGATAGTTTAAATACTTTCAAGACTTCGGCATAACCAAGTTTTTGTTCGCTGTAAGTTGGGTCTAGCAAGCCTTTGAGCATTTTTTCCATATCTTCAATGGCTTCGTAAATGATTTTGTATGATTTAATTTGAACGTGTTCTTTGTCTGCAATATTTTTGGCTTTGGAGTCAATCTTTGTGTTGAATGCCACAACGAGTGATTTTGACGCTTGTGCCAAGACAACATCGGTTTCAAACACTGGTCCAACACCCGTAGAAATGATATTGATACGTGTTTTGTCGTTAGAAAGTTTGTTGAATGACTGTTTGATTGCTTCAAGTGAGCCGTTGACGTCAGCCTTGATGATGACATTTTGCACTTTCGCTTGTGCCATTGAGATTTGGTTCATCATCTCTTCTAGGCTGGTTGCTGATGTGCTCTTGGTCATTTCTTTCTTAATCTTGTCTTTACGTTCTTGAATAATCTCTTTTACGAGTTTCTCGTCAACTGCGGTGAATACGTCACCAGCATTTGGCACTTCATCAAAACCAACTACGCGAACTGGCATTGATGGTGTGGCTTCTTTCACGATTTTGCCGTTCTCGTCCATCATTGTTTTGACTTTACAATAAGTTGTGCCGGCTACGATTGTGTCGCCTTTGTGCAATGTGCCGTCCTTCACGATGAGTGACGCCATAGCACCACGACCTTTTTCAAGGTCGGCTTCAATGATTGTACCGATTGCATTAACCTTTGGATTGGCTTTGAGTTGTTGCATTTCTGCCACCAAAGATATCATTTCGAGCAATTTATCTATGCCCTTACCAGTGGCTGCCGAAATCTTGACAACGATTGTGTCACCGCCCCACTCTTCTGGCAAAACGTCATACTCGGTGAGTTGTTGCATAATTCTGTCTGGGTCGGCTGCTGGTTTGTCCATTTTGTTGATAGCGACAATCATTGGCACTTTCGCGGTTTTGATTTGCCTAATGGCTTCCACGGTCTGTGGCATAATGCCGTCATCCGCCGCCACAATAAGCACTGCAATATCTGTTACCATTGCACCACGCATACGCATTGCTGTGAACGCTTCGTGACCTGGTGTATCGATGAATGTGATGTACGAGTCGCCCGACTTCACTTGATAAGCACCGATGCTTTGAGTGATGCCACCGGCTTCGCCACCAGCAACGTTGGTCTTGCGAATGTAGTCCAAAAGCGTTGTCTTGCCGTGGTCAACGTGACCCATAATTGTAACGATTGGCGGACGTACAACTGCTTCGCTGTCATCGTATGCCTTGATATTGGTTTGAATCTCGGTCAACTTCTCTTCGCTGGTCTTTTCGAGTTTTTGTTCAAGTTTGATACCGAGTTCGTTGGCTACTAGTTCGGCTGCATCGAAATCGATGTTCGAGTTGATAGTAACCATCATACCGAGCAACATAAACTTCTTAATAATCTCGCTAACTGGCTTCGAGATAATTTCGGACAATGACTTAACGGTAATATTGTTGGTCGTAATAACCGCAGAAGTTGGAGCAACCACCTCTTTTGGTGATTTAGGTTCTTCTACGCGCTTCTTAACCTTATATTTACGTGTAAGCATTCTGTCTTCGATGTTGGCTTCTTCAATAAGTCCCCTACGCAAAAGTGTGCGCTTGTCGTAGGTCTTCTTCTCGTCATATTGTTTGCTCTTACCCTTGTTTGCAAAATTTCTTGTTGGCTCGGCTACTGGTGGTTTTTCAAGTGCGATTGGACGCACTGGTTTAGCACCGAATGGTTTGTTGCTGTTTGGACGATTTACGCTGAAATTAGGATTGTATGGACGGTCGCCAAATTTGTTGAACCCATTGCCACCATTACGGTTGAAGTTAGGGTTGAACGGACGTTGACCATTAGGGTTGCGGAAACCATTGTTATTGTTGCCATTGTTGAATGGACGGTTACCGAATCTTTGACCTTGCTGTTGCTGACCCATTTGACCGCGTGGGTTGAATGGCTGGCGATTGCCTTGCGGACGTTGCTGATTGTTGTTGCGCACTGGCTGTGTGTCAGCCTTTTGCATTGGTGCAACTGCTGGCTTAACTTCTGCTGGCTTTGGTTCAGCACTCTTCACAGCGGAAACAACAGCAGACGCTTCAATAGAAATTTTCGTCTGTTCCATTTTCTGCTTTTTGGCAGTGTATTCACGCTCACGTTCACGCACAGTCTTTAAGTAAGCGTCCACTTCATCTTTTACTCTACGCACATTGGCGGACAATATGGTAACTGTTTTGTTGCCAACGATTTGAGACAACGTCTTGATGTTATCAAAAATTTCGTTGTTTTGCTTATTCTTGTTTTGCTCCAATTAAATTCCCTCTTTTTCTTTTAACTGCTCGTACACTTCATTAGAAATGTTGCATTTTGCTATCTTAGATAATATTCTTTTGTTGATTGCCTTATCCAAGCAATTTTTGTCGTGACACAGATAAACGCCACGACCTTTTTTGTCGCTGAATGTCAGTTCGCCATTTTGTCGGTCAAGCCTGATAAGTGCGTCCTTATCAAAGCGCTTGCGACAGATGGCGCACATTCGCGTTGGTTTGTATTCTGCCATAATTAATCAAGGTCGGTGAACATATCTTGGTCGCTATCGTCCAAAATGATGTTTGAACCCGACACTACTCCTTGTTGTTCTACTGGGCGAACTTCTTCTGCTTTGACGTCAAGTTTCCAACCAGTAAGTTTGGCTGCCAAACGCACATTGTGTCCGGCTCTGCCGATTGCGAGTGAAAGTTTGTTCTCTGGCACTAGAACCTTTGCAGATTTTGTGCTTTCGTCAAGTTCCACGTCCAAAACAGTGGCTGGGCTGAGCGCGTTGGAAATGTATTGCGCTGGGTCGTCCGAGTACAATACGATGTCGATTTTTTCGCCGTGCAATTCTTGAATGATGTTATTGATGCGCATACCCTTGTTGCCTATGCAAGCGCCCACTGCGTCAAGATTTGGGTCTTCTGCCTTGATAGCCATTTTGGTGCGCATACCCACTTCGCGAACGATGTTTACAATGCTGATTGCACCGTTGGTGAGTTCTGGCACTTCTAGTTCAAAGAGTTTCTTAACAAAGCCTGGGTTGGCGCGTGTCACTTGCAAAATGCTGGACTTGACTTCATTCTTGAAATGACGAACATACACTTTGACTCTTTCGCCCACTCTAAATGAGTCAGTTGGCAAGCAGTCACGACTAGTGAGCAAGCCTTCAAGTGTGCCGTTGATGTCAACATAGATATTGTCGCCGTCAATACGCTTAATTGTGCCTGTAACAAGGTTGCCTTCCTTCTCTGCAACGTTAGTGAGCATTTCTTGGCGTTCGGCTTCCTTAATTTTTTGAGTCATTACTTGCTTGATAGTCTGCACAGCAATACGGTTAAACTCTTTCACTTCCAATTCGCGAGATACAACGTCGCCCACCTTGTATTTAGGATTGATTGCCTTGGCGTCTTCTAGTGAAATCTCTTTTTCGTCGTCTTCCACTTCGGCAACAACGTTCAAGTTGGCGAAAATGCGAATAGTGTTGTCTTCTGGGCGAAGGCGAACTTCTGCCGAGCCTTGTCCCAAAGCCTTGCGACAAGCAGCGGTCAATGCAGTTTCAAAAGCATTGATGATGTAGTCTTGGTCAAGGTTTTTGCTCTCTTGCAAATCTCTCAATGCGTTAAAAAACTCTTTATTTTTCATTTTTTTCTCCTATATAATATCAATAATATAGGAGTGCGAATCTCGCACTCCTATGTCTAGCGTCTTTATATTAACATAATATTATGCAAAAAGCAATAGTTTTAATACATTTTTTGTGCCAAATTGCGTGATTTTGCGCAACAAACTACTTAAATATGTATAAGTTAAATGCTTATTGATAGATTTTTATAAACAATCTGGCTGTGGCAAGTGCGTCTGCCCACGCGCGATGGGCGTTGACGAGCGGAATGTTGAAGTGCGATACAAGTGTGCCGAGTTTGTAATTATTCACCCCGCGAACAGTGGCACGCGCAATGATAAGCGTGTCTTTGCGCGGATTGTCAAACTTGTAGAGCAATTTTTTCGCAGCCTTGTCAATGAACTTAAAGTCAAAGTCTTCACAGTTGTGACCCACCAAGGTTGCGCCCTCGCAATATTTGTAGAAGTCAGGCATTATGTTGTTAATTGTCTCGCAATTCGCCACCATATCATTGTCAATGCCGGTGAGTTTGGTAATTTCTTCCGGAATTGGACGGCTTGGCTTGATGAGCGCATTAAAGGTGGAAATGATTTGGTCATCGTGAAGTTTGACCGCACCTATTTCGATAATCTCGTCATTCTCCCAACTCAAACCGGTGGTTTCGATATCGAAAACGACATAGTCGCCCTTTAGTTTGTCATTTTTTATATCATTCTCGCCGAATAAGTCAACTTGCGTATTGTCTTCAAATGGCTGTGGTTTTATGATGTGGTAATCTTTGTTCGCAGTCTTGTAGATGATGTTGTCTTTCATCTGCGAATAGGTGCACAAGCAAATTTCGTTGGCTGTGAACGATAGTTTCTCTTGATACTCTCTAAACTGACCGCGAAGAGCAATGCTGTCACCCGCTTTGAGTTTGGATAGGCTCTCCACGTCTTCGGCACGGCAGAAGATGCTGGTGTACATCATTTTGTCCTTTTCGGCAATACCAATCGTGAAGAATGGTCGTTCTTCGGTGGTTTCGTTGCCGTCCTTGACAATCTTTTTGTTGTACTTCTTCTGCTCGATGAACCTAATCTTGCCACAAATAACGATGTCTTTGATTGGCTCTTTAACGGCAGTGAAGTCGAGTGCTGTGTTGTAATTATTCTTGCCCACCACATTGATTTTGTCCGTAATGTTGTACATAACAGTCTGCGTTGGCGTGATGGTGCTGTTTATGAACTCTTTATTTTTCTCAATAGCGTCTGTGCTGTCGGTTATTTCTTTGTCTATGAAGCCCACACTAGCCGTGCAGAAATGCTGTTTTTCTAACATTGTTTTGATTTCTTGGGCTTTGTTCGTTTCTTCGGCAAACTTGCGAATGTTGTCCGGCAGAGCGATTGTCACGGAGATGTCATTGCCACCCACATTCTTGACATTGATGTCAACCATATTAAGTGTGCGCGCAAGGGTTGGCATTTTGTTCTTGATATCAACATACAAATGCGAAGCAATAACTTCATTATTTATGACTGATTTCTCGAATTTTAGGTCAATATTGGCGATTTTTAGTTCGTTTTTAAGCGATGTTTTTAACCTTTCAACATCGTCGCTTTCGAGCGAAAAAAGTGCTGGCGAATACAAAAAACAGACGCACAAGGTGTTTGTGCGCTGATTATATATTGCATTTTTGTATTTTAAACCTAAAAAGTTCTCATTTAAATAGTCTTGTATGTTTTGCATAGTTACATTTTAAACCAAAAAGTGTAAAATGTCAACAAGAACTACGAAACCGAGCAAGATTATGAGCCCTACGTTATTGATTGTGTTCTCAACCTTGCGGTTGATTGGCTTGCCACGTATCCATTCAATAGTTGTAAAGACCATATGCGAGCCGTCAAGGGCTGGGAATGGTAACAGGTTAAACACTGCCAAGTTGGTGGCAATCACTGGCAAGAGCAAAAGCAAGTTTGCTGGGTTCAAGCGCGAGTATGTGGCAATTGTGGTGACCGTTGTGATTGGCCCGCCAACATTGCTGAGCCCTAGTTTGCCCGTGATGAGCATCCAAAGGATTATCATAATCTTCCAGCACCAACGCAAAGTGAATGGAACACACAATGCGAGTGATTCAAGGAAGGAATATCTATAAGTTTTAAGGTTGACGCCGAGTTTCAATACTGGTTCTTCTGCCGTACCAACGTTTGCCAGTTGCACATCGTCAATCGTAACCATTTTGCCATTACGCTTGACAGTGACTTGAATGCTGTCACCTAGTTTATACTCACTAATTAGTGCGGTGAATGTACGGTCATACACAAAGTCAATGTCTTTATCTCCAACCTTATATACTACGTCACCTACTTCAAATTTGCCAACGTTTGGCGAGAAGTCTGCAAATCCCGTAATTTGCACGTGCTCATAGCCGAACGATACGAGCAAAATGAACGAGAATATAATCGCAGACAAGAAATTGAAGAATGCGCCCGCGAAAAATACGATTAATCGTTTCCAGGGCTTTTGCGAATTGAACGAACCTTCGCTCGAGCCGTCTTCATTTTCGCCAGCAAAGGCACAATATCCACCAAGTGGGAACAGTCTTAACGAAAAGACTTCGCCCGTCTTTTTGTTTTTCTTTTGGATTAGCGCTTTGCCAAAACCGACAGAAAATTCGTCGATTTTAAACTTCAACATTTTGCCGGCGCAATAGTGCCCAAACTCGTGTATGGTGACCATTAGTAGCAAAATAAGAATGGCTACACAAAGGTAGCCAATGTAACTCATAACTGAACCGAATGACAAAAGTTGTGACACAACCGCTCCTATAAAACTATTATGAAAAAGATGATTACGGCAACACAGTTAAACAACTCGCTATCTACCCTGTCAAGCATTCCGCCGTGACCTGGGAAAATATTGCCCGAATCTTTTACTTCAAATCTACGTTTGAGCCAAGACTCAAATAGGTCGCCAATTTGACCAAAGATTGAGCAAACCGCGCCGATAATTATAAATTTCCAAATGGCAAGGTCATAATATAAAATTATGTCTTTGAATGGTTTGATAGCACAGCACAAGCCAAATATCGCAAGTGAAGCGCAAATTCCGCCAATTACGCCGAAAACTGCGCCTGAAATGGATTTGTTTGGGCTGATTTTTGGTGCAAGGCGTGGTCCACGAATAAGCGAACCGAAAATGTATGCAAAGGTGTCTGTGATGGCGCTAACAAACAACACGAGTGCCAACATAATATATGACAACTGCAAATATTTTAGGTCAATTTTCAATATTGTTTCGAAATTGTTGACAACGAACAACATACAAAACAATAAGCCAGGATAAAGCATTATGCACATTGTGTTGAGCATATTTTGTGCGCTATATTTCGCACCTTGTTTAATTGTTGCCAAAAATGAGACAATTAACAACACTACAAACAAAATTAGTTGGCTCAAAACATACCAAAGCACGCTAGCACCCGTGAGCATACATATCGTGAAAACCACATAAAAGTACACTGGGTAAAGCGCGCTAACAATAAGCGTGTTGTGCTTGTTTTTTAGGTTGTACATTCTGCACATTTCCATACAACCAATCATCGCCACAACACCAAGACCGACGTCAAACACCCCCACATATAGTAGTCGTGACGCCATAAATACCAAAACTGTGGCTACTATGAAAAATGCCGTCTTTGCTCGTGTTTTCATATTATTTTCCTTTTATTGCGCCGTGACGACGGTCACGTTTAGCGTAAGAATTGAGAGCCTTTTTAAAGTCGCGACGAGTGAACGCTGGCCACAAAGTCTTTGGAAAGTACCACTCTGCATAAGTGGTCTGCCAAGGCATAAAGTTGCTGGTGCGGAGTTCACCCGATGTACGAATTACAAGGTCTGGGTCAGGCATACCGGCGGTGTAAAGGTTGTTGGAAATATCTTCCATTGTAACGCTCTTTGCCCCACTGGCAATGAGTTTGTTGACCGCTTGAACGATGTCTTGTCTGCCACCATAATTGAAGCAAAGATTCAACACAAGTCCAGTATTGTTCTTTGTCTTGTCGGTGGTTTCGTCCCATACTTGTTGAAGTTCTGGAGCAAGGCGCGTCTTATCGCCAGAGAAAACTACTTTTATATTATTTTCTTGGCATTTCAAAACATCTTCTTTAAAAGATGTCTTAAATATATCCATAAGTCCGTCAACTTCTGGCTTTGGTCTATTCCAATTCTCAGTCGAGAAACAATAGACGCTCATATATTTGATTCCAGATTTAGCAACGTAATCAATGGTATTTTGCAAATTTTTGAAGCCGAACTTGTGACCAATCATACGTTCAAAGCCACGCTTCTTTGCCCAACGACCGTTGCCGTCAATGATGAATGCAATGTGTACCGGCAATTTGCCCATTTCACGCAATTTTTCAATTTTCATATTATATTTCCATAATCTCGCTAATTTTCTTTTCGCAAAGAGTTTGTGCTTTTTCAGTCATATTATCAATCATTTTCTGCACTTCTTTTGACTGGCGTTCAACTTCGTCTTCGCTGAGTCCGTTATTTTTCATAGACTTCAAGCCGTCCATTGCGTCACGACGAGCGTTGCGCATAGCGATTAAGCAGTCTTCAAGCATTCTACGCACGTCCTTGCCGAATTCTTTACGTCTTTCTTCTGTGAGTTCTGGGAAGGATAAGCGAACGATTTTGCCGTCGTCCCCTACTGACAAGCCGAGATTGGCTTCTGCGATTGCGCCAGAAATCTTTTTAACCATAGAAACGTCCCAAGGTGAGATGATGATTGTTCTAGCGTCTGCGACGGTGATGTTTGATGTCTGGTTGAGTGGCGCACGAGTGCCATAGTAATCAACAAACACTTTATCTAATATGTGTGGATTGGCACGGCCAGCACGCACTGTGGCGTAGTTGCCAACAAGATTGTCGTAAGCCTTGTCCAATTTATCTTCGTATTCTAAAAATAGTTCTTCTAATTCCATAAAATCTCCTTGCATATATAATAACTAAAATACAAAAATTAGGCAAGAAAAAAAGCACTAAATGTGCTTTTTCTTTAATTCTTCTTTGCTTGTGCAGCGACTTCGGCAGCGAAATCGTCATTACGCTTTTGCAAGCCTTCGCCCATTTCGTAACGAACGAAACGACGGATAGTGATTTTCTCGCCAATCTTTTGGATTGCTTCGTTGATGACATCACGAATAGTTTTGCTGTCGTCTTTGATGAATGGTTGATCCATCAAGCAAACTTCTTTGTAGTATTTTTGAATACGGCCTTCAACCATCTTTTCAACGATTTGTGCTGGCTTGCCTTCGTTAAGGGCTTGCGCGCGGTAGATTTCGGCTTCGCTCTCAACCAATGCCTTGTCCAAATCTTCTTCGTTGACAACCAATGGTTTAGCAGCAGCAATTTGCAAGCAGATGTCTTTTGACAATGCCTTAAATGCTGGACTTTGAGCCACAAAGTCTGATTCGCAGTTCATTTCGAGCAATACGCCGACTGAACCATTCAAGTGAATGTATGA
>ULWL01040458.1_pt1 | contig 27347 bp, 26 predicted proteins | sample 1960171 | NCBI WGS metagenome assembly ULWL01 (sample SAMEA4835807, study PRJEB28245) | human gut metagenome | biome: gut microbiome; material: fecal sample | place: Denmark | collected 2008 | reverse complement strand
TATGAGATTAACTGAAACAAAAAATTGTAAAAATTAATAAAATCAGACAAAAATAACATATAAAATTTCAAGAAAGGAACAAAAGAAATGGAAAACGAAGAAGTAATCAAAATTGTAATTGCAGATGGAGATTATGCAGAAGTATATGCCCCATTCCCTAGGAGCAAAGAAGAAAATGATGAGAAAATAAAAAGGGGAATGCTTACCCGTCTTGGAATGAAAAAAGAAGAAATAGATAGAGTAATTGATAGCATAGAAGTAGTACCAGATGGTGGAGCAGATGGAATGTTTGATGATGGACCATATACACCTGTTAAGTTAGTAAAAACAATTTATAGAGAACCACCAATGCCACCATTTCCTGACCATGAACCAGAGACAGAAGAACCTGAAAAAGATTTTGCAAGAGAGCCTAGACAAACGATGCTACAACAATTCTATGGCGATAGAGTTGCTGAAGCAAGAAGAATAAAAACTTTTGATAGGTTTAAATCACATATAGCTAAAAAAACTATTGATACTTACTATGAAGATGGAACAAAAAGGAAAATAGAAGTATATACAATAGAAGATTATCCAGGTAAATCACAAGATTCTGATGAATTATTTTTAGATGGTTATCAAACTAGACTTGAGAGATTATCAAGAGCTCATCAAAAAGATTTTTCACCATATGAAAGAGAATTTAAGAGATTGAAAACAACAGCAATAAAAGAAATAATGCTTAAATATGAAGAGATGCATAAATTAAATCCAGAAAAAGCTGAAAAATTTAAAGAATCAGCAATGGCAACAGTAGCTGATTTTAATAGCCATGAGTTTGAAAGAGATGCAATACAATCTTTAATAGATCAAGATACAGAATTTATAGAGACAAATAATTATACGTATAATTCTCGTCAAAATACAGCAGAAAATTTAAAGACTTTAGGAAAAGACGGAGAAAAATCTGTAAAAGCTCAAATATCAGATGAGCAAAGTTTTGCTCAAAAATTTGGTTTAAAAGCAATGAATACAATGATTACAATAAGAAATCATACAAAAGTACCAGTAAATAAAGCTATTGGGACTTGGGTTGCTTCTCCTATTTATAGAGCTTTAATGGGTGTAAAACAAGCAAAATCAAAAGAACCGGTAAATGTTGATGGATATTTAATTACACCAATGGAAGATATGCTAGCAACATCACAAAAACATTCAAGAGGAATGTTTAGAAACAAACCATCTCATAGATATCATGCAAGAAAAGATTATTTTATAGAAGAAGAAAAAAGAGCTTTAGCGCAAAAAATGCAAGAAGAAAGAAGTGAAGGTAAAGAACCAAGAGTTACAGTAGGATCTCTTATAAAATTAGCAATTGTTCCTAGAGTAAGAGCTATAACAGAATATAAAGATGGAAATGTAGCTATTTTAAATGCAGGGCTTCATGATTTAGAAGAAGCAACAGCAGAAAGAAATTCACAAATGGCTCATAAAAGGCATAGAATAATTAATTCAATGAAGAGGATTGCAAGTTATGACAAGGAAATAGAAGATTTAAACTCTTTACTAAAAATTACTAAAGACCCAATAGAAAAAGAAAAAATAGAAGCAACTATTAAACAAAGAGAATTATGGAGAGGTAAATTAGAAGGAAGACTTATAGAAGCAGAAAGAACAGAGATAGATAGTGTATCAACAGATGCTGTTTCGATGTCTCAACATGATAAAGCTAATAAAGCCAACATGACTACTGTAGTAAGAGGATTTAAAACAGCAGCAAGAATTGCAGCTGGAGCTTACATAAGCAAATACTTATATCAAGAAGTTCTAAAAAAAGGAAGAACACCAGATACAAGCAAATGGATTCCACCTGAAGAAATAGAAAAAGAAGTAACAGAAACAGTTACGAAAACAATACCTGGAATGGATAAAGCTGATGTTGGAAATATAACGCTAGAAGATATATACGATAAAGGTAGTGGCCTTTTAACATATGATGCTCATGGAGGAAATCAAATTGTAGATAATACTTCATTCTTTAGAGGGTTAGCTTTTGAATATCAAGGAAAGCTTTTCTCAGGTTCGGATGGAAAAGGATTTGATCCAACTGTTTTAACAGATGTAAAGTTGGATCAAGTAATAGATAAAGACACAACTTTAGTTTCTCTTGTTCAAGAGGTTTTACAAGATAAGTTAGGAAAACAATTTACAACAGATCAAATAAATGATTTAATTGTAAGTGGACAAATTTCAGGATTTGATGTATGGAGATCAACATCAGAAACAGGTATACCAATGGGATGGCTAAATGCTTCAGAGATTGTTCCAAATATTATAAGTTCTGGTTCTCATACGATAACTGAAGAAGTTACGAGAACAGTAATAGAAACAATTCCAGGAAGATGGGAAATAATTCCTGGAGAAGAATATCTTTATGAAGTCATGGAACTTAATCCAGCTGTTTTAGCTGCAGAATTTGGATTGGCAGCTTCTGAAATTGCAGATTTAAATGAATATTTAAGATTTACAAGGAGTCAAGAAGATATTCAAATGAGAAGCACAAGAAAACTAATCCGTATGGCTAAAGAAAATGAGGGATTAAGAGCCCAAAAAACTGAAAAAGAAGAAAAGGGTAACGAAGAAGGAAAAAAAGCTCCAAAAGGTAAAAAGAAATTTGATATAAAAGGAACAAGCAAAAGTGATGTTCCCAAAACAGAAATTAAAAGAAATATTAAATCTTTTCAAAGGAGTAATAAAGGTAAAGTTAGATATTATGCACATCAAAGTGAAACTATGAGAAGGGCTACTGAGATGGAAGCTGAAAGAAGAAAAGGTGTTACAGTATTTGAAAAATTTATGGGATCTAAAAAAGAGGATCTTAAAAGTGGCTATGATGAAAATGCATTAGGAACAAATAAAAGATTTGAAACCCAAACACCTAAAGAAAAAGGAGAAGAAAGATAATGGATAAAACTAATGATAAAATTATAATAGAATTATATGATCAAGCAAAACAAAAACACAAATATGAATTGTTAGATATTATAATATACGATGAAAAAGAATATGCAGTAATGCTTCCAGAATATTCTTTAGATGGAGAGGTTGAAATATTTAAATTAAAACATTTTAATGATAAATCAGCAACTTTATATAAGCCTGAGTCTAATGATTATATAAATATGCAAGTATATGAACTTTTTAAAGAAAAATTTCAAAAGTATTACAGTAATCGTATAAAATTTGTAAACTAAATACAAGTAAATATATTAATATTTAAAGAGTTTTAATAAATGCTATTGTGTAGTTGAAAAATATATTATTAAAAAAAAAAACAAGTAAAAAAAATCTTACTTGTTATTTTTTTAAATTATTTACATATTCTTTAATATGGAGGATTGATTATGAGTAGTGCAACATATATTGAAGAAAAGGAAATTATAAAAATAAACAATAAAGAATATACAGTAATTACAAGATGTTCAAAAGATTCATTATCAAAAGAAAGTTTAATAAAACTAATTATTGCCTATGTTATTAGGCAATTAGGGCAAGAGGATATATATTATGAATAATTATATAGTTGCAGGATATTTAAGACTATCAGTAGAAGATGGAGATAAAGAAGTAAGCGATAGTATTGTTAGTCAAAAAAATATTATTGAAGAAAAAATCAAACAACTGGGTAATAATTTTGAATTGTATGATTTTTATATTGATGATGGATATACAGGACTTAATACAGACAGACCAAATTTTCAAAGAATGTTAGATGATATTGAAAGGAAAACAATAAATTGTGTTATAACAAAAGATTTGTCAAGATTAAGTAGAAATAATTTTGAAGCAAACTATTTAATCGAAATGTATTTCCTAGAAAAAGAAATACGTTATATATCAATATTAGATAATGTTGATACATATCTAACAGATTCAAATAATGATATGATTCAATTTAAAACATTAATAAATGATTGGTATAGTAAAGATATATCAAGAAAAGTTAAAAGTGGAGTATGGGCTAGAAAAGAAAAGGGGCTATATGTAGCAGCAAAAGCACCTTATGGGTATAAAAAAGATGAAAATAACAAAAATCAATTAGTGGTAGATGAAGAAGAAGCTAGAATAGTTAAGAAAATTTTTCAAATGTATGATAAAGGCGAAACAATGGGAGAAATTGCACGTAAACTTATAAAGGATAAAGTGTATTGCCCAAGCTATAATGGATTTGAAAAAAATAAGAATGGTGAATACGGTTGGACATATTCAACAATTTCTAAAATACTAAAGAACAAAGTCTATTTAGGACATACCGAATATGGAAAAGGTATAAATCTAAGCTATAAATCAAAAAAAATAAAACAGATACCACGATCTGAATGGAAAATTGTTTATAATACACATAAGGCTATTATCTCACAAGATTTATTTGATAGAATTCAACGTAGAATCAATCTTAATAAAAAAGCGAAAGCACACAAACATAAATGGGTTTTAAATGGATTAGTTACATGTAAAGAATGTAATGAACCTATGCAGTTAAAAGTTAAATATAGGAAAGATGGAACTATCTCATTTATGAGATTATATTGTTCTAGTAGTTTACACCAAAAAGGGTATTGCACAAGACAATACAAAGGAATAGAACTACAATCAGTTACACAAATTGTAATTAATAATTTAAACAAAAAAGTAAAACGCATTATAAATTGTGATAGTGTAGTAGATTTACTTGAACAGAATTATAAATCAAGAGATTGGGCTGGACATGAAAAAGAACTAAAAATGGCTCAGAAATATTTAGAAAAGTCAAATAAAATAATTTCTTCACTATATACTGATTATAGAAATGGTATAATCCAGGAATATGATTTTAAAAAAATGTATGACGAAGAAACTGCAAAAAGAGATATATTAAACGAAAAAATTGAAAAATTATATAATAAAATAAACGATAAAATAGTAATTTCCAATACTGAATTTAAAAGAGTAGTAAAAAAAGTATCTGATGTAAAAAAATGGTCTAAAGAGCAACTATCTGACGTAATCGAAAGTATATAAGTAGATAAAGAAGATAATATTTATATTAATTATAAATATAATGTTTTGGAGATGGCATAATGAAAAATTATAAAGCAGCAATCTATTTAAGACTTTCAAAAGAAGATAGAGAAGTTAATAATAGTATAGATATTCAAAGAGAAATTACAACTAAATATGCAAAGGACCACAATTACAAAATTGTAGATGAGTATGTTGATAATGGATATTCAGGAATACTTTCTTCAAGACCAGAATTGGACAGATTGATGATTGACATTGTTAGAAACAAAGTTGATATGGTTATTGTTAAAGATATGAGCAGACTTACAAGAGATAAAAATTTAACGTCTTATTATACAGATATATTTTTCCCAGATAATGATGTAAGACTAATATCAGTAACAGAATATATAGATACTGGAGAAAGATATGAAATTGATGATGTTGTTGCTATTCGTGGTATAGTAAATCAAAGCTATTTAGAAGATATTTCAAAAAAAATAAAATCTGTTAAAAGGAATTTAAAAGAGCAAGGAAAGTTTATTGAATCTAGTGTTGCGTATGGATATAAAAAAGATAAAATAAACAAACAAAAAATTATAGTCGATGAAAATGTAGCACCAATTATAAGGTATATATATTCTTTATATTTAGACGGTGTAGGACCTTCTAAAATAGCAAATAAGTTAAATGATATGGAGATAGAAACACCATCTCAATATTTAAAACTTAAAGTAATAGGAAAATATTGGACCAAATCAATGATAGATAGAATATTAACTAATCCAATATATGCTGGTTATATGGTTATAAATAAATATGAAACGAATTTTAAATTAAAAAAGAGAAAGACAACTCCAAAACATCAATATCAACTAATAGAAAATACTCATACAGGTATTATTTCCAAAGAAGATTATGAAAAGGTACAGCAAAAGAAAGGAAATAGAACTAAAAAGGATTATAAAGAGTATATTTATTTACTTAAAGGTTTAGTATATTGCAAAAATTGTGGAAGAAAAATGACGTACAAAAATAGTAATCCAGTTAGAATTGACAAAAATGGAAAAATAACAGGAAAGTCTAATAATCTTGGATATTTTATATGTGAAGAGCATTATCGATATATAGAAATATGCAATCAGCCAAATAAAATAATGGAAAAAGACTTAAATGATATAGTATTGAAAAAGCTTTCTAAGAGATTGAAAGAATTACAAATTGGAAAATATGTAAAAGAAGTGGAAGAGTTAAGAAAAAAATCAGATCATAATTTGAATATTTGTAAAAAAATAAAAGCAGAAATAAATAGGGTAGAAACAGAATTTAGGATATTATATTCTAAGAAAGTAGAAGGAATTATAGACGAAGATGAATTTTTAAATCAATATCAAATTTATAAGGAAACTATATTAGAATTAAAAGAAAAACTAAATAGGTTGCAAAAACACGAAAATACTTTAAATACAAAAACAGAACTAGATAAGCTACATACAGCGTTTTCAGATACAAAAAAATTTGATAACACTATTCTGAAAAAATTGATTGAAAAAATTGAAATTGGAAAAGATAAAAATATTGTAATTACATTGAAGGTGTAGTAAAAACACCTATCTTTTTACAAGACAAATGGTTGCACTCTAAAACCTTATTCAGAACAAAAAGCAAGAGCAACTTATGAAAAGTTAATTGATTTATGTAAAGATGACCAAGATGTATTAGATCCGCTTCGCTTTTTAAGAGAAAGAGAAGTGGTGCATTTCCAAAGATTTGGAGAAGCATTAAGAGGAGTACAAGACAAACTAGCAGAACGAAAATTTTATATGAATAATCAAATGAATTGTAGATAAAAAGAACAAAGCACTAGGCTATTCTAGTGCTTTTAACTTTATAAATTGTGTAACATACTATCTTTTAGATTCCATAATTCTTGAGACAAATCTACATAGTATTTATGAGGGTTTTTCATACGTTTTACTTCATTCCATAAAGTATTTAGTTCAGCTTTTGCATTTTCTGCAATTTCTTTTAAAGCTGGAGAAGTGTATACTAAATTACCATTATCAAAAATTTTTTCTTGTAAAGGTCTAATAGTGTAATTTGTTAAAGTTTTCTTTTTCCAAGTTGCTGTTTGATCAAAAATTGTATAATTATCTTCTGGAATAATTTCGTCATGTAAAGCGATAACGTCTGCAAGGGCCTTGTTGGTTTTTTTATCATAAAATCTATATGTCTTTTTAAAACCAGGGTTAGTAATTTTTATAGTGTTATTTGAAACTTTAATTTTAGGAATTATTCTTCCTTCTTTTTCTATAGCACTTAATTTATATACTCCACCAAAAACAGGATTACTTTTAGCTGTAATTAAATTTTCTCCAACACCAAAAGAATCTAGTTTAGCGCCTTCATCTAATATAGATGTAATAACATATTCGTCTAAAGAGTTAGTACCACATATTTTGCAATCTTTATAACCAGCATTATCTAATATTACTCTTAATTTTTTTGATAGGTAAGATAAGTCACCGCTATCAATTCTTACAGCTTTTGGCCTGTATCCCATAGGAGTTAGAACTTCGTCAAATACTTTTATTGCATTATTAATTCCAGAGCCTAATGAATCATAAGTATCAATTAGTAAAGTGCAATCATCCGGATAGTTTTCTGCATAAGCTTTAAATGCCTCATATTCAGAGTCAAAACTTTGTATAAAACTGTGTGCCATAGTTCCACTTGCTGGTACATTGTATTTTTGTGCTGTAAGAGTGCAAGAAGTCCCAACACAGCCACCAATTATTGCTGCTCTTGCTCCATAAACAGCAGCATCAATACTATGTGCTCTACGAGCTCCAAATTCCATTACAGGACGTCCTTTTGCAGCACTAACTATTCTACTTGCTTTTGTTGCAATTAAGCTCTGATGGTTAATTAAAAGCAATAGCATTGTTTCTAAAAGTTGAGCTTCTATTAAAGGAGCTTTTACTGTAATTAAAGGTTCGGTAGGGAAGACAACAGTGCCTTCTGGAACAGCCCAAATATTTCCACTAAATTTAAAATTTTTTAAGTAATTTAAAAATTCATCAGAGAATTTATTTGTACTTTTTAAATAAATAATATCTTCTTCGTCAAAATGTAGGTTTTGAATATATTCAATTATTTGCTCTAGGCCAGCAAATATAACATAACCACCGCCATCAGGAATTTCTCTAAAAAACACATCGAAATATGCATTAACATTATTCATGCTTTTAGCAAAATAGCCATTTGACATTGTGAATTCATAAAAATCTGTAACTAATTCTAATTTTCTATTATCCATAATACACCTCTAAAAAAATATTTTTTTACAAATCAAAAATATTATAACATAATTGTCAAGTAAAAAAATTGACAAAGAAAACCGCCCTGCTTTAACAGCAGAGCGGAACTCCATTACAGCGTTGCAGGAGAAACTCTTACAAGCAACTGGCGCTTTATGTCGTATTTATTAACGGCATAGTCGGAGAAGTTATATCCCAAAACATTACCATAGGTAGTGTCGCTGGGCGTTGCCATTCTGTTTATAAGACCATTTTCAATGAAGAAAATGACTTCAACAGAAGCTGCTTCTCCATGGCATTTCTCAAAGAGCTCAAGGTCTTTCGCGAGTTTTCTTGAATCCTGCTCACAGAAATACTTTGCAAACAATCTAGGAGTTTTGGTTGTGTAGGTCACAATAGTGACCTCCTTTCATTAGTATAATATTTGTACAGGCAACCACCTAATACAAATTAATTATAGCACTTTTTTACAATTTAGTCAATTTACATAAAACAGGTCTGCTCTTAAATATTAAATATCATAAACTATTTACTAAAACCTGTATGTGTAACTCTATCTTTTAATTCTGCAAGTTTTGCTGAATTCCATCTAGAAGTTGTACCAACTAAGTATCCTGTAATTCTTTGAATTGTATCTATATCATCACTACCGCATTGAGGACATTTAGTTAAGTTTGCATCAGCGTTTTCAAATCCGCATTGCATACATCTAGAACGAGTATGATTTATAGAGCCATAACCCATATTGTATTTGTCCATTAAATTTACAACCGCTTCTACTGTGCTAGGATTATGTGTTGCATCTCCATCTAATTCTATATAGAATATATGTCCTGCTGGTGTTAAAGCATGGTAAGGTGCTTCTATTTTTGCTTTATGCTCAGCTGTACATTTATACCATACTGGAACGTGGTTACTATTTGTATAGTAATCTCTATCTGTAATTCCAGGAATTATACCAAATTCTTTTTTATCCATTCTTGTAAATCTTCCAGATAAACCTTCTGCAGGTGTTCCAAGTACAGAATAGTTTAAGTCATATTTATCAGAAAACTCATCACATAATTCACTAAGTCTAGATATTATTTCTATACCTAATTCTTGAGATTTTTCAGATTCTCCATGATGTTTACCAGTTAAAGCAATTAAACATTCTGCAAGCCCTATAAATCCAATGCTTAATGTTCCATGTTTTAACACTGGTTCAACAGAATCATTAGGCTTTAAGTTTTCGCTACCTTGCCACATTCCAGACATTAAAAGTGGAAATTGTTTTGCAACAGCAGTACATTGGAATTTATATCTTTCATATAATTGAGTAGCTGCAATTCTTGCATAATCTTCTAATTTATTCATGAATATTTTTTTAACAGTTTTGTTATAAGCAGGTGTCATATTCTTTTCACTATTTATACCTAAGTCGAATTTTAATCCTAATTCTTCTTGTGCTTCATAAGCAGATTCAATAGCAAGTTTAGGCAAGTTAAGAGTAGTAAATGATAAATTTCCTCTTCCTACAGAAGTTTTTTCACCATGTCTATCTGCAAATACTCTTGTTCTACATCCCATAGTTGCACACTCATAATAATATCTATTTGGATCATCTGCTTTCCATTTCTCATGTTGATTAAATGTAGCATCTAGATTTATAAAGTTAGGGAAAAATCTTCTTGCAGTAACTTTACATGCATATTGGTATAGGTCATAGTTTTTATCTTGTGGCAAATAGTTTACGCCTCTTTTTTTCTTCCAAATTTGAATAGGGAAGATAGCTGTTTCACCATTTCCAACACCTTCATATGTAGATGTTAGCATTTCTCTTATTACACATCTACCTTCTGGAGAAGTATCTGTTCCATAATTTATAGAACTAAACACAACTTGATTTCCACCTCTTGAATGAATTGTATTCATATTATGAATAAATGCTTCCATTGATTGATGAACTCTGTCTACAGTGTTGTTAATAGCAACTTGAATAATTCTTTTTTCACCTTCTAAACCAGTTAAATCTTTCTTTATATAATCTTCTACTTTGTATTCATATAAATTAGAAAAGTCCTTGCCAAAAGCATTTTCTAATTTTTTAATTTCTTCTACAAATGTTGACTTAACATAAGGAGCAAGGTAGTAATCAAATGCAGGGATTGCTTGTCCACCATGCATTTCGTTTTGAATTGTTTCCATAGAAATACAACCAATTATACTTGCTGTTTCAATTCTTTTAGCAGGTCTAGAACTTCCGTGCCCAGCTCTAAATCCATTTTTTAATATTTTATCTAATGGATGTTGTAAACATGTTAAACTTTTTGTAGGGTAGTAGTCTTTATCATGAATATGTATATATCCTTCTTGAGAAGCTTTTCTAACTTCTGGTGAAAGTAAAAAGTCATCAACAAAAGGTTTTGTAGTTTCAGAAGCAAATTTCATCATCATACCAGCAGGTGTATCTGCATTCATATTAGCATTTTCTCTTGTTATATCATTTGCTTTTGCACCAATAATATCTAGAAAAATATCTTTTGTTCTAGATTTTCTAGCAACATCTCTATTGTATCTATATGTTATATAGCTTTGGGCAACTTCTTTTCTACTAGAAGCCATAAGTCTTTTTTCTACTAAATCTTGGATTTCATAAACACTAGCTTGATTTTTATCTTCTAATTGTCTTTCTACAGCATTTGCTATTTTATTTGCCAAATCTATATCAACACCACCAGTAGTTTGTGCCATTGCCATAGTTATAGCTTTTACAATTCTTTCTTGATTAAAATTTACGACTCTTCCGTCTCTTTTTATTACTTGCATAATAAAGTCCTCCTTTAACTTTTGTATTAAAATTTTTGATTGAATACATTTTATAGATAAAAAACAAAAAAATCTGTTGCAACGGCAACAAAAAACAAAAAAGTTATAAAAAATAGTAAAAACAGTAAGTAAAGTGTTGGCGTTTAATGCTTAAAAACTTTATTACATTTTTATTACAATATGATTACATGTGCTTTGACAAGTATTCTTCATTCCATTTTTTTACAAAGTGTTGCTTTGACCACACTTTTGTGATAATATTAGTAAAAATAAAGGTAAGGAGTAAGTAGTTATGAAAAAAACATTTGATGTTGAACACTTTATAGAAGAACTAAAAAGAAAATGTGCTTTAACAGAAGTTAAAAAGTTTAAAAAAAATGAAATAATTACTACATATTTACTAAAGAGAAATCAAATGCATATTCTTTTAAAAGGAGAAGCATATCTTGCAAGATATGATAAAGAAGGCAATAGAAGGATTATATATTATTTAAGAAAAAATGATATATTTGGAGAGGCATTTTACAAACTTCATACAGATAGAGAACTTTTTGTAGTAGCAAAAAAAGATTGCGAAGTATTGTTTTTGCCATATGATATTATAGAAAACTGTAATAAGGACTGTACATTTCATATATCACTTTTAAAGAATTTGCCAGATTTAATATTACACAGAGTTGCAGATATAAATTATAGAACAGAGTTATTAGCTAATAAGAGTATAAAAGAAAAGCTACTATCATATTTAGAAAACTTATCAATTGAAAATAATAGTAAAACAATTGAAATTCCAATTTCACTTTCTGAACTTGCAGATTATCTGGTAATAGATAGAACTGCTATGATGAAACAACTAAAAAAAATGCAAGAGGAAAAAATAATAACTAAAAATAGAAATAAGATAACACTGCTAGAAGTGTAAAAAAAAAGAAGAGGCCTTGCAAATTTGCAAGACCTTTTCTTTTAGTCATGGGCCAAATACATAAGAGCATTAGCTGTGCATATCTGGTCTATGAATTCTTTGACTTCGGGTCCATAATGAACAGTCACAGTATCGCAAAGGTTCTTATTATCGAACCAATCTGCGAGAGCCTTTAGAAATTCTTTGGGCTCGGTTTCTGTAAATGCGTGAACAGAAACACAGTTCGTGTAAAATGAATCTTCATTCATGTCCTGAACAAGAAAGAACTTTCCTGTTGTAATCAACTGAAAACCTTCAGTTATTGCGGATGAATTTTCTACGTAGTGCCAAGTGATCAAGTTAAACATCCTTTCAAATTAAATTTTTTTTGGCAATATAATTATATCATTCCCACAAATATTATGTCAAGTTGAAAAGCTATTGCACATATAAAAAAACTACAAATAATTGAATAGTACTTGACAATAGCAGAAAAAATAATGTAAAATAATTTAAATTAATAAATGCGTTATTACAATGCAAAGCTGTATAAGGTTACTAGTAGAGAGAAAGGGTCGCCGGCTGAAAGCCTTTTTTAGAAAACAATACAAAGCGAAACACATTGGAGCATAGTTTATAGAGTGAAGAATTATCTAATAATTCTTAAGTTAGGGTGGTACCGCGGAGTTATATTCGTCCCTGCAATTTATATTGCAGGGATTTTTTGTTAAATAAGAAAAATCAAAGATTTTCCTATTCAACAAAAAGGCTATAATTTACCCTGCAAATAAAATAATTAGATTGGAGGAATTTTTATGGAAAGAGTTCAAATTAAAGAAATCTTTAGGAATCAAAAAGATTATGTTGGAAAGGAAATTTCTGTTTGTGGTTGGATTAGACAAATAAGAGATTCAAAAAAATTAGGTTTTATAGAATTAAATGATGGTAGCTTCTTTAAATGCATACAAGTAATTTTTGAAGAAGATAAAATAAGCAATTTTAAAGATGTAGCAAAATTGAGTATAAGTTCAAGTATTTCAGTTAAAGGCGATTTAGTAGAAACACCTGATGGAAAACAACCTTTTGAAATTCATGCAAAAGAAATAGAGATTTTAGGAGCATCAGATTTAGATTATCCAATTCAAAATAAAAGACACACATTTGAATATTTAAGAACAGTAGCTCATTTAAGACCTAGAACAAATACTTTTATGGCAGTATTTAGAGTAAGATCATTAGTTGCTTATGCAATTCATAAATTTTTCCAAGAACAAGGATTTGTGTATGTTCATACACCATTAATAACAGGTAGTGACTGTGAAGGCGCAGGAGAAATGTTTAGAGTAACAACTTTAGATTTAGATAATGTTCCTAAAACTGAACAAGGAGAGGTAGACTATACTCAAGACTTTTTTGGAAAATCAGTTAACTTAACTGTAAGTGGACAATTGAATGGAGAAATGTTTGCAACAGCATTTGGCAATATCTATACATTTGGACCAACATTTAGAGCAGAAAATTCTAATACACCAAGACATGCTGCAGAGTTTTGGATGATAGAACCAGAAATGGCTTTTGCAGATTTAAGTGATAACATGGACGTAGCAGAGGCAATGGTAAAATATATTATAAAATTTGTAATGGAAAATGCACCAGAAGAAATGGAATTCTTTAATAAATTTATAGAACCAGGATTAATAGATAGGTTAGAGAATGTTGTTAATAATAAATTTGAAAGAATAACATACACAAAGGCAATAGAATTATTAACTCCATATAAAGACCAATTTAAATATCCAGTAGAATGGGAAGCAGGGCTTCAAACAGAACATGAAAGATTTATAACAGAGAAAATTTATAAAAAACCAGTATTTGTTACAGATTATCCAGCAGGAGTAAAAGCATTTTATATGAAACAAAACCCAGATGGAAAAACAGTTGCAGCAGTAGATTTATTAGTACCAGGAGTTGGAGAAATAATTGGTGGTAGCCAAAGAGAAGAAAATTATGAAGTGCTAATAAACAAAATTAAAGAACAAGGAATGGACGAAGAGACATATAAAGCATATTTAGATACAAGAAAATATGGAACTGTTGTACACTCAGGATTTGGATTAGGATTTGAAAGAATGGTTATGTACTTAACAGGAATGTCTAACATTAGAGATGTAATTCCTTTCCCAAGAACAACAGGAAGTGCGGAATTTTAAATTATGAAAAAAATATACAAAGAAGCAATTAAATCCGAAATAGAAACAAATATAAATGTTTTATATAGCGAAAATAAAATTGTGATATATACTAATAAAGTGTCTCTGCAAAAGCAACTGAATAAACTAATTGGAGAACCTACTAAAGAGTATAAAATTAAAAGAAGTATTGCAGGAAGCTTGTGGGAGGTCTCATTAGAGGACAAAACAAGAATACAAAAACTTATTGTAAAAGCAAATATATTTGAATTATAAATTCTAGAGTGCAAAATTTGCACTTTAGAATATTAAATCTATTTGCCCCTATTGGCAAACATAAAAATATGTGATAAAATATTTAAGGCTCAAAATTCAAGGCAATTTAAATTGTCTAATATATATTAAAATAAAGATAGAAGAGGGGGAAAAAGCATGTCAGGACATAGCAAATGGCACAATATAGCAGCAAAAAAAGGAAAAGCAGATGCTGCCAGAGGAAAAATATTTACTAAATTAGGAAGAGAATTATTAATAGCAGTAAAAGAAGGTGGACCAGAACCTGCGGGAAATTCAAAATTAAAAGCTGTTATAGCAAAGTGTAAAGCTGCTAACATGCCTAATGATACAATAAACAATGCAATAAAAAAAGCTTCAGCAAGTAATGAAAATTACGAAGAAATAGTATATGAAGGATATGGACCAAATGGAGTTGCTGTAATTGTAAATGCTTCAACAGATAATAAAAACAGGACAGCAGCAGATGTAAGACATGTATTTGATAAGGCTGGTGGAAATCTAGGAACAAGTGGTTGCGTTTCATATATGTTCAATAAAAAAGGTGTTATTGTTATAGATAAAACAAAAACAAATTTATCTGAAGATGAGCTAATGTTACTAGCTATCGATAATGGAGCAGAAGATTTTAATGTAGAAGAGGAATGTTATGAAATTACAACAGAACCATCTGATTTTACACAAGTTAGAGAAGCTTTAGAGGCAGAAGGAATTGAATTTGTAGAAGCAGAAGTTCAAATGATTCCTACAACATATGTTGCATTAGATGAAAAAGCAAGTGAAAGAATGCAAAGACTAATAGATAATCTAGAAGATTTAGATGATGTTATGGATGTATATCATAACTGGGAAGAATAAAAAAATGAGGCGATATGCCTCATTTTTTGCATATGGGTCGCTTTTTTTGGACGATCCATATTTTAATTTATTATTAATTTTTTAGTATAATCTAAATTAGCTTTTGAATCATATTCATAACCTAAAGTATAAATATTAGAAGCTAAAATATCTTTTTCCAGCATACTTTTTAAAATCTTATTATTGTTATTATCAATAAATTTTTTTACAGATGTTATAACTGGATATTTTTTGTTTTCACTTATTTGAGAAAGTAGATTTTTTCCTCTATGGCTAACTCCTAAAACCCTAATATATGGATTTATTTTATATGAATCTTTTTTATCTTTCTTAGTAATGTTTAATAATGAATATAATAAGATTCTTTGAATTCTAGAACGAGTGTATCGTTTAGATTTAATAGAATTTATTAAATCTTCTAAATTATTACAGGAATCAGAAGCACTTTTTATTGAGTTTTCTAATCCTTCTGTAACATCTTGTAAATTTTCTATATCGGATAAACTCATCTTTCTTAAAGTGTATATTATTTCTCTTTCAAAACAAGAAATGCTGTTTACTATCTTTCCATATTTTATGTTGTTTTTTAATATGTCAAAAGAAAAAGTGGGCAAGTAAGAAGATATATCTTTGTTAGAAGATATAAGTTTTCTTAAAGCTGTTGCGCTGGCAATATTTTCTACAGTTTCTACACTATTATAGTCAGTTCCAATTCGTTTTATTGTTATAGCACTTATATTAGATTTAAGCTTTTTCATAGCTTTTAAATATTCTATACCTAAAATATTATTAGGAGAAGATAATATATTTGCATATTTTCTAACATCACCCAAATAAAACATTAGAGCATTTTCTCTAGCTTTTGGATAAGAAATACCTTTTGCCAATTCATGTTGAAGTATTGTTAAATATTCTTTAGGTTCATCACATAAAACACTAGCAATTTGTGTTAATGCAGAAATGTCGCCACATTCACTTCCAAAAGAGAGAGTAACATCTTTGCCAAAGGCACTTAAAAGTTTAATAGCACCTTCTGCAAAGTTTTCTGCACTTGATATACTATAAATGGTAGGAAGTTCAACAACTAAATCAACACCCATTTTTAAAGCTATTTCAGCTTTAGACCATTTATCAATTATAGAGGTATCGCCGACGTTGTACAAAATTTCCACTCATAATGCATACTGTATAATCAGGGTTTACAAGTCTTTTTGATTCTTCTAAATGAAGAAGATGACCATTGTGAAATGGATTGTATTCGGCTATTATTCCTAATATTTTACTCATAATATCTCCTATATTATTGCAAATTTTAATTATTTATTGATATAATATCATAAAACATAAAAAAAGACAAATTCCAATTTATAAAGAAAGGAAAATAAATATGGACAAAGTTATAATATATACAGATGGTGCATGCTCACGGAAATCCAGGACCTGGTGGCTGGGGAGCTATACTAATGTTTAATGATGTAAAAAAAGAAATTAGTGGGGGTAATTCTGATACTACTAATAATATAATGGAAATAACTGCAGTTATAGAAGCGTTAAAACTATTAAAAAAGCCATGCAAGGTAGATTTATATAGTGATAGTGCGTATGTTGTTAATTGCTTTAATAATGGTTGGATATATAATTGGATAAAAAATAATTGGAAAACAGCAAGTAAAGAACCTGTAAAAAATAAAGAATTGTGGCAAGAATTGTATAACTTAACTAAGGTACATAAAGTTAAATTTATAAAAGTAAAAGGACATAGCGATAATGAATTCAATAACAGATGTGACGAACTAGCAAGAGGAGAAATTTCTAGAATTTAGTACAATTATTACTAAATGATTACAAAAGCATTACGTTTTAACGACAACCGTTGAAATATAAAGGTTTATGGAATATAATAACTGCGAAAGTAGAATATACATAAGAAAAATTTGTGGAGGACAAATGTATGGAAACTTTTGCAGACTATATATTAGCTGAAAAAGATTATGGAAGAAAAATAGAAATAATGCATTATTTAAAGAAAAAAACAAACATATTTTTTGATAATTCTGTAATTTTCAAATCATTAATTGTTAAACTGTTTATTGAATCTATGGACATAGATATAGATGAAAACACAGTGGTTACAGCAATGCTTCTTTGTGGATGCAAAAAAATAAACAATGCACAAGACATAGAAAAAATTAGAAGTTATGCTAAAGATGGAGCTGAATTTTTATCAAAACTAGGCTTTTCAAAAGAATTCTGTACTATTTGTGAACAACAAAATAGATATAGTAACAGTTTACCAAGAAGAAAAGAAAGTGACATATTAGAATTAGCAGATAATTTTGGAGGAATGCTTTTAAATAGACCGGAGAGGGTAGCTTTTCCAATAGATGAAGCATTAGTTTTACTTGAATATAGAAACTTGAAAGGACTATCAAATGCTTATCTTCAGGAGTTTAAAGAGTTTATAAACATAGCAAAGGAGGTAAACACATGTCAGAAATAGGAGATCCTAGTAATCGCTATAATGTACTTTCCAATTGGGGAAGACTAGCTGGAAACAAATTACCAGGAGAGTATGTAATAGAAATATTAAGCGAATATGATGGACTTTTGCGAGTTATGAAAGAGAAATTAAAAAATAATAAAAATAAAGGTGCAGAAGAAAAAGAAAGGTACCCATAAAAATAATATTAATTAGGTTGCATTTTGCAACCTAAAATTTATATATAGGAGAAGATAAAAATGTATGAAGTTTTTGCAGATTTACATGTACACATAGGAAGAAGTGAAAATAATAAACCAATAAAAATAACAGCAGCAAGAAGTCTTAATTTTGCTAATATTGCAAAAGAGTGCAGAGAAAGAAAAGGAATAGATATAGTAGGAATTATAGACTGTGCATCACCATATGTAATAGAAGACATAGAAAATTTTTTAAAAACTGGTGAAGCATATGAAATAAAAGATGGTGGAATAATATACAAAGATAAAGTATGTATAATTTTAGGAAGCGAAATAGAAACATCAGAGAAAGGTTTAAACGGTCATTGCGGAAGTGCACACAATTTATGTTATTTTCCTCATTTAGAAGATATAAAAGGTTTTTCAAAAGAAATGAGTAAACATATAAAAAATATTACATTAAGTTCGCAAAGAGCAGATATTTCTGCATATGAGTTAATTGATATAGTAGAAAAATATAATGGAATACTAGTACCAGCCCATTGCTTTACACCTCATAAAAGCTTTTATGGAAATTGCACAGATAGATTAGAGAAAATTTTTAAAGAAAAATATTCTAAAATACCAGCCATAGAATTAGGTTTAAGCTCTGATACATTTTTAGCAGATACTATTTCGGAATTAGAATCAAAAACGTTCGTAACCAATTCTGACGCGCATTCGCTACCAAAAATAGCAAGGGAATATAATAAAATATTAGTAGGAGATATAAGTTTTAAAGAACTATTAAAAGCTTTAAAAAATGAAGATGGAAGAAAAATTATAACTAATTACGGACTAGACCCAAAACTTGGCAAGTATCATAGAACATATTGCGAAGTTTGTGGCAAAAATATACCAGGAAATGCACCTGTAACAGTATGTGATACATGTGATAGCAGAAATATAACAATGGGAGTGTATGATAGAATAGAAATAATAAAAGATAAAAAAGAAACAAAAAGCCCAGAAAATAGACCGGAATATGTATATCAAATACCGCTTACATTTATTCCGGGATTAGGTAAAAAAACAATAGATAAGCTATTAGATAATTTTGGAACAGAGATGAATATATTACACAAACTAAGTAAAGATGATTTAGAAGCTGTTGTAGGAGAAAAAATAGCAGACAATATAATTTCCGCAAGAGAAGGAAAAATGACAATACAAGCAGGAGGTGGTGGAGTTTACGGGCAAATTAAAGCTTGCTGAATTAAAAGAAAAAGGAGAATTATAAATGAAAAAAGAAGTAAGTAATAAAAAAGCAATAATTACTATAATTGTAGTAATTATATTATTGGTAGTTTTGGCCGGAGTGTATGTATACTTATTTAAGAATAATAAAAATAAAAATCCTGAGAAGAAAAAGTATTCAGATGAGATAAAAACAGTAGCAACATTAGAAGATGAGATAACAACAAATAGTATATGGTGCGGAACATTCCAATTAGTATGGAATGATATGGTTAATAATGTAGTAAAACAAGATGTAGTATTTACGCCACAAGAAAAATTAGTAGAAAACTTAAACAAACAAACATTTAAAGAAGACCAACTTTCAGAAAAGGATTATTATAAAGTATATGACTTATTAACATTAGATTTAAAAGAGAAAATCGAAAAAACAATTAAAGAAAAATTTAATGAGAAAAGTGACATATTAGATAGCATAGATTGGTCAGAAGTTCCTAAGGATGCTTCTCGGATATTCTGAATGGTATAAAAAATATTTATTTTATGCAATGCTAAAAAAAGAATTCAATTTTGAAAATGATTTCAACGAGCTAGATGCTGGTACATTTGGAACAAAATATAAAGGTGTAAAATATTTTGGAATAGAAAAAAACTCAGATTCAAAATTATATGATCAAGTAGAAGTATTGTACTATAATACAGAAAATGATTTTGCAATTATATTAAACACAAAAGAAGGAGAACAAGTAATATTATGTAGAGGAGCAGAAGGTGGAAATTTTGCAACAATATATAACAATATAATGGAAAAGGCAAAAGCATATACAGGAAATAAAAAGTTTACAAAGAATGATTTCTTAAAAGTTCCAAATATAAAATTTAATACAAGAAAAGAATTTAATGAGCTATGTAATAAAGAGTTCTTGGCTAAAGATGGTGATAGATGTACAATAGAACAAGCAATTCAAACAATAGAACTAGAAATGGACAAATCTGGAGGAAAATTAAAAAGTGAAGCGGCAATTGTAATGACAAAGGAGATGTCGCTTATGCCTGAAGAAGAAAATAGATATTTTTATTTAAATGATGAGTTTTCAATGTTTTTAAAAGAAAAAGGTAAAGATATGCCATATTTCGCAGCAAATATAGAAGACATAACACTATTTCAATAAATTGGAATTTGTTTAGTTCCGGATGAATTCAGGACAGTCCCCAAAATCCCCAGGTTTGGTGATTTTAAGGGACAGTCCCTAGAATTCCCCCTCACACAAATTCTAATTTGTCTAAACAAATATTTTATTTTACAAGAACATATATTGTTCTTTTTTTTATTCTTTCGAATACACATTATGTATAAGCATTTCGGAGGTAAATAATGAACAGAAGAAGATATAATAAACTTAGGAGTAATAATTCAAGAATAAAAGAAGTAATTTTTTCACACGTGGAAAGCAACTTAAGAGAGTACATAATTTTTACTGTAATATTTTTAATTGGAATTATAGTAGGTGTTATTTTTATAAATAATGTTTCGGAAAACCAAGGGTTAGAAATAAATAATTATATAACCTCATTCATATCATCTTTAAAGGAAAACAAAGAAATAAATGATATGGTATTACTTAAAGATTCTATAAAGAAAAATATTGTACTAGCTATAATACTATGGTTTATGGGGTCAACAGTTATAGGAATATCAATTGTATATTTAATTGTTGCTTTTAGAGGATTCTGCTTGGGATACACAATATCTTCTGTTATTGCAACATGTGGTTTATGGAAAGGAATTTTATTTGTTCTTTCAACAGTTTTTCTGCAAAATATAATATTTATTCCATGCATTATTGCTCTTTCTGTGAGTGGAATGAGACTACATAATTCAATAATGAAAGATAGAAGAAAAGAAAACATTAAATTAGAAATATTAAGGCATACTTTTTTTTCTGCTTTAATGCTAGTTTTTATGATAATATCTTCATTTATAGAGGTTTTTGTCTCAAAAAATATACTGGTTTGGATTATAAAATATTTATAAGATAAATTATGAAAATCTATTTACTTTTTTACATTAATTTGATATAAATATATACATAATAAATATTCATAAAAATAATAATAAAGGAGCTAGATTATGGAGAAACAAATTGAAAGTTTTTTAGAATTTATACAAAATGATAAGAAATTATCTGATAATACACTACAATCATATAGAAGAGACATTTTGCAATATGAAAAATATGTTGAAGAAAATAATATAAACTATGCAAAAGTTAAACAAGAGGATATAAAAGATTATTTAAATTATTTACATGACATGAATAAAAAATCTTCTACAATATCAAGAAATTTAGCTTCAATAAGATTATTTTATCAATATTCTTTAAAAAATAAAAAAGTAAAAAATGACCCAACAGAAGGCATTCAATCTCCAAAAATAGAAAAAAGAGTACCAAGCATATTAACTTCACAAGAAGTGTCTTTATTGCTAGATCAACCAAAAAATGTTGATTTAAAAGGAATTAGAGACAAAGCAATGCTAGAATTCGCATATGCCACAGGAATGAGAGTTACAGAAATAATATCTCTAAATGTAGAAGATGTTAATCTAGTAAACGGTTATGTAACATGTAAAAATGGAAACAAACAAAGAAATATTCCATTAGGTTCTTTATCATTAAAAGCTCTAAAAGAGTATATGGAAAGTTCAAGACCAATAATGATAAAATCTGATGATGAAAAGGCTTTATTTGTTAATGTTAATGGTAAAAGATTAACAAGACAAGGATTCTGGAAAATAGTAAAATTCTATAAAGAACAAGCTCATATAACAAAAGATATTACACCACACGTTTTAAGACATTCTTTTGCAACACATCTTTTACAAAATGGAGCAGATTTAAAAGCTATTCAAACAATGCTTGGACATTCAGATATATCATCTACACAAGTATATATGCAATTCCAAGATGAAAGCTTAAAAAATGTATATAAACATGCTCATCCAAGAGCATAAAATCAAAATAATAGGGATTAAGTATTGAACTTAGTCTCTTTTTATTATATAATATTGAGAATTTAAATATTAATTAAAAATGAAGGGGGAAAAAACATGTCAAAAATATTACCAGACATATCAAGAACTTTTAATGAATTTTTATTACTACCAAATTTAACAGATGAGAGATGTATACCAGCAAATGTATCTTTACGTACACCTCTTGTAAAATTTAAAAAAGGAGAGCAAGCTAAATTCTATGCAAACGTACCTATGGTTTCTGCAATAATGCAATCAGTATCAGGAGAAAAAATGGGTATTGCACTAGCACGTGAAGGAGGACTTGCTTTTATATATGGTTCTCAATCAATAGAATCACAAGCAGAAATGGTTTATCATGTAAAAAAACATAAAGCAGGTTTTGTAATTAGTGATTCAAACGTAAAATCAGGAACTAGTTTAAAAGAAGTTTTAGAGTTAGTTGAAAAAACTGGGCATTCAACTGTTATTATAACAGATGATGGAACAGCATCTGGAAAATTCCTAGGAATTGTAACAAATAAAGATTATAGATTATCAAGAGATAACCAAGACGAACCAATTGATAATTTCATGACTAAAAAAGAAGATGTTATATGGGCTAAAAAAGGAATAACATTATCAGAAGCAAATGATATAATATGGGATAAAAAAATAAATTGTTTACCAATATTAACAGAAGAAGGAAATCTAAAATATTTAGTATTTAGAAAAGATTATGAAGACAGAAAAAACAACCCTAACTCTTTATTAGATGAAAATAAAAGATATATTGTGGGAGCAGGTATAAATACTAGAGATTATGAAGAAAGAATACCTGCACTAGTAGAAGCTGGTGTTGATATAATCTGTATGGATTCTTCTGATGGATATTCAGTATGGCAAAAGAACACAATAGATTTTGTAAGAGAAAAATATGGTGATGACCTAAAAATAGGTGCAGGAAATGTTGTAGATAGAGAAGGGTTTAGATATTTAGCAGATGCTGGTGCTGATTTTATAAAAGTCGGAGTAGGTGGAGGATCAATTTGTATAACTCGTGAAACAAAAGGAATTGGTCGTGGACAAGCAAGTGCTTTGATGGAAGTTGTAGATGAAAGAAACAAATATTTTGAAGAAACAGGAATATATATTCCAGTATGTTCAGATGGTGGAATAGTATATGACCATCACATTACTCTTGCTTTAGCAATGGGAGCAGATTATGTAATGATGGGAAGATATTTTGCAAGATTTGATGAAAGTCCAACAAGAGTTGTAAAAATAGGAAACAACTATGTTAAAGAGTATTGGGGAGAAGGTTCAAATAGAGCAAGAAATTGGCAAAGATATGATTTAGGTGGAGAAGCTAAAAATAAACTTGCTTTTGAGGAAGGTGTTGATTCATATATACCTTATGCAGGTTCTTTAAAAGATAATTTAGAAATAACAGTTGCAAAAATAAAATCAACAATGTGCAATTGTGGAGCAACAACAATTCCAGAATTACATGAAAAAGCAAGATTAACAATGGTTTCAGAAGTGAGTATTTCAGAAGGAGGAGCACATGATGTAACACTAAAAGAAATAGATCATTCTTATAAATCATAATATTAAAAATATTTAAAAAACAAGCAAGAAGTTATAAAAGCTTCTTGCTTGTTTTTTATTCCCATTCAATTGTTGCAGGTGGTTTAGATGTTATATCGTATACAACTCTATTTATATGTTTTACCTCATTTACAATTCTAGAAGATACCTTTTCTAATATGTCGTATGGAATTCTGCTCCAAGTAGCTGTCATAAAATCCGTTGTACAAACACTTCTTAAAGCTAAAGTATAATCATATGTTCTATAGTCTCCCATAACTCCAACAGATTTTAAGTTTGTTAAAACTGCAAAATATTGATTCAACTCTTTGTCTAAACCAGCATTTGCAACTTCTTCTCTAAAGATATAGTCTGCATCTTTTAAAATTTCGAGTTTTTCTTTTGTTATATCTCCAATAATTCTAATTGCAAGTCCAGGACCAGGGAATGGTTGTCTAAATACTAATTTTTCTGGAATTCCAAGTTCCAATCCGGTTTTTCTAACTTCATCTTTAAATAAATCTCTTAATGGTTCTATAATTTCTTTAAAATCTACATAGTCTGGAAGTCCACCAACATTGTGATGACTTTTTATAACAGCAGCTTTTCCTTTGCCACTTTCTATAACGTCAGGGTATATAGTACCTTGAACTAAAAAGTCTACTTTACCAATTTTTTTAGCTTCTTCTTCAAATACTCTTATAAATTCTTCACCTATTATTTTTCTTTTCTTTTCAGGTTCAGAAACTCCAGCAAGTTTAGATAAGAATCTTTCTTCAGCATTTACTCTAATAAGATTTATATCAAATTGATTTCTAAATATTTGTTCAACTTCATCACCTTCATTTTTACGAAGTAGACCATGGTCAACAAATATACATGTAAGTTGCTTTCCAATAGCTTTATGTAATAGAACTGCTGCTACAGAAGAGTCAACTCCACCAGATAAAGCAAGTAATACTTTTTTATCTCCAATTTTTTCTCTTAAAGATTTAATAGATTCTTCCACAAAAGAAGACATTACCCAATCTCCAGAGCATTTGCAAATGTTATATAAGAAATTTTTAATTATTTTTACACCATTTACAGTGTTATTTACTTCGGCATGAAATTGAATTCCATAAAAGTTCAAGTCTTTATTTTCAATTGCTGCAGTAGGACAGTTATCTGTAGTTGCAATAACTTTGAACCCCGCAGGTACTTCTTTTACTAAATCTGTATGGCTCATCAAGCAAATATTTTTGTTGTCAAAGCCTTCAAAAAGTGGGGAAGAGTTGTCTAAATTAACTTCAATTTCTCCATATTCTTTTTTTGTTCCTCTTTCAACTCTACCACCTAAACTATGACTCATAAATTGCATTCCATAGCAAATTCCTAAAATTGGAATACCAAGGTTGAATATTTCTTTGTCACATGCAGGTGAATCTTCTTCATAAACACTTGCAGGGCCACCAGTAAATATAATACCTTTCGGATTGATTTTCTTTATTTTTTCAATAGGAGTGTCATAAGGTAATACTTCTGAGTAAACATTACATTCTCTAACACGTCTTGCTATTAATTGATTAAATTGACTATAAAAGTCTAAAATAACAATAGTTTCTTTGCTTTTCATATTAATTCTCCTTTTTCAATAAACATATTCTATATTTTATCACAAAGGGACAATTAAAGCAATACAGATAAATTGCAATATTTTTTAAAAAAACTATTGACAATATACGAACAAGTGTTTATAATAAGAATACACAAACGAATAAATGTTTGTAAGAATAATATAAAAACAGGAGAAAAAATATGAAAATAGTTAGTATAAAAAAATTTATAAGAAGTATAACAATAGTTCTATTAATAATTGTGGGTTTATCATTAATAATTTCAAAGTCTTCATACTCAAGAGGAGAAAAACAATACAAAACAATATATGTATCAAAAGGAGATACGCTTTGGAGTATTGCAAAAAGCAATCAAGATTCAAATGAATATTACAAGGGAAAAGATATAAGATATATTATGAATGATATTACTCAAATAAATAATATAGAAAGCTCAAATTTAAAAATAGATCAGGAATTAAAAGTTCCTGTAATATAGGGGGATGTAGGAAAGGAGTAAAGCTTTTGACTTTACTCCTTAAAGTTTGCAAGTGGGTTACTTTCTACTGCATTTCTAACTTGGCTATTATCAACATGAGTGTATATTTCTGTTGTAGAAATGCTTTCATGTCCTAAAAGTTCTTGCAATGCACGTATATCTACATTACCATATTGATACATTAGAGTAGCAGCAGTATGTCTTAATTTATGTGTAGAATACTTATTAATATCTAGGCCTGCCTTTAATAGTTCTTTTTTTACAATTGTTTGAACAGTTCTATTACTAATTCTTTCACGTCTTTCACTTAAAAACAAAGCATTTTTTGAATCATATTTAATTCCTTCTTTAGGTCTAGAAGCTAGGTATTTATTAATTGCATCCATACATGCATTATTTAAATAAATAGTTCTTTCTTTATTTCCTTTTCCAACAACATTTAATTTACAATCACTAAAATTTATATCTGGTATATCAATACCTACTAGTTCAGATAAACGCATACCACAGTTTAAAAACAAAGTAATGATAGCATAATCTCTTTCATTGTTTCTTGCTTCAGTATCATTAGTTACTTCTAGTAATTTTTTACTTTCATCTAATGACAAATATTTAGGGATTCTTTTACCAAGCTTAGGAGTTTCTAAGTTTTGCGCAGGATTTGTGTCTATTAATTTTGCTTTGTTGCAAAGATAATTAAAGAATATTCTTATAGAAGAAATTTTTCTAGCACGTGTAGCAGGACTACTTTTAAGTTCTGTTGCCATATAAGAAATATAGCTATGTATATCTTCTAGTTTTATTTTCTTTATTGTATCAAGGCTTATATCATTTATAGTAATTTTAGTCCAGTCTTTTTCATTGGTTAATTTAAAATGTATTTTTATATACTTTAAGAAATTCATAAGATCATAATTATATTCTTTTATACTGTTAGGTGATTTGTTAAGTATTGTAATATTATAGTCTAAAAATGAATTTAAAAAGTCTGGATTCATTTCTCTATCTATCATTATTTGCCTCCTTTGTAAGTTTTAATTGTTTGAAATTTAAAAAGTTACAATTGCATGAGCATCTAGGTTATCATGAAATATCTTTTCATTTATTTTAAGGTTATATTCTATATTAAAATTGTTTTTATTTAATAATACTATAATAACACTATTATCAGGATTTTTAAATGCCGTAACTTCAATTTTATCGGAAAATTTACTAAAAGTAATCTTTTTAAGTCCAGGTTTTATAAATTTACTAATTTTTTATCTCTAATTTATTATATCATATTAAAAAAATAAAAATACACTTGAATTTTGGCTAACTCAAGGAATTACAAATTAGTT